>Ga0070727_10000619_pt1 | contig 42529 bp, 37 predicted proteins | sample tdAd472_FD_66722 | JGI IMG/M metagenome (GOLD analysis project Ga0070727, IMG submission 66722) | Marine sediment microbial communities from the Atlantic coast under amendment with organic carbon and nitrate - tdAd47.2 | ecosystem: Environmental > Aquatic > Marine > Coastal > Sediment | place... | reverse complement strand
TCATAGTCGCGGATGGTGATGACGGCCAGTCCTCCGGGTTTCAGCTTGGCGCGCATGGAGCGGGCGGCTGCTTCGAGGTCGCTGTTGGTCAGCAGATGCGGGACGGCATTGTCGGCGGCGAGCAGGACGTCGAAGTCGTTGCCGGGGACGGCGGAAAGATCGCGTAGATCGGCCTGGTGGAAGTCGATAGACAGGTTACGGGCCTGGGCTTCGCGTCGGGCGCGGGCGAGAGCCGGCTCGGACAGATCGGAGCCGACGACGGGAAAGCCGCGGGCGGCGAGGCCGAGCGATTGCGTGCCGACGCCGCAGGCGCAATCGAGGATCCGTGGGGCGGACTGGCCGGTCTCGCGCTGGATGAGTTTCCCCAACGACTCGGCTTGGCGGGCGATGGACGCGTTCCAATCAGCGAAGCGCAGATGATAGTGCTCGGCGAGGACGTCGTACATTCTTGTCCCACAATAGAGCAATGGCATACATCGAGACGGTCGACCCGGACGACGCCGAAGGAGTCTTGGCGCGGGAGTATGAGAAGGCGGTGAAGGCGACCGGGAAAGTTGCGAACATTCGGCGGCTGATGAGCCTGAATCCGGAGTCGATGCGCTCGTCGATGCGGATCTACGGGAGCATTATGTTTGCTGAGTCGCCGTTGACGCGGGCGCAGCGGGAGATGGTGGCGGTGGTGGTCTCGAAGGCGAACGACTGTCACTACTGAATTGCGGCGCACATGCGAGCCCTCCGGTCGGAGGTCGAAGAAACGGAGCTTGGGGGAGAATTTGCGGAGGCCTTTGAGGCGGATTGGCGCACGGCCGGCGTGAATTCGGCGATGGTTGCGCTGCTGGATTATGCGGAGAAGTTGACGCGGACGCCGGGCGAGATGACGGCGTCCGACGTGGAGACGCTGCGGGCGGCCGGGTGGAGCGACCGAGCCGTACTGGATGCGGCGCAGGTGATTGCGTACTTCAACTACATCAACCGGTTGGCGGACGGGCTGGGGGTGGATGCGGAGGAGTAAGCGGGCGCCCGTTGCGGACGACATAGTCGGGATGAAGCGACGTGGAAGAGGAGCGGCGATCGTATGGGCGGAGCAGTCTTGGGGACAGTCCACACGCGCTGGGTTGTTGCTGTGGTGACGCCAGCCTTGATGGGACAGTCCCCGAAGTTGATCTCTGTGGTGGGACGGAAAGGCTTAGAGGAAGAACCAGAGGTCGTCGGGGGAAAGAACGACCCAGGCGAACAGCGAGGCGTTGGTGGCGGCGTGCGCGAGGATCAGCGAACCGATGTGCTTTCGCTTGTAGAGCCAGAGGTTGTAGATCAAACCGGCGGCGAAGGCGACGGGCCACTCCCATTGGACGTGGGTGAAGGTGAACCAGGCGAGCGTGACGCCGAAGCTCATCCATCCGAACGTACCGATCGCGATGCGACGGAAGTCGGCGTCGTCATCGTTGTAGACCTCGACGATGCGGATGAGATAGCTGCGGACGAGCAGTTCTTCAATAAACGGCGTGACGAGCGCGAAGCCGGCGAAGCGCAGGCCGAGAATGAGTGCGCGGTTGGATTCGCCGGCGGAGTTGGGGTCGAAGGCCTCGGCGGCGTCCGGCTGCAGTCCTTTCCATATCAGGAAAGGCGCCACCCACACGGCGGTCACGAACAGGCCGACCAAGATGTCGAGCACGGCGCCGCCGCCGGGTTGGAAGTTCTTGAGCTCGGGGTAGCTGCCGCCGGTCCAGAAATAGAGGAAGAGTGCGGCGGGAACGAGCACTCGGGCGACCATCAAGGGCAGATCGTAACCTTCTCCGACATAGTCGCCGAGCGACAAGATGCCGATAAAGGCCAGCATGGGGCCGAAGTAGGGAAGCCAATCGGGTCCGGGGCGCATGGGGTCTAGAGTAACCCGAGGTAACCGTGGGCGTAAGGGGGTTATTGGCCGAAAGAGTTCAGCCAGGCGAGGAAACGATTGGCGGGAGGCGACCGGTCGGCTTTGGCTGTTTGGAGACCCGTGAGGCCGCGTGCCGTGGAGAGGTCGACGCCGCTCAATTTGGCTCCTGCAAGATTGGCTTCTGCAAGGGATACGCGGTGGAGTTTGGCCGCACGCAGGTCGGCGCCCACGAGACGCGTCTGTGAGAAGTCCGCCTTGAACAACTTCGCGCCGCGGAGGTCGCATCCGGTGAACGTGGCTTCGCAAACTACAGCCTCAGAGAAATCGGCGGCGGTGAGGCGAGCCCCGTCGAAGCAAGCGCGCACAAGCCGAGAACGCTCAAAATCCGCGTAGCGCAGATCCGCATTGCGCAGGTCCGCGTCTTCGAGATTCGCGTCTTGGAACGAGACGCCGCGCAGGTCTTTTCCGCGGAGGTCTGCGCCGGAAAAATCGGCGATGAAGTCCGGGTGCTCCTCCCGCCACCAGTTCCAGTTCTGGACGCTCTTTTCGAGGTGAGCGAGAAGATTCGCCGCCGCCATCGGAGTCTCATTGTAGGAGTCCGCGGCGGCGACAAATCGCGGACGGTGTGTCACAATCAGCCTCGTAGAGATATTCGACAGCGGATTTGACGCGCCGAAATTGGTTGCGAATCCTTGTCCCGCTCGTAGTCAGCCGACAAGAACTGGCGGCCGGAGTCCCCGCCAAGAAAGCCGTGTACCGAGGCGGCACCCTGGATCGGGTGGAGGTTCCCCAAGCGGGAATCGTGCGCTCGACCGGCTCGGACTCCTTCGTATTTGAGTGGGATGCAGGAGAGTTGCGCGTGCCGTACGACGGCGTCAACTCGCTCGAATACGGGCAGAAAGCCGGTCGCCGGTTGGGGCTGGCGATCGTGGTTTCGCCGCTCTTCCTGCTCTCCAAGAAACGTCGCCACTACCTGACGATCGGGTACCTGGACGAAGCCGGAGATCAGCAAGCCGCGGTATTTGAGCTGGGCAAGAAGATTGTGCGCTCGACTCTGGCCGGGCTCGAGGCACGAACCGGTCTGGCTGTGGACTATGAGACGGAAGAGGCGCGGAGGGCGGCCAAGCGATGAGACTTTTTCTATCCGTGATGCTGGGTGTCGCTGGGCTCTTTGGCGGAGATCGCCCCGTGCTGGAGGAGCAGGAGCGGAAGCTGCTTGAGGTGACAACGCTCTATGTGGAGGATCTGGAGGGCGACGGCGCGGCGGCGATCCGCGACATGCTGATCGGCGCAATCCACTCGGCGGGGTTGTTCGTGTTGACCGAGAATCGCGAAGGCGCGGATGCCTATCTTCGCGGCTCGGCGGAGGACCTGATCTTCTCGGAGTACGACCGGTACCGGAACGGGATCAATGTGCGGGGTTCGGCTCGGTCGAGTGAGCGGGACGGCGGGGAATCTTCGTCGAGCGGGACGAGTTTCGGTATCGGCGAAACGGATGAGGCCTCGCGCCGGATTCGCAAGCACGAGGCGACTGCGGCGGTGCGAATCGTCCTCGCGAACGGGGAAGTAATTTGGAGCTCGACTCAGGAGAGCCAGGGAGCCAAGTATCGGGGTTCAGCGGCCGACGTTGCGGCGAAGGTTGCGAAGGAACTAGAGGGGGCGGTCGAGCGGGCTCGCGGGAGCGACTAGCCCCTCTTCATCGGTTGCGTAGACGTCCAATTGGAGTTCGACCCGACAACGCGCGAGTTCCTCCATCAGTTCGGGCGCCAGCACAAGCGGTGCGTGTTGGACGACCGACACGCTGACGAAGAGGTTGGCTTCTCCTCCAGACTCGAAGAACTCTGGCCAGGCTTCAACTCGGGTTCCATAGACTCGCGCGCACCACTCCAGGGCTTCGGTAAGTTCTTGCTCGGCATGAGGATCGATCGCAAGCCACCAGTAGCTGTTGCGATGCCGGCCGGGCAACATGTCGCCGCCCCGGGAAACTCGGCGCTCCCCTCGGTTCCAACCGCCGCTAGGCTCGATGCCCATGCGTTTGGTCATCTCGGCCTGCGGCAGGCTCGGATGAGTCAAACGAAAGCTGATGCAGTAGCGATAGGTCCAGTCAGGCGATTCGACCCAATTGCTCACGTCGCGTTCATCGAATCTCGACCGCATACGGAGAGACGGCCAACATCCCGCCCCGCAGTAACGACGGCAGAGCCGGCGACTTCAGCTTCTCAGGCGCGAGGTCGAGGAGACTCGGGGCGCGGACCATAGACCCCTGTTCGATCAGCGCCTCAAACCAGGGCTTCGGAGCCGGGTAGGCGACCAGACGAACGTCTGTATCGGCGTCGATCTCGGCCTGCAGCTTGGCCAGTGCGATCACCTCAGAGTAGCCGCCGAGCTGGTCGACGAGGTTCTGATCGAGCGCTTGCGTGCCGGTCCAGACGCGGCCTTGGGCGACTTGGTGGATGTCGTCCCAAGTCGCTTCGCGGGCGTCCGCAACCTTCTGCACGAAGGTCTGGTAAAACTGCTCGACCCCTTCGCGCAGCTTGATGCGCTCGGCCTCGGTCAGGGCGCGAGACGACGTGTCGATGGCAGCGAACCGGCCTCGGGTCAGAATCTCGGTGTGGATGCCGAGTTTCTCATAGAGCCCTTCCAGGTTGACTTTGCCGAAGAAGACGCCGATGGAGCCGGTGACGGTTCCGGGGTAGGCGACGACGGGCGTATCCTCAGCCATTGCCATGTAGTAACCGCCTGAGGCGGCGACGTCGGACATCGATACGACGACTGGTTTCTTCTCGCGCAGGCGGGCGAGGCCGCGCCACATCTGGTCGGAAGCGATGGCGTCCCCGCCGGGAGAATCAATGCGCAGGATGACGGCTTCGACGTCGTCGTTCTCGGCGAGGTCTTCAAGCGCCTTTGAAAAGGAATCGGAGCCGAGGACGACCGCGCCGCTGAAGGGGTCGGTTTGGGTCTTGCCGCGCATGATGTTGCCGACGCCGTAGAGCACGGCGATTTGGGGGTCGCCGGACTCGCCGAGAAGAGTGTCGGCATGGGCGGCGATATAGGTGCTCAGCGAGACGGTCTCGTATTCGTCCGCGCCGGTGAGTTCGAGGACGCGGTCTTCAAACTGGTCGTCGTAGAGTAGGCCGTCGATGATGCCGAGCTCCTCAGCTTGGGGTGGGAGGAACGGACCTTCGTCGAGAGCGGCGCGGAGTTGCTCGGGCGACATGGACCGGGACGGCGCGACGGTCTCCAGGTATTGCTTGAGCATCTCGTCAAGCATGGAGTCGATGACCTCGCGGAAGGCGTCGGACATGCCGGTCTCGGTGTAGGTTTCCGGTGCGTTCTTGTACTTGCCGATGCGTTCGGCTTCGACCTCGGCGCCGATCTTGTCGAGGGTGTCTTTGTAGAAGCTGACTTCGGCACGGAGGCCTTTGGCGTCGAGCATGCCTTCGGGGAAGAGGTAGACTTCGTCGGCGGCGGAGGCGACGTAATAGTCAAGCATGCCGCCGACCTGGATACGGGCGACGACGGGCTTGCCTGATTCGCTGAACTTCGTGATCGCTCCGCGAATCTCCTGCGCCTTGGCCCATCCGACGCTAAGACCGCCGCAATTGAGCTCCAGGGCGCTCACGTCGTCGTCTTCGGCGGCGGCGAGGATCGCTTGGCGCATGCCCAGAAGGGTGGGCGGCGGACCGGATTCGAGCCACTCGATGGAGAAGTCGGCGGCGCGGTGTTCGAGGACCGGGCCGCTGAGGTCCAACTGGAGTACGGAGTTGTCGGCGACTGTCGGCACTCCGCCGCCGCCGGATGCGGCCAGCATGACGAGGACGAGCAGGAAGACGAACCCGAGGAGAAAGACCAGGAGCACGCCCGAGAGCAAGCCTAGAAAGAATTTAGTCATAGAGAAAGCGCCGCTACGGATGAGTATAGCGGCGCTTTTTCAGGGTCAATTGTCGACGATCGGCTATTCGACGGCGATCTCGACGGTATTGGAACGGCGACCGCCGCTCGGGTAGTCGAGCGTGATCCCTGTGCGTGGATCGACGGGAGCATCTTCGGGAACGATGACGTTGATCTGGAAGAGGCCGACGAAGCCCGGGGCCAGCCCGACAAAGAGCGGCGTGGCGCTCGGCCCGAACGCTCGCCGGGAGAAGTTCACGATGGGCGTATCGGTCGCGGTGGCCAGCGGACTGGCTCCGGCCGCGGTTCCGGTGGGGACGACCGGCGAGGTCGTGCCGAGTCCAGTGGCGAAGATCGACAATACGTCGCCCGGGCGGGCCGGGGCGGTATTGAAGCCGGGGCGCGAGAACTCTCGGGGAAGCGGGAAGTTTCCGCCCTGGGTGTTGTTGACGATGGCGCCGTATTCGCCGATGCCGAAGCGGAAGAGTCCGGCGGAGCGGGCGCCGACATCGGCGCCGATGAAGTTTCCGGCGACGCCGTCGCGGGTGACCTGGATGAGGCGTCGACCGCCGCCGACTTCATTCGGGACCTGGGCGTTGATTTGGCCTGAGGAAACGAAAGTCAGCGGAGCGGGAATGCCGTCGATGGTGACCGAAGTTCCGGCCATCTCCGTGGGCAGCGGCAGCGTGGTTGCGCCGGTGAAGCCGGTGGAGAGCTGGTTGCCGAAGATGGAGATGAGGGTTCCGGGAGCGATGGGCACGTCGGAATCAAAGGTGGCGCCGTTGACGGCTCCGTTGAAGGTGGCGGCGGGCGGCCCGGCGGCGTCGACCTGGAGCGAGACGGGGATCTGCAGGGGTGCGTTGTCGGCGTTGGCGGCGACGAGGATCGTGCCGCTATAGAGCCCCGCGTCGAGCGCTTCAGCGGACGCCCGGATGCGTAGAGCGCCGCCGTCTTGCGAGATTAGAGTCAGCCAGCCTCCGCCGTCGACGGTAGAGAGCGTGACGTTGGAGATCGTCATCTGGCCCTGACCGCGGTTGTTGACGAAGAGGAACTGATCCTGGGGGATGAGTCCGGCCACGGTCTTGAACGAGAGGCGCTCGGCGGAGAGGACCGCGATCGGGTTCGACGTGACGTGCAGGGAGACCGGAACGATGCGGTTGTCGGGCGCGAAGCTGGATCCCGACACGAAGACGGAGCCTTTGTTTTCCCCGGCGGGCAGTCCGTTGCCGTAGGAAGCGACGAGGCGGTGGGTGTGCACGAACCGGATGGAGCCTAGGCCGTTCGAGCTGACGGAAAGGAAGCCGCCCGCAGGACCGAATTCGGGCGTCGGGCCGTTGGGCGTCTGGAAGTCGACGAAGTCGGCGGCGCCGGGAACCGGAGGCACGTAGAAATCGAAGCGGTCGGGGATGTCGCCACCGACGTAGATGGTGATGGGAACGATGCGCGGAGCATCTTCGGCGCCGGCGGCCTCGACGAGCAGTTCAGAGCTGTATTCGCCCGCCGCGAGCGCGGAGGCGGAAAAAACGAGGACGACCGGGACGCAGGTTTCGGCGCCGCAAGGGGCGGGAGCGCCCACGGTGGCGTCAAGCCACGGGGCCGGACTGGAGGCGGTTACGGCGAGCGTACCGTCGCCCAGGTTGGCCGCCAGAAGCGTGATGCCTGTGGGGCCGGCCGAGCCTTCCTCGATCCACTGGGGGCAGGTCGTGGTGTCGACGCAGGCGCGACTGCCCAATTCATTGGGCAAGCGCAGGTCCATCCTGGGAGCCGCATGCAGTGCGGCGGTCATGAGGAAGAGGCCCGTAAGTAGGGCGAAGCCAACAGTCTTTCGATACATGGAACGCAACTCTCGCAACAGACGTGCGACGCGAACGGGCGACAGAGCTAGTTTATCGAATCCAACGAGCGAGCGCTGTGACTCGGCGCACCTGCTCGTGCGAGCCCTACCGTGGTAGACTCACCGGTCGTTGTGAAGAAACTCTCCCTCTCTCTAACTCTCGTCTTGGCCCTGGCGACGGCCTTCCTTGGATGCTCTTCCGAGCCCCCCGCCTCGTCGCCCGAGGAGGCGGCTCCGGAAGCCTCGGCCGTGGAGACGGACGCAGAGGGCTTTATCTCTTTATGGGACGGGGAGACGTTCGACGGCTGGAAGAAGGCCGGCGAGAATCCCGATACGTTTACGATCGCCGACGGAGCAATTATCGCCAACGGCCCTCGCGAGCACCTGTTCTACGCGGGGGAGGTGAACGGCGGCTCGTTCACGAACTTCGAGTTGAAGGTGGACGTGATGACGCGCGAGACGTCGAACGGCGGCATCTATTTCCACACGAACTACCAGCCGGAAGGCTGGCCTTCAGCCGGGTTTGAGGTGCAGGTCAACAACTCGCACGGCGACTGGCGCCGCTCAGGCGGACTCTACGGGGTGGACGACGTCAAGGAGCCGCCGACGAAGGACGACGAGTGGTTTACCGAGCACATCACCGTCCAGGACGGTCGCGTGACGATTGCGCTAAACGGCGAGCAAGTCGTCGACTGGACGCAGCCCGAGGATTGGACTCCGCCGGAGAACATGGCAGGGCGAATGATGGGTTCAGGGACGTTTGCGTTGCAAGGACACGATCCCGGGTCGACGGTCTACTACAGGAACATACGTGTGAAGGTGCTCGACTAGGTTCGTTTCGCCGGAGCGAGCCTTCCGCCGGTCGGGCTCTAGTTGACAAGGAGTCGCACTGGACGGCGGCGAAGGCGTAGGCTGGAGCAGGAATTGAATTGAGCCCGCTGGAGGAAGCTTCTGGCGGACGAACCCGAAGTCGTGAGAGTCCTTCTCAAGCTCCTCCTGCCGCTGTTCTCCATCGGGCTGGCCGCCCTCCTGCTCGAGGCGGGGCTTTGGACCTTCGGTCTGCTGCGCCCGTTTCCTCGCTATGCCGTGGGCGAGGGCAATCCCCGAGAGAGCCGCAACTTTGCCTTCGATCCCGACACCGGCTGGCGGATGCGGCCAAACGTCGAGTTCCGTTGGGGCAAGGAAACGTACCGTGCAAATTCGCAGGGCTTTCGCGCCGAGGACGAGTTCGATCCCGATGACCCTCGATTCAAGATTGTATTTGTGGGCGACTCGTTTACGTGGGGGACGGGCGCCGAGTATCCCGAAACCTTCCCGTCACTGATCGACGAGCGGCTGCCTAGCGCAGCAGTATTCAACCTGGCGGAGCCCGGGTTCGGCGTCGATCAGATGTATCTCAGCGCCAAGACACAGGCGCTTGAGCTGAACCCGCAGCTCCTGGTCGTGGCGATCTGTGACGCCGACCTGAAGCGGAGTCAGACAGCGTTCCGCGAAGCTCCTGAGCGCCGCGAGAAGCCCGCGTTCAAGCTCGTCGACGGCAAGCTCGAGCCCAAGACGGTCGCCGATCGGTTCGGCCCGGTGATGACGATGTTGGAGCATCACTCGCGCGTCTGGATGGGCTTGCGCTATGCAATGCGCGCCGTCGGATATGCCTATCCGGTCGGCGAGTGGTGGACGCTCAACGAGGCGTTGCTGGACGAGATCCAGGCGCTCGGCCGCGAGCATGATATCCCAGTCTTATTCGTCTACGTCCCGACAGTGGCTTGGCGACCGTTTCCAACCATGCGGCAATACATGGAGAGAACCGGTGCGTCGTACATCAGCCTCCGCGACGGCAATGTGGCTGACCCGCCGGCCCTCTATCGGACAAAGGACGGCCACTTCAACACGGAAGGGCACCTCTACGCCGCCGACAAGCTGCTGCGGTGGATCGAAGCCAATTTTCCGGAGCCGTCCCTTCGATCCCCTTAACGCGCCGACTTGACCGGATCAGCGCCGAGGCGGGCGGCGGGCTAGGTTATGGAGAATCGGGAACGACCTCTGATATCGCCCGTCCTTGGCGCTCAAACGCTAGTTGTTACCATAGCGCTACACCTTGGTGCCCCGCGAGCCGATGGAGCTTAGGTCAGCCTGTCCAATGGCGCCCGATGCCGCGTGATACCGTGGTGCAGCGCGGTTCTGCTTGCCTATGAATATTCTGGGGCTCTCCGCTTACTACCACGATTCCGCCGCGGCGCTGGTGCGGGACGGAGAGATCGTGGCGGCGGCGCAAGAAGAACGGTTCTCCCGCAAGAAGCACGATCATCGCTTCCCTTCTCAGGCCGTCGAGTACTGCTTGCGTGAAGCCGGGATCAGCGCATCCGAACTCGATCACGTCGTTTTTTACGACAAGCCGTTCCAGAAGTTCGAGCGCCTGCTTGAAACCTACATCGACTACGCGCCTTCGGGCATTCGGTCGTTTCTACAAGCGATGCCGCTGTGGCTGCGCGAGAAGCTGTGGATCGCCGATCGCATCACGAGCGACCTGGCGAGCGGCGGACACCGCTTCGACGGGCAGGTGCTGTTCACCGAGCATCACGAGTCGCACGCAGCGAGCGCGTTCTTCCCGTCGCCGTTTGAATCGGCGGCGTTGCTGACAATTGACGGCGTGGGGGAGTGGGCGACGAGCTCTTACGGGCGCGGGCAGGGCAACCGGTTGGACCTGCTGGCGGAGACGCGGTTTCCGCACTCGATTGGACTGCTCTACTCCGCCCTGACCTACTACACCGGATTCAAGGTGAACTCAGGCGAGTACAAGGTGATGGGCTTGGCGCCGTACGGACGGCCGGTGTTCGTGCAGAAGATGCTCGATGAGTTGGTCGATTTGCGTGAGGACGGATCGATTCGGCTCAACATGCGGTACTTCAACTACTGCCAGGGCCTGACGATGACGAATTCCGCGTTTGACGACCTGTTCGGAGCGCCGCCGCGCAAGCCTGAATCGGAGATCACGCAGCGGGAGATGGACCTCGCGCGATCGGTGCAGGAAGTCACGGAAATGGCGATGCTGCGCATGGCGGCGCATGTTCGCCAAGAAACCGGCGAGAAGAACCTGTGCATGGCGGGCGGCGTGGCGCTGAACTGCGTGGGCAACGGCCGGATCCTGCGTGAAGGGCCGTTTGACGAAGTTTGGATTCAGCCGGCCGCCGGCGACGCGGGCGGGGCGCTGGGGGCCGCGCTGTCGGTCTGGCATCAATACCTCGACCAGCCGCGCGACGTGGAGGCGATGTGCGGCGGCGACATTGACGGGATGCACGGGTCGTACTTAGGCCCTCGCTATTCGAACGACGAGATTGCGCGCCGTCTCGATTCCGTCGGGGCCAAATACCAGCGGCTCTCGGAAGACGAGATGCTTACCGAGACGGCGCAGGCGCTGGCGGATGAAAAGGTGGTCGGTTGGTTCCAAGGACGGATGGAGTTCGGTCCGCGCGCACTGGGGGGGCGCAGCATCCTCGGCGACCCGCGCTCCCAGGCGATGCAATCGACGATGAACCTGAAGATCAAGTATCGCGAGAGTTTTCGGCCGTTCGCCCCGTCGGTGCTGCGCGAGAATGCGCCCGACTATTTTGAGTTGAAGAAAGACTCGCCTTACATGTTGCTCGTGGCTCCGGTGAAAGAGGACATTCGCATTCCAATGTCGGAGTCCGAGGAAGCTCTCTTCGGGATTGAGAAGCTGAACGTGCCGCGCTCGACGATACCGGCGGTGACGCACGTGGACTACTCGGCGCGGGTGCAAACAGTGCGTCCGGAAACGAATCGGCTGTATTACGAGTTGATCGACCGGTTCCGCGATCTGACGGGCTGCCCGCTGGTGGTCAATACGTCGTTCAACGTGCGCGGCGAGCCCATCGTTTCGACGCCCGAGGACGCTTATCGTTGCTTTATGCGGACGGAGATGGACGTGTTGTCGATCGGCGACTTCGTGCTCCAGAAGTCGGTACAGACGGTGACGGAAGACGATGAGGCTTGGCGGGAGGAGTTCCAACTTGACTGAGCCGCGCATCGTATCGGCGGCGGAGGCGCGCAAGTCGGCGCTGATGGTGGGCGCCGTGTTCCTGGCGATTGCGGCTTGGAACGTCTACAAGGCGAGGCCGACGGTCTACGCGATCACGGGCGGTTTGGGCGGACTGCTGGTCGTCGTGGGACTCGTTTCCACGGCTGGGGCGCGCGCATTCCACACCGGGTGGATGCGACTGGCGGTGGTGTTGGGTTGGGTCAACAGCCGCATCTTGCTGTCGGCGGTATTCTACGGACTGCTGACGCCGGTGGGACTCATTGGGCGGCTGTTCCGGCGAGATTCGCTCGACCGTCGCGGCCCCAAACGGGATAGCTACTGGGTCAAGCGAGAAAAGACGCGACAGGCTACGACTCAGTTCGAGCGGCAGTTCTGAGAAGATGACGGGAGGCCCCGACCCATGAGCAAGATATCGATTCTCAGCGAATTCACTCTCTTCCTACGCGAGAACAAGAAGCTCTGGATGCTGCCGATTGTGCTCACGCTCGTGCTGCTGGGCGCGATCCTGGTCTATGCGCAAGGATCGGCTCTGGCGCCGTTCATCTATACGGTTTTCTAAGCGGCGGATCTCGGGTCGGAGGCTGCGGGCCTGACGACGCTTCGTGACGTTTGCCGCGTGCGCGCGTCCCATCTACAATCGGAGACTGAAGTCCGGCGGTTGGACGGTCGCCGCGTTGGTCTTCTTCGGAAGGTCTGCGAGGAGGAAAGTCCGGTCTCCGCAGGGCAGCGCGCCGGCTAACGGCCGGGGGGCCGCTCTGAAAGGGCGGTTCACGGAAAGTGGCACAGAAAACGTACCGCCTCTTGGCTTTCGGGCGAGGAGGTAAGGGTGAAAAGGTGCGGTAAGAGCGCACCGCGACTCAGGCGACTGAGTCGGCAGGCTAAACCCCGCGTGGAGCAAGACCAAATAGGGGACAAAGCGGCGGCCCGTCGCGTTTGGAGTCCCGGGTAGGTTGCTGGAGGCCGTTGGCAACAACGGTCCTAGTCGAATGATCGTCGCCTCGGCCTTCGGGCGGAGGAACAGAAACCGGCTTACAGGCCGTCGGACTTCTAACGAGAACCATCGAACGTCATGAAAAAGATCGCTCTCCTTTTCACCATTACGCTCTCGGCTTTTGCACAGCAGCCGGATGCGAATGCGTTGCTCGCGCGCGCGGCCGGGCTGTATTCCGGCGCCGAAGCGTATTACTTCGTGGCCTCCGAGCACACAGTGACCTCCAACGGCGAGGCGCGCAAGGAGACTGGGAACCTGGTGTTGGCGGCTCGCGACGAGCAGGGGCGCAGCCGGGTCGAGTTCGACGATCGCAGCCAGGGTGGCGTGGCAGTGTTCGACGGCACGAGCCGTTGGGTGTACGTACCGGCGATGCGCCGGTATTCCAAGCTGCCCAAGGATCTGCCGACGGAGGCGCAAGCGGGCGGCATGAACTTCGACGTACTGGCGCGGCGCTATCTAGACCGCTACGGTTCGCTGGATCAGCGCGTGCTCAAGTCCGAAGCAGTCCGCACCGAGACGCTGGCGATGGACGGCGGCGACGTCGCGTGTCAGGTCGTGGAGGTCTCCTACGACCCGCCTCCGGGGATGCGCGAAGGCCTGATCGAGCGCGTGTATTGGATTGCGGAGGAAAGCGGCCTGGTGCTGCAAGAGCATTCGACGGCGAGCATGACCTCGCCGAACAACGCGGCCGGGCGTGTGCAAGTGGTGCAAGAGATCGTGTTCCAGCGCGCGAAGGTGGACGAGTCTCTCGATCAAGACCTGTTTGTGTTCGTACCGCCGCCGGGAGCGCAACAGGTCGAGTCGCTGAGGCCCGACGCACAGAGTTCGGGGGCGCCAGTTTCCACCGAGGCGCCGGATTTCACCCTGAGAGACCTATCGGGCGAGTCGGTGCAGTTGTCGTCGAAGCGCGGCGACGTCGTGCTGCTCGATTTTTGGGCCACCTGGTGCGGTCCTTGCCGTTACGACATGCCGTTTGTACAGAATCTGGCGGAGCGGTATGCGGATCGCGGGTTAAAGGTGTACGGCATGAACTCCGAGGACGTCGAGCAGGCGTCCGCATATCTACGGCAGAACGACATCACGTTCCCGACGTTGGTTGATCCGGGGATGCGGACCGCCAAGATGTTTCAGGTGAATGCGCTGCCGACGTTCGTGGTGATCGATCGGCAGGGAAGGTTGGCGGCGTATATGCGCGGGACGCGGACCGAGAAGCAGCTGGAGCAGGCGCTGTTGAAGGCGGGGCTCTAGTTGCCGAATCCTTTGACTCCCGGCGGTCGGTAACTGGGGGCCATCTCCAGGGCTTCGTCGACTTCGTCTACGGTGAGCAGCGGCGAGACCTTGACTCGGACGACTCCGCTTGAGGCGGCCGCTATGGAGACGGCCGCAGCGGAGGCGTTGCTCGGCATGTCGACGATGATCACGATGTCGTCCTCTCCGAAGCAGTAGTGGATGGATTCGAGCTTGCCGCCGAGACCGGCAACCGCCTTCTTGAGAGCGCGTCGGCGCCCGGAGGCTTTGTCGGTCTGAAGACCGCGAAGGCCTTCAGCGGTATAGGTTCCAGTGACGAGGAATTTGGGCATGGGGTACTCCTTGGACCCCCCGAGAGTACACGATACTTCGGGGCGATTGCGCGGAGCTGATCAGATCCCGTCAGAATCCGCGTACTCGCGATAGAAGCGGGCCGCTTCTTCGCCGACGACTTCTTCGAGGGTTTTTGGGTATTCAGGACGACTGCGGGCCCAATCGTCGGTCGGCTTGCCCGAGCGGAGTTGATTCCAGGTGTTGGCCCCGTGACGGAAGACGACGTGCATTTCCGGCGCCCGGACGCCGAGGACTGTGGTCTGTGCGTCTTCGAGGAAGCGGCTGTCCACGCTCTTGGGAATATCGCGGAACTTCGTGCGTTCCCAGACGGCGCGGGGGAATCCAAGCGTGGAGCCCGCTTGGCGATTGAAACCGGAGAAACGGAGGCGGTCGTCGCCGGAGGTCCACAAGAGAAAGCAGTCCCAGGCGACGATAACCTCTTCACCGCCGGCAGATTCGAAAGTCGCGGCTGAGGCGCGCAGGAAGTCGGGGTGATAGAAGTCGTCGTCGTCGAGCTTCTGGAACCTGTCGCCTCGGGCGGCTTCAAAACCGAGGTTCATTTTGGTTCCCAGGGGCAGGGGTTCGGTGCGCAAGTAGCGAACGTTCGCGGCCGGCGCACACAGGTCCTCCACCGAGTCGGACCCGTCGTCGACGACGATCAACTCTCGGTCCTCGAGGGTTTGGGCCTGGAAGTACCGGAGGGCGCGCTCAAAGAGCTTACGCCGATTCTTGGTCGCGATCACACAACTCGTCAGAGCCAATTGTTCACCCCGCCGATCGTTACACTAAATCTCTTGAGCGAGACCTCCGATAATCCCAAACGAGACGCATTGATCGTTTTTGCACACGGTTCGCGAGTCGCTGAGGCCAACCAGTCGGTCGAGGCGCTGGCGGAGAGTGCGGCACGATCCGGCGGCTTCTCGCAGCGACGTGCGGCGTTTTTAGAGTTGGCTGAGCCGAGCCTCTCTGAAGCCGTCGCGCAACTCGCAGCCGAGGGCGCCGAGCAGATCTTTGTGATGCCGTATTTTCTCGTAATGGGCGTTCATCTTCGACAAGACCTCCCCAAGCTGCTGACTGAGGCGGCGACACGCACTCCCGGCGTAGAGCTGATCGTGACGGAGCCGCTGGGGGGCCATCCGGATCTAGCCGGGATCGTCGTGGAACGCACTGTTGAAGCTCGGAGGCGTTCCAGAAGTGGCCCAGCCGTTCAAAGTCCGCATTGTTGAAGCCGAATCCTATTGTCCGGAGGCCCGGCGATTCTTGATGGAAGTCCTGTTGAACGGGGCTTTCGAGTTCCGTCCCGGACAGCAAGTCCGACTGACCATCGCCAGCGGCGGTCTGTTTGAGGAAAGAGCGTATTCGATCGCTTCGGCGCCGAACGACGGGCGCCGGTTCGACCTGATTATTCCCACGGGAGACGACAAGGTCGGGCGCTACTTCGCGCAGGTTCCCGTTGAACAGCGCTTGAGCTGTCAGGGGCCGGAAGGGACGTTCGGACTTCGCGACGCCGAACGGGACGCGCTGTTTGTGGCGCACGGCACGGCGGTCGCGCCGATGCGATCGATTTGCGAGGGTGCGCTTGCCGCCGACGGCGAGGACGGTCCGCGGCGGACGCTTCTGGTGGGCGCGCGCACTCCGAACCGGTTGGTCTTCCACGAACGCTTGGAGGCCCTGGCGGCGGAACGTGAGAAGTTCACCTACTTGCCCTGCGTATCGCGACCGGGCCGGGAAGACTGGGACGGCTTGCGCGGGCGCGTCCTGGGGCATCTGGAGAATGCGGTCAAGAGCTTCCCGGGAGAGGTCGACGTCTACTTGTGCGGGAAACCGGACATGATCGCGGCGTCGCGTGAAACTCTGGCGGAGATCGGCGTGGACCCGACACACATCCTGACGGCCGAGTAGGGCGAAGCGGAGTCGAAGACGACTCGCTCGACTCGACAGGGGCAATTCGAGAACATAGAGGTTTCGGGCGGTCCTCGGATCGCCTACAGGAAATCCCAATGCCTCAAGTTACTTTGCCCGACGGCAGTGCGAAGGAAGTCGCGGTAGGCGCGACTCCCTACGATGTCGCCGAATCCATTAGCCCTCGTCTCGCGCAGGCGTCGCTCGTCGCTGAAATCGACGGCCAACTCGTCGACATGACCGAGCCGATCACAAAGGACGTCGGCTTGAGGCTATTGACCGATCGCGACGAGGAAGCGCTTGAGGTCTATAGGCACTCGACGGCGCACTTGCTGGCGGCGGCGACGATCGAGCTCTACCCGGACGTGAAGCTGGGCGTGGGGCCGCCGATTGAGAACGGCTTCTACTACGACATGCTGCGGGACGAACCGTTTACGCCCGAGGACTTGGAGAAGATCGAAGCGCGCATGCAGGAGATTGTGAAGCGCGACGAGCCGAACCGGCGGGTGTGGATGGATCGCGACGAGGCGCTGAAGCTCTATCGCGAGCAAGGCGATCTGATGAAGTGCGAGTTGATTGAGGACAAGACGGACGATCCGAAAGTCTCGATCTACAAGACCGGCGAGGCGTTCAACGACTTCTGCCGGGGGCCGCACATCCCTTCAATGGGACGCGTGAAGGCGTTCAAGTTGTTGTCTGTCGCCGGTTCGTATTGGAAGGGTGACGAGAAAAACCAGCAGCTGCAGAGAATCTACGGGACGGCGTTCTTCTCGAAGAAGGAACTGAACAAGTACCTCAACCAACTAGAGGAAGCGAAGAAGCGCGACCACCGCAAGCTCGGCAAACAACTTGATCTGTTCTCCGTGCAAGAGACTGCCGGGCCGGGGCTGATCTTTTGGCACCCGAAGGGCGGGTTGGTCCGAAAGATCATCGAGGATTGGTTGCGCGAGGAGTGTGTGGCGCGCGGGTACGGGCTTGTGACGACGCCGCACGTGGCCAAGCGCGAATTGTGGAAAATCTCCGGGCACGCGGATTTCTACTCCGACGACATGTTCAAGCCCATGGAGCTCGACAACGTCGAGTACCAGTTGAAGCCGATGAACTGTCCGTTCCACATCCTGATCTACAAGGACAAGCTGCGCAGCTATCGGGACTTGCCGGTGCGGCTTGCCGAATTCGGGACGGTCTATCGCTATGAGCGCTCGGGCGTGATGCACGGGCTGCTGCGAGTGCGCGGGTTTACGCAGGACGACGCGCACATCTTCTGCACGCCGGACCAAGTGAAGAGCGAGGTGATCGGCTGCGTCGACTTCGCACTGGACGTGCTGAAGACGTTCGGGTTCTCCGACTACGAGGTCGAGCTTTCAACCTGGGACGGCGGCGCGTCGGGCAAGTACGCCGGAGACCCCGAGGAGTGGGAGCGCGCGGAGAAGGGACTCAAGGACGCGCTGGCCGAGCGCGGCATCGAGGCCAAGGTCATGCCCAACGAGGCGGCCTTCTACGGACCGAAGATCGATGTGAAGATGGTCGACGCGATCGGCCGCAAGTGGCAGCTCTCGACGGTGCAGTTCGACTTTAACTTGCCGCGCCGATTTGAATTGGAGTTTGTGGGCGAGGACGGCGGCAAGCACCGGCCTTACATGGTTCATCGGGCGTTGCTTGGATCGGTTGAACGCTTCTTCGGGGTATTGATCGAGCACTACGCGGGCGCTTTCCCGACGTGGCTGGCGCCGGTCCAGGTGAAGGTGTTGCCGATTACGGATGCGCAGATGGAGTACGCGCAATCGGTGGTGAAGCAGCTGGAGGCCGCCGGCGTGCGTGTCGAGATCGACGAGCGCAACGAAAAGATCGGTTTCAAGATTCGCGAAGCCCAACTGGAAAAAGTTCCCTACATGTTGGTGGTCGGGCAGAAGGAAGCCGACGCCGGGGTGGTCGCGGTGCGGCAGCGAAAAGCGGGGGATCAAGGCCAGCAACCACTCGACGAGTTCTTGAAGGCGATCCACGAGGAGATCGAGACGCGCGCTTGAGATGCTTCAGGCCTTAGCGATCGTTTGTGAGCTACTTGCCGTCGGCGGGACGGCTTTCTACGGGCTGGTCGTGCTGGCTTGTCGGCGGTTAGCGCGGCGGCCTGAGCCTCCAATCCCCGATCCGCCGCTGCGTGTGAGCGTCTTGAAGCCGTTGGCGGGCCTGGATCTCGATCTTGAGGCGCATCTGCGGACGGTGTTCGCGACGCGGTACCCGGACTTCGAGATCTTATTCGGAGTGCGGTCGCTGGAGGACGGCGCGGCGCCGGTGGCCCGGAAGTTGATCGACGAGCACCCTCACGTCGACGCTCGTTTGGTCGTGACCGGGGCCCCGGAATCGGCGGCTGAGTTTCCCAATCCCAAGGTCTACAACTTGATGGGGTTGGCTCAGGCGGCGACGGGTGAGCTGCTGGTCATCAGCGACTGCGACGTACGCTCCGGACCGGATTATCTGGACCGCGTGACGGCGGATTTTTCCGACACTCGAGTAGGCGTCTCGACGTGTCCGTACCTGGCGATCGGCGGCGGGAGCTTGTGGTCGGAGTTGGAGGCGATCGGAGCGAACACGGAATTTTGGGGCGGCGCCTTTGTGGCGCAGATGCTCGCACCGATGGATTTTGCGGTGGGCCCGACGATGGCGGTACGGCGCGATTGTCTGGACGAGCTGGGCGGGTTTCAGGCAATGCGCGACAGCATCGCCGAAGACTTTCTGATTGGAAACCAAGCGCGCACACGAGGGTGGGAGGTAGTGCTCTCAAAGCACGTCGTCGAGCATCACATTGGGTCGCAAGACTTTGCAACGAATTGGAAGCATCGGCTGCGCTGGTATCGCATGACGCGCGGCTCACGGGGCTGGCTGTATCTTTCGCAGGTGTTTACCTATCCCGGGCCGTTTGCAGTGCTGCTGGTTGGATTGACGGGCGGTGCGCCCTGGAGCTGGACCTTGCTGGCGGCGTGCGCGGCGCTTCGCGCGGCGGCGGCGGCGGCGGCGGCTAGGGTGGTGGGGCAGCCTACGGGCCTACGCTTTTGGACGTTGCTGCCGGTTCAAGACGTGATGAGCCTCGCGGCCTACGTACTGGGCGGTTTCGGGTCGCGCATCACCTGGCGGACGCACCGGTTCAAGGTCGTCTCCGGTGGGCGACTGCGACCGCTCTAGCCGCCTGCGAGGTAGAAGAATCGGAGCAGGAAGACTCCCGCCGTCGCGTGGAGCAGCCAGGAGACCTGAGCCGCCTTGCCTCGCAGGATCTTGAGGACGACGTAGACGAGGATGCCGATGCCCAGGCCGCTCGCGATGGAGTAGGTGAGCGGAATCGTCAGGAGAATCAAGAACGCGGGAACGCCGACCTCCGGGTCGTCCCAATCGATTTCACGCAGGACGCTGGCCATGCTGGCTCCAACCAAGATGAGCGCCGGAGCCGTCGCCGCGGCCGGGACGGTTCCGACGAACGGCGCCAGGCCGAGCGACGCCAGGAAGAGAAGGCCGACGACGACGGCGACGAGCCCGCTGCGGCCGCCGGCGGCGATGCCGGCGGCGCTCTCGATGTAGCTGGTGGTCGTGGAGGTCCCGGCGGCGGCGCCCGCGACGGTGGCCGCCGCATCGACGGCTAGGACTCGCTCGATGCGCGGGAGCTCGTCGTTTTGAGTCAGCAGCCCGGCACGCTTAGTGACGGCGATGATGGTGCCGAGGCTGTCGAAGAAATCCACGAAGAGGAAGACAAAGATGATCTCCAGCACCCCGAGGCGGAGGGCGCCTGTAAGATCGAATTCGCCGACGGCGCCGAAGAGAACACCCCATTGAGGGGCGGCGGGCGCCCACTCGACCAGGCCGGTCGCAGCGGCCGCCAGGGTGACGGCGAGGATTCCGATGAGAATGGCTGCGTTGACGCGGTAGGCGAGCAGGGTCGCGACCGCGATGAGACCGCAGACGGCCAGGATCGTCGAGGGTTCCGTAAGGTCTCCAAGCGCAACCAACGTCGCCTCTGATCCCACGACGAGTCCGGCGTTGCGTAGGCCGATGAGCGCCAGGAAGAAACCGATGCCGCCGCCGATCGCCGCGAACAGTTCGCGGGGCATGGCGCGAAGCAGACGCTTCCTGACGCCAGACAGGGCGAGCACGAGAAAGGCGAGGCCGGACAGAAAGACCGCCCCGAGAGCCGTTCGCCAATCGACGCCCATCCCCCCGACGACGCCGTAGGCAAAGTAGGCGTTAACGCCCATGCCGGGCGCGAGCGCAATGGGGTGACGGGCCCACAGCCCCATCAGCAGGGACCCGAATGCCGCCGCAAGGCAAGTCGCGCCGAGGGCCGCCTCGCGGGGAATACCGGCGTCGGCGAGGATGGCCGGATTGACGAAGACGATGTAGGACATCGTCAGAAACGTCGTGACGCCGGCGGTAATCTCACGCGGGACGGTCGAGCCGAGGCGGTCGAGTTCGAAGTAGGTGCGGAGGCGCTCGGTCACCACGGACCTCAGGATGCGCCGGCTTGGGACACGAGATCGGAGACAGGATCCAGGATCGTCTTCCCGGACATTCGCTTCGGGAGGCTTGAGAGCAAGACGAAGCTGAGTCGGCGCTCCGGGTCGGCCCAGCAGAGCGTCCCGGTGGACCCGCCGTGGCCGAAGACGGCCTCTGAACCACGCTTAGCGAGAGAGGAGCCGAGTTCAAAACCGAGGCCGCGGGCGGCGCTCATTCCCGGAGTATGGTTGGCGATCATGGACCGGGCGGTTTCGCGTTTGAGGATCGGATGGTCCGATTTCAGGAAGGAGCGCAGGAAGAGCTCAATATCCATCGCCGTCGAGTGCGCGCCGCCCCAGGGAGATCCGAGGTCGCGCCAGTACGGGGAGTTCCAATCCCAGGCGGCGGCTTCGGGTTTGCCGGAGCCTGCCTCGGGAGCGGCGAACTCCACTTGCGAGCGGACGGTATCGGCGACGGCGAAGTCGCCGAGGCCGAGAGCGGTCCGCTCCATGCCGAGCGGCAGGAAGACTTCGCGCTTCAAGAAGTCGCGGAACGGCTCGCCGGTGATGCGCTGGGCGATCTCGGCGGCAAGCAAGAGGCCCATGCTTTGGTAGCTGTACCTCTCGCCCGGCTTGAACAGCAAGGGCGTCTTGACGGCTCCAGCGACGAACTCAGACAGCGGCGCGTGCGCTTTGCGCAGGTCAGAATTCTCGGGAAGTTGATCGGGCAGCCCGGAGGTATGGACCAACAGATGCTCGATCGTGATTTGTTTGCGGTCGCCTGCGGAGAACTCCGGGAGGAACTTCATCGCCGGATCGGAAAGTTTGAGTTCGCCTCGGTCGGCCAGCAACATCAGGCCCACAGCAGTCATGGGTTTGGTGATGGAGGCGATGAGGAAGACGTCGTCGACATCCGAGGAGTTGCCGAACGCGCCGCGGTAGCGGCTCTTGGCGTCGCGGACGGCGAGCGTCGCGGAGTCCATGCCTCCGCTGCTTGTAGCTTCACGGAGAACGGCTTCAGCGTCCTTCATCTGGGTCATGTCGAGTGCGCCGAGAGCGCTCGCCAAGGGACCCGCCCCGGCGGCGGCTCCAGCGGCGGATAAGAGGAGATCCCGGCGTCGCATTCGAGCCGGGATCATAGCATGCGCGAGCAGCTAGAAGCGGATCTCAAGACCGCCGACGCCCCAGGCCCCGGGCGTTTGGAACCCGTCTTCAAAGTAGGTGCGGTCGAGAAGGTTCTCGATCTTGCCGTAGAAGCGAAGGTCGGGGCCGTCGGCGAGAGGGATGGTGTAACTGACGACTGCGTCGGCCTTGAGAGGACCGTCGAAGACAAGTCGCTCGGAGGCGCCAAACAGGCGCAGCGGGTAGTCGCTTGCCCAGAAGAGGTCGAACGTCACGTCCAAACGGCGACCGATTCGCTGCATGGCGGTGAGGTTGACGAGGTGGTCGGAGACGCCGAGCATCTGGCGAAAATCGGTGCCGGGCACCGTGGGCGTGTCGGAATCGGAGTTGGAGTAGGTGTAATTGGCCGTGAGCGTCGTCGCTCGGGAGGGCTTTGCCGATGCGCTGAACTCAACGCCGCGGGCGAGGGCGCCGCCGAGGTTGCGATAGCCGCCGCGCCGGTGGAACGGATCGGTTTCTGAGTCAATGAAGCCGAAGTCGAAGACGATGGTCTCGCTGAGGTCGGTGTAGAAGACGGTCGCGCTGACCTTGAGTTTGTCGTCCGCGAGCCACTGGTCAATGCCGAAATCGATCGAAGTGGAGCGCTCCGGGCTGAGGCGGGGATCGCCCCAGAAATTGAACTCACCGAAGAAGAACGACGAGCCGAAGCGCTCGTAGTTCGACGGCGCGCGGTAGGCATTGCCGAAGTGTGCGCGGAACTTGGTTCCGCTCTCGCGGAAGAAGTAGGCCGCCGCGACGTCGCCGGTAAGAGCGGTCTCCGGCGAATCGACGGCGACGCCTCGGTAGGGGTTGGTCGTGCCGGAGAAGGTCGGCGTCGAGAGGCTGAAGAGCTGAGCGCGGCCTGACAGAGCAATCTGGAGACGGCCGTCAAGGAGACGCATCTGATCCTGGGCGAAGAGCGCGTTAGAGCGCAGTTCCACTTCGGCCGAGGCGTTGGGGCGCAGGGAGAGATCGGGGTTCTCGTCGGTATCGAAATTCGAGAAGCTCTCTTGCTCAAACTCGTATCCGCCGGTGACGTGGTGAACGTCGCGGCGGATGTCGCCTCGGAGTTGCAGCGTATCCGTACGCCCCTCTTGGCGTGCGATGGACGAGAAGGCCGGGTCAAAGGCGCTGCGTCCCGCGGGACCGTCGCGGAACGAGCGACGAGTATCGACGCCGGAGTAGCTCGCCCGCCAGGAAACGTTCGGGCTGGGACGTTGCTCAAAGGCGACCGCGTAGGCCAGGAAAGCGGAGGTCCGGCGGGTATCAGGATCGTTGAACGCCGGGACGAAGGTGGCGTTGCCGGGGTTGAAGGATTCGCCGCGGGCGAATCGCGCTACCTGGTCGGGGGCGAGACCGCGCGCCGGAATGGGGCCCGATGCCGGGTGATTCGCGACGACCTCAGCGGGAAGCGTCGGGCTCTCATTGAGAGCCGAGAAGACGTCGGAGGCCCAGATCCGCCCGCTGAGCGAGGACTTGGGGTTGACGAAGGCTTTGGCGAAGCCGTGGCCGCTGGTGTTGCGGTGCGGATCGAAGCCGTCGACGCCGTCCGTGACGTTCACGTGGGAGAAGCCGCCCGAATAGAGCAACTGATTGTCGAAGGCCCCGCCTCCGGCTCGTGCGGTACCGCGCAAGAAGCCGAGGCCCCCGCCTTCAGCTCGTAGCTCGCCGTGAGGTCGGCCTCCACCGGGATCAGAGACGATGTTGACGACACCCGCCATGGCGTTGGTGCCATAGAGCGAAGAGCCGGAGCCGCGCAGCAACTCGACGCGGGAGGCATCGACGATGTTCATGTCCTGGTAGAAGGCTGTAGCGTCGCCTTGGGTACCGGCGGCATCGCGAAAGCGGAAACCATCGATCAGCAGGGCGGTGTCTTGATTGCGCTGGCCGCGGACCTGGACTTTGGTGAAGCCGCCCGGGCCCCGTTGCTGTTTGATGCGAATTCCGGGGAGGTGGCGGAGCGCTTCGCCGAGGGTGAACTCGTTGCGCCGCTCGATTTCGTCGGCAGTCACGACATCGACGGCTTTGGCGGACTCGAAGACGGTCTCGGGGCCGAAGGTGGAGGAGACGACGACCTCGGTGCGTTGCGCCACGAGCTCGAGTTGCACGTCGAGCGTCTGGTCGGCGCCTTGGTGATCGACGGCCAGGGTCCGCCGTAGTTCGTGGTCGGCTGCGGCCGCTTCCAGCAGATAACCGCCGGCGGGAAGCCGCTCGAATTGATAGGCCCCGGAGTCGTCGCTCTCGACGACGCGGGGGACGCCTCCGCCCCGCGGTGTAAGTTCCAGGCGAGCTTCGGCGACGGGACGGCCTTCGGGATCGCTGACGATCCCGGTAAGCACTTGGGCGCGGACATCCGCGCAACAGAATAAGAACAGCGCGGCCATGGCCGCGGCTTTCGATCCAAACATCTCTCTACGCACTCCTTCCTCGAGGGGTGCGAACGTCTGGGCAAGCACGGGGAGGGGCGACCTGCTTTCTTGCGGAAGCGGCGCTGACGACCCCGAACGTTTCCTCGCGTTCGGCTGTTCGCACGGCCGAGGCCGCGCGAGGTTGTCCGTTTCCGCGATGGGCAGGTCTCCTGGCTCACGGCTTCAGACGGAATCGGAAGAGATTCGTCAGCGCTGTTCTCGGCCTTCCCCGTCGCCTGTTGGAACAGGTTTCGAGTGGCGTCGTGTCGAGAACGGCTTGCCGCTTACAGTGGCGGGACCGCGCCGGTTTTTCACCGGACTTCCCTACTAGCTTCTTGCGAGGCTAGGCCCACGATGGGCGACCCTGCGGAATTTGTATTTGCTGAGGTCCAGCGTATCGGGAAGCGCGGCTCGGGGTCAACAGAAGGGGTCGAGTTTGCCCGAGAGCGGGTTATGCTGAGGGGCAGGTCGCCATGATTGTCCATCGCAAGACCGTCCGGTTCGACGAGTTGAAGCTCGATTGCGGGGAGACCCTCCGCGAAGTCGAGTGCGCCTACGAGGCGTACGGCAAGCTCAACGAGGACCGCTCGAACGCCATTCTCGTCCTGCACGCTTTCTCGGGCGATGCGCATGCCGCCGGGGTGAGCGATATCGACGGGCGCCCGGGCTGGTGGGAGAACATGATCGGCCCCGGCAAGGCGTTCGATACCGATCTCTATTGCGTGATGTGCTCGAACGTATTGGGCGGCTGCGGCGGGACCACTGGTCCCTCCTCGACCAACCCGGATACCGGCGAGCCCTACGGGTCGAGCTTTCCGGAGATCACGATTGCCGACATGGTGCGGCTGCAGAAGAAACTGACGGACGCGCTGGGAATTCGCAAGCTCGTCTCGGCGGTCGGCGGGTCGATGGGCGGCATGCAGGCGCTGCAATGGGCGGTCTCTTATCCGGAGGCGTGCGCCTCGGTGATGCCGATTGCGACGACGGCGCGGCACTCGGCGCAGCAGATTGCGTTCAATGAGGTGGGCCGTCAGGCGATTGTGGCCGACGCCGGGTTCCAGGGCGGCGACTACTACGGCACGGACGGACCGGCGCGCGGGCTGGCCGTGGCTCGGATGGTGGGCCACATCACCTACATGAGCGACGAGTCGATGCGCGAGAAGTTCGGCCGACGGCGGCGCAGGAGCGAGGCGGGTGAGGCGCCGGCGGGAGAGACCGGGGGCATTTTTGAGGTGGAGAGCTACCTGCGCTATCGCGGCGGGCAGTTCGTCTCGCGCTTCGACGCGAACTCGTATATCGCGATTACGAAGGCGATGGATACGTTTGACCTGGCGGGCGAGCACCAGACGCTGGGCGAAGTCTTTGACCCGTGCGGCGGACGGTTTTTGGTGTTCAGCTTTACCTCCGATTGGCTCTATCCGAGTTACCAGTCGGAGGTGATCGTGCGGGCGCTGCGCGGCCGCAACAAAGAGGTCGCCTACGTCGAGCTGCCCTCCAACTACGGGCACGACGCGTTCCTGGTGGAAGCCGGAGAACAGACCGAATTGGTGCGCGGCTTTTTGGCGAAGACCTACGAGAGGGTGCTGGAAACGACTTCTTCATCCATCGCTTAGGGTGATCGCCCCGTATAATGAGCGGAACCTTTGATGGCGGTTGCCGCACAAACTTCGCCCCCGGAGACCAGCACGTTCGTACCGGACGTGTTGGGCCGAGAGGACTATCGCATCATCTCTGAGATGGTTGACGACGGCTCGCGCGTGCTCGACTTGGGCTGCGGCCGGGGCACGCTCATTGGTTGGCTTGAGAAGAAGAAGGGCGCACAGTGTCGCGGCGTGGAGCTCTCGCCAAAGAAGGTGCGGACGGCGGTCGCGGCCGGCCTGTCGGTCTACCAAGGCGACATCGACAGCGGTCTCGCCGACTATCCCGACGGGGCCTTCGACTATGTCGTTCTGAGCCAAACACTGCAAGAGACGCGGCAACCGAGGAACGTCCTTCACGAGATGATGCGCGTGGGACGGCGGGCGATCGTCGCGTTCCCGAACTTTGGGCACTGGTCGTCGCGGCTGGCATTGCTGCGAACCGGACGGGCGCCGAAGACCGAGCATCTGCCGAATGAGTGGTACGACACGCCGAACATCCACTTTGTGACGATTCCCGATTTTGAGGAATTGATCAAAGAGGAGGAGTTGCGGGTGGAGAAATCGTATTTCTTGCGCCGCGACAGGCGGATTCGTTTCCGGCCGAGCTTGTGCGCGGACACGGCGGTCTACTTGCTGAGCAAGTAGGTTGCACCGCAGACCGGTAGAATGGCGGATTCGCTATGAATCCGCTTCTCGACTCCCAAGACACCTCTCTGTTTGAGATCCAAACGCAGGCTCCCGGCCCTTCCGGCCAGCTGCCGTTGACTCCCGACATGCTGCGCACGCGGCCGTCCGGAGACATCTTCGGTTGGACGCAGGACGCCGGTATGGGCTGGAATCCGGCTGAGCTCGGCCGCGAGGAGGTACTGATCCTCTCGACTCAGGGGGGTATCCGGGCGGAAGACGGGAGCCCGATTGCGCTGGGGTATCACACCGGGCACTTCGAGGTGGGCCTGCTGATGCGCGCGGCGGCGGAAGAGATCCGGGCGAACCAGGCGATCCCCTTTGCCGGCTTTTGCTCGGACCCCTGCGACGGGCGCACGCAGGGCACGACGGGCATGATGGACTCTCTGCCTTACCGCAACGACGCGGCTATCGTGCTGCGGCGCTTGATTCGTTCACTGCCGACGCGGGCCGGAGTGGTGGGCGTCGCGACGTGCGACAAGGGGCTGCCGGCGATGATGCTGGCACTGGCTTCCATGCATGACTTGCCGACGGTGATCGTACCCGGCGGAGTGACGCTTCCTTCCGAGGGACCGGAGGATGCCGGCAAGGTGCAGTCGATTGGGGCGCGCTACTCGCACGGTGAGATCTCGCTGGAGCATGCGCAAGAGGCGGGATGCCGGGCGTGCGGCTCGGCGGGCGGCGGCTGCCAGTTCTTGGGAACGGCGGCGACGTCGCAAGTGATCGCCGAGGCGCTCGGAATGTCCTTGATTCACTCTGCGTTGGCGCCTTCCGGCCAGCCGATTTGGTTGGACATGGCGCGCCGCTCGGGCCGCGCCGCAGTGGAGATGGCTCGCGCGGGCGTCTCGACGAAGGAGATTCTCACGCAGGCCTCATTGCGTAACGCGATGGCGGTCCACGCGGCCTTTGGCGGATCGACGAACCTCATCCTGCATACGCCGGCGATTGCGTTTGCGGCGGGATTGGAGCGGCCGACGATGGAGGACTGGTCGGAGGTCAACCGAAACGTGCCGCGCTTGGTGGACGTGCTGCCCAACGGACCGACCTACTACAAGACGGTCCAGGCGTTTCTCGCCGGCGGTGTGCCGGAAGTCATGCTCCATCTGGACAAGCTGGGCGTGCTGGATACGTCGGTGAAGACGGTGGGCGGCGTGACGCTCGCGGAGGCGCTTGATTGGTGGAAGGATTCCGAGCGACGCCGTGCTCTGCGCGAGCAGTTGCGCAGCAAGGACGGCATCGATCCCGACGACGTGATCATGACGCCGGAGAAGGCAAAGGAACGCGGGCTGACGTCGACGATCACGTTCTGCCGGGGCAACTTGGCGCCGGAAGGGTCGGTGGTGAAGAGCACGGCGATCGACCCATCCGTAGTCGACGAAGACGGCGTCTATCGCAAGACCGGCCCGGCGAAGGTGTTTGTCCGCGAGTCGGCGGCGATTGAAGCGATCAAATCGGGCGCGATCGAGCCGGGCGACATCGTCGTACTCTGCTGCTGCGGACCGATGGGGTCCGGGATGGAAGAGATCTATCAGATCACGGCAGCGCTCAAACACTTGTCCTTCGGCAAGGAAGTGGCGGTGATCACCGATGCGCGTTTCTCCGGCGTCTCGACCGGAGCGTGCATCGGGCACGTCGGACCAGAAGCCCTCGCAGGCGGGCCCATTGGCCGCTTGGTCGAAGGCGACGTCGTGCGGATCATCATCGACCGCAACACGCTCGTCGGCTCCCTCGACCTGGTGGGGAACGGCGAGGAGCGATTCGAGGGCGAGAAGGGAGCTGAGGTGCTCGAGGCGCGCGATCCCAGGCCGGATCTCGCCCCCCACCCGGAACTGCCCGATGACACGCGGCTTTGGGCGGCGCTGCAAGCGAAGAGCGGCGGCCCCTGGGGCGGCTGCGTCTACGATGTCGATGAGATTATGAAGGCCTTGGGGTAATCGATCAGCGGGCGAGGGCCCGTTCGATCTCGAGCTTGAGGGCAGGTAGATCGTCCGCCACGATCGCCCAGATACCCTCCAGGTCAACTCCAAGATAGTCGTGTACGAGAACGTTCCGAAGCCCGATCACTGACCGCCAGGGACCGTTCTTACGGCGTCGCGCAGCGGGTCACCGGTCCTCTTGGACGACTCGCCAATCAGCCTGGAAGCTGCGGACGACGGCATCCTGCACTACAGACCGCTCAAAGAACGCCGAGCGTCCACCTTCGGTGTAGCGCTCAATCTTCTCGAGGCAAACGAGAATATGCTCGAGATACAGCCGATCGCGGTCGGTCACAAGGGCCGAGCCTCGGAAAGGACTCGGTCCCGAATCGAGGGGTGGAGCGCACCCAGGGTGAGAACGTCGACTTTGCGACCGAGCATCTCCTGTAGCTCCAATTGCAGACCGCCGGGAAAGAACGGGGGACGAGGCGTTCCGCTCTCGACTAGCAGGTCCACGTCGCTGTCGGGTCCGGCAGCATCGCGTGCCATGGATCCGAACACTCGCACGTTGACCGCACCGTGTCGACGGGCGATCTCAAGAATGCGGGCGCGTTCTTTCCTGATGAGTGGGTCCAACATCGCAGCGGAGCCTCTAGAAGAGAGAATACTCTAGCGCGAGCGGTTACGCGGCGGCGATCTCAGGCAGTACCGCGCCGATCTCGTCGTGGATGACGAGGTCGGCCGCTTCGTCCAAGGGTGTTGGATCGCGGTTGACGAGGATCAGCCGAGCCCCGGACTGTTTGGCGATCAGCGGCAACAACGCAGCGGGTTGGACGACGAGCGACGACCCGACGCATAGAAAAAGATCACACGCGCGAGACTGACGTTCGGCTTCAGCGAGCACGTCACGAGGCATGGCCTGGCCGAAGCTGATGGTGGCCGGCTTCAGATAACCGCCGCATTCCGGACACTCCGGCGCGAGGTCGCCGTCCGCCACCCAGCGGCAGGCGACGTCGGAGTGGACCCGGTAGCCGCAGTCTGGGGCCAGGCAGGCCACCTCGACCGTCGTCCCGTGGATCTCCAGCACTCGCCCCGCCGGCAGTCCCGCACGTTGGTGGAGGCCGTCGATGTTCTGCGTAATCATCGCGGCCAGCTTGCCGGAGCGCTCCAAGTCGACGAAAGCCTGATGACCGGCGTTGGGTTCCGCGCGCCGCATCTCGGACCAGGACTCGCATTTCTGACGCCAATACTCGACCCGGTCCTCGTGACTGGATACGAACTCCTGGTAGGTGACGGTGCGGTTGCGGGCCCAGACGCCGCCGGGGCTTCGGAAGTCCGGGATCCCGGACTCAGTGGAAATACCGGCGCCGGTGAAACCGACGACCGACTGCGCCTCGTCTATCCAAGTCTTCGCTTGCGCGAGATCACTCAAGAGGGCTCATGCTAACAACCGATGAGCAGGGTGCGAATCCACGCGCGTTCGCGACCGATACAATGAGGCCGATGCTCGTCCGTCTACTGCTCCTTGTGGGGATCGCCCTCGCGCCGCTCGTTGCGCAGAGCGGCTTGCGGTACGACCAGCTGTCGGAGTTCCTGCGGTCGTCGTTTGAGAGCGGCTTCTCCGACAAGGAGATCGCCAAGTTTCTGAAAGATCAGACGCTGACGTTTTCTCTCTCCGATTCGCTCATTGAGGACTTCCAGGGACTGGGCGCGGGCCCGCGTACCTTGGAGGCGCTGCGTGCCCTGCAAGCGGCCAGCAGCAGTTTGCCGGCTCCGGAATTGACCAAGACGGCGATGGACGGGCCGCCGCAGCCGGCGCCGCCCTCTGAGGAGGAGCAGGCCCGGATTATCGCGGAGGCGCGCACCTCGGCGTTGGACTACACCAGCCGCTTGCCCGACTTTGTCTGCTTACAGATCACGCGACGCTTTGTGGACCCGAGCGGACTGGAGATGGATTGGCTCAAGTACGACGAGGTGAAGACGCGCGTCGCCTACGTCGAGGGCAAAGAGAACTACGAGCTGGTGAGCGTGAACAACCGAACCGCCGAGGGCCGGTCGATGGAAGATATCGGCGGCGCGAGTTCGACGGGTGAGTTCGGCAGCATTTTGGCGGCGCTGTTTGCTCCACGCACCAACGCCCGCTTCACCTGGGCCCGCCACTCGCTGCTGCGCGGGCACGCAGTCTACGTTTTCCACTTCCGAGTGCCGAAGGCGCGTTCGCAGTGGACGTTGAGTTGGGAGAAGACGCAGCGGATCATCAGCGGCTACGGAGGCCTGGTCTATATCGACAAGGAGTCCGAGCGGGTGCTGCGCATCCAGATGAACGCCGAAAACATTCCTCCCGCCTTCCCGATTACTGCGGCGGGTACGCGCTTGGACTACGACTATATCGACATCAGCGGCAACCCGTTCTTGCTTCCCCTGAAGGCTCGCGTGACCATGCGGTCGGGACGAGACATCACGCGCAACGACGTGGAGTTTCGGTTGTATCGGAAATTCTCCGCCGAAGCGACGATTTCGTTCGGGGAGATTGACGACCTGCCGCCGCTGCCGGAAGACGACGACGGGCCTACGCCCTAGTCGGTGGCAGCCCCTTGCTAGGCGAACAGAGTCGACAGCGGTCCGGTGCTGTCGGCAAAACGCTCGAGATCGACGCCCATCGTGTGCGCGTGAGTCAACCAAAGGTTGGCCAGTGGCGTGCCGTCCGGGCACTTGAGGTGGCGCCCCAGTCGGAACCGGCCGCCGCCGGAACCGGCAACGATGATTGGGAGGTCATTGTACTGATGGGTCGCGCCGTCGCCTAGTCCCGAGCCGTAGGTAAGGATCGTGTTGTCAAGCAGGGTAGAGCCGTCGGCCTCCTCGATCGAGTCCAACTTGCGGACGAGGTAGGCGAACTGCTCGACGTGGAAGCGGTCGATCTTGAAGAGCTCCTCGGCAAATTCTTGCGGTTGATGGGAGACGAGGTGATGGCTGACAGGCTTGTCGAATAGCCCCTCGAAAAGGAACGGAGTGTTCCAGCGCTCGGGACCAACCATCAGGCTGGCGACGCGTGTGAGCCCGGCTCGGAGAGCAGCGGTCATCAAATCGCCCATGAGGCGGATGTACTCGCCGCGCGGCAGATAGGCGTCGGGCGGTTCTTCGATCGAGACTTGCTCGATCTCACTCTTCATCCGCTCGAGCTTGTCCATCTGCTCTTCGATGGTGCGGATCGAGTCGAAATACTCGGCGAACTTGTGCCGGTCGGCGGCGCCCAGTTCGGCACGCAGCGAGCGGGCGTCGTCGAGGACGAGGTCGGTGACGTTGCGTATCTCGCGGATCTCTTCCGTTCCGAAAAGGCGGTGGTAGGCCTTGCGCGGGTCGCGAATCGAGGGTGCGACGTGGCCGGTGCCGTACCAGGAGATGTTGTCGAAGTAGATCGACTCGACGTTGTCCTTGTGGCTGTTGCAGCTCAGTTCAAGCGTGCGGAACGGCGTATCCGTTCCGACGACGTCGCCGACGACGTGGTCGAGCGTGCGCTCAAGGGGCCAAGCCGAGCTGGTGACCGAGAACGGCGCGGCGCTGCTCAGGAAGCACGACGCGCACTGGGCATGGACGTCAGTGCCGATCTGGAACGTACGATCGAGTCCGGTAACCAAGGCGACCTTGTCGCGCACCTTTTCCAGCGGAGCGAGAGCCGGCGTGAGTTCGAGTGGGTGGGAGCCGACGGCGATCGTGCTCGCGGTCACCTGGCTCATGTCGCCGTTGAAGGCGGGTAGGCCGGCATGGAGTTCCCCCGGGAAGAAATTGCGGCGCACGACGCCGATCGGAACGTAGAAGAAGCCCAACCGCAGCGGCGGCTTCCTCGCCTTGCCGTCCGCTACGCTCTCCAGCCAAGGCAGCGCCAACGCAGCGCTGCCGGCGCCGCGAAGGAAGGCTCGTCTGGTCGTACGTCGCATGGGACTCTCTAGTGTGCGGCTTGGCGGCGAGGCTTGGCCGGTCGCTGCTCCGGATTGTACTTCGTACGGAAAGGTTCGCTGAGGACGACCTGGCGGATCATTGCCCTGAGCGGAAAATCCTCTGCGGCGGTTGCGCGGACGATCCTGTCGATTGCCGGTTCGTCCGTGACGGCGACTTCACGGCCTAGCGCGAAAGAGAGCAGATGGGCCGCAAAGGCCCGGGCGAAGCGCTCCTTCTCGGCGAGGACCGCGTCTTTGAACTCGACCACGTCAGTGAACTCGTGACGGCCGAACAGGACGCCGCTCGAATCGACTTCGCGGCCGTTGGCGTACTGGTCGCGCCAGACTCCGGTGGGGCCGAAGTGTTCGAGGGCGAAGCCCAGCGGATCGATTTTGGCGTGACAGCCGGCACAGCCGGGGTCGCTGCGATGGGCCTCGAAACGCTCGCGCAGCGTCTGGTCCGGGTCGACGGACTCGTCTCCGTCCTCGGGAAGCGGCGGCACGCTGGCCGGCGGCGGATCGGGCGGATCGTTGAAGATGACGCTCGCGAGCCACGCGCCGCGCGTTACGGGTTGGGTGCGTACGGGGTTTGAGGTCATCGTCATCACGGCGGCGTTGGTGATGACTCCCCCCTCGCGGCGGTCAGCAAGAGCTACTCGTTTGAAAGGTACCGCCGTCGGCGGGACCTTAGCCGGGCGCGTACCGTCGCGGTACCAGGACGCCAGCGCCTCGCTGCGATAGCTGAAGTCGGGGTCGATCAGTTCGAGTATCGAGCGATCTTCGACGAGGACCGTCTCGAAAAGCAACAGCGGCTCCATCATCATGTGCATGCTCATTCGGAACTTGGCGAAGTAGAAGTCCGGGTAGCGGTCGGGATCAGGGACCGAAGAGACGATGCGTTCGAGTTGGAGCCACTGCGGCGCAAAGCTGTCGCAGAAGCGCTTCAAGCGCACGTCGTCGAGCATGCGATCGACTTGCGCGGCGAGTACTTGGTCGTCCCCGAGTTTGCGGTCTGCCGCTAGATGGAGCAGTTGGCGGTCGGGTAGTCCGCCCCAGAGGAAGAACGAGAGCCGTGAGGCGAGTTCGAAGTCGTCGACCCTCTCTCGCCCTAGGCCGCCGTGTTCATAGAGATAGAGGAACCGCGGAGAAGCCAGCGCCGCGGACACGGCGGCCTTCATCCCTTCGGCATAGGAGGCTCCGTCGACGATACGGGCCGTCGCATGGTCCGTGTAGCGCGCGAGCAAGTCGTCGGAGACGGTGCGGCGGAAGGCGCGGGTCAAGAACCCGCGGAGAGACTCGCGGACCGCAGGCTCGATTTCTCCCGCTTCGGTCGGGGGCAGGAAGAGTCGGTCCCAGACGCCAACCGTCAGCGAATTGAAGTCCTCGGACTCGACGATCGAGCGGCTGAGTTTGAGGAAGGACTCAAGAAGCAGCGGCGACAGCGTGAGATGGTCGCCGCGATTGTCGAAGCCATGTTCTGCACGAAGGTCTTGCGGAAAAGGCGCGACGCCGGCGAGTCTCCTGTCGATGAGTTGCGACTTACCCAGCGGACGACTGCCTGCCTTGAGCTGAGCGGGCATCTTGCCCGTGCCCGGATGGAAGTAGTCGTAGTCGCGGAGCATGCGCTCAGGGAGTGCGAAGACATCGACCTTGAGTTCAAAGAGATCTTGGACCGCATTGTTGTACTGAAAGCGGTTCATGCGGCGGATCGGCGTCCGAGGATAGGCCTCGAGGGACCGCGCGGCCCGGTGCAGGACACGCCGCAACTCGGCGACTAGTTCCTCGCGCTGCTCCCCAGGTAGGGGCGGGGCTCCGCGAGGCGGCATGAGGCCGGAGTCGAGCGCGTTGACCAGATCGCGGACGAGTTCAGGATCGGCATCGAGGTCGACATGGCTCTCCAGGGCGGCGAGATTGACGCCGCCGCTCGGCTTGCCGGCGGCCCCGTGGCAAGCGACGCAGCGCTCGCGAAACGCCGGGTTCAGGAGGTCGCGAAATGCGTCGTCCGAGGCGGCGCTCAGGTTCGGTACGGCGGCCAATGCCAGGGCCGCCGCGCAGGAAGCGCGTAAGGGCGTCGACGGTCGATCCAAGGCGCGCACTCGATTGCGCCGATTATACTCCCACCTTCGGTCCGAGATCGTCGCGTTGACGGGCGGTACACTCAGCTTTATGCGGGGCCTCTCGGCCATATTCCTTTTGTCGGCGGTGGTCGCCGGCGCTCGATCCGAGGAGCGCCCCGGCGACGTCTCAGCCGCGCTCAATACGTTGCTGCTTGACTCGCAGGCACGGGCGCGCGGCGTGGAGACGCGCCTGCACAAGACGCCCTCTCGCAAGGAGGAGTTAATCCTTCCCGACGAGGGCGAGATCGCCATCATCGATGACGGCGACGGTGTTGCGTTTCCGGCGTTCCTGTTCGATTTGGAGGGCCGATCCGTGGAGTTCTCTCCTGCCGGAGAGGGCGGATACCGCTACTCGCTGCGGGAGCGAGGCTATGACGCGCAGGCGGCGGCGGACGGTGCGTTTCTGTCGCTCGGAGACGACGATGCGGCAGAGCTGGACCTGCCTTTCACGTTTGAGTTCTACGGAGAGAGTCAATCGCGCGTCTTTGTGAACTCCGACGGAAACCTGACGTTTGGTAGCGCGGACACGGATTCGACGGCGCGAGACGCGGCGCGAGCCGTGACGACCCCGCGTATCTCGGGGTTCTTTGCGGATTTGGACCCGACGCGCCCCGGGGCCGCCGTCCGGGTGTTCTCCAGCGTCGAGAAGGTGGTCGTTACGTGGATCAACGTACCGGAGTGGGTCGCGCAGGGAATCGGGCGACTGCACGATTTCCAGATCAGCTTGTTTGCCGACGGGCGTATTGCACTGGCCTATCGCTCAATTCAAACCGACTTTGCGGTCATCGGGCTGTCGTCGGGCGAGAACCTGAACGAGTCGTTCGCCGTCGACTTCAGTGAACCGGACGACACGGTATTCGCGGCGGCCGTAGTCGAGATCTTCGCCGCGCCGGACATCAACCTGGCGCTGCTGGGGCAGAAGTTTTATCTGAGCCACGAGGACGCTTACGACTTTCTGGTCGTATTTCACGACCATGAGATTCTTCTCGATACGAATGCGTTTGCGTTCTATCGGGCGATCCGGAACTTCACCCAAGGCATCGGGCCCCTGCCGGCGGGCTTTGAGGACCTCAACGTGGTTGATTTTGGGGCGCTGTTGGGGTCAGCGTTTCGGCTGCAAGGCGTGATGTACATGGGGGATCTGGCGAAGTACCCGGACGATCCTCATCAGCGGCTCGGGCGCGACCAAGGCCTCACCCTCAACACGCCGCTGACGGTCCTGGCGCATGAGGCGGGGCACCGCTTTTTGGCGAACGTCTTCTATGCGAACCCGTCGACCGGGGCTCTGTCGCTCGACCTCTTGGGGCGACAGCTGGCGCACTGGAGTTTCTTCTACAACTCGGAGGCGTCGCTGCTCGAAGGCAACCGGATTGCGGATCGCGGGGCAGGCCCGTTTCGCTTTGAGACGGTAAAGACGGTGGAAGGGTTCTCGCCGCTGGATCGATACTTAATGGGGCTGATACCGGCGTCGGACGTGCCGGACAGCTTCTACGTGCGGAATCCGGACATCGAGGGCGAGGCGTTCACGGCGGCGCGCAATCCCTTGGCCGGAGTGTTGTTCGACGGCGAGCGGGTGGACGTGCCGACCTCGGCGATTGTGGAGGCGATGGGACGCCGGAGCCCCGACCATACGATTAGCCAGAAACGTTTCCGGTATGCGTTTGTCTTACTGACGGAGGAAGGCATTGAGCCGCGGGCGGAGGCGTTGGCGAAGCTCGATCGGTTCCGAACCGAGTTCGAGAGCTATATGGAGGCGAAGACGGGCGGTTTCGAAATTGAGACCGAGCTGGTGCGGCAGTTGACCTTCCTCACCTGGCCCGCCGCTGGAGTGCTGAAGGGCGGCCGAATCGACGGCTCGTTGTTCCTGGGGGCGCCTGCGGATCACCCGCTGCGGATTGAGATTGACGCGCCGGCCGGACGGGTCGGGGCGCCGCGCGAGGTGGAGCTAGCGGCGGGCGAGCAGCTCGCGCCGGTGTCGCTCGAAGGGCTGTCCGCAGGCGTGGAGCGTTTGAGCGCGAGGGTGCTGGATCCAGTGGGACGGGCCTACGAAGAGGCTCAAACGCATGTACAGGTCTTGGCAGGGGCTGGACCCTTGGCAGCGGAGCGCTTGTTCCCATTGGAGATTCTGTTCGGCGATCCGAGGGAGCGACTCAAGACCGGGGCAGCGGGGAAGCCCCTGCCGTATTCAATCGTGGTGCAGGTGACTGACGAGAACGGACTGTTCTATGAGGGTGCGCCGGTGCGCTTTGAAGCTTCGGGAGACGGCGCGGCTTCGAGTCCCGAGGCGGTGACGGACGAGTTTGGGTTTGCGATCACCGATTGGCTGCTGGCATCCACGCCGGGCGCGAATACGCTGACGGTCCGGATTGAGGGGAGCGTCCGCGTGCCGCTCGTCATCGAGGCGGTCGGGACGCTCGATCCGGTGCGCGGCCGCAACAGCCGTCGCGAGATCTTCCGGTAGCCGCTGTATGATGTGAGCGGCCTTTCCGATGCGATTCGCGTTCCTCATTCTGCTCTCCGTCGCGCCGCTTTGTGCCCAGACGCCGGGGCAAATCGAATTCTTTGAGAAGAAGGTTCGACCGGTGCTGGCGGAGAACTGCTACGCCTGCCACAGCGCGGAGACGATGGCCGCCGCCGAACTCGTGCTGGATTCGAGGGGGGGAGCCCGCAGAGGCGGGACGCGCGGTCCCGCGGTGGTTCCGGGAGATCCGGCGGCAAGCTTGCTGCTCAAGGCGACTTCCTATCGCGATCTGGAATTGAAGATGCCTCCGGCCGGAAAGCTGCCGGAGCAAGCGCTGGCGGATCTGCGGGCCTGGATTGAGATGGGCGCGCCGGACCCGCGCGAGACCGTTGCGGAGACGGCGCCGGTCGAAGAGTCGGGCATCGATTGGGAGCAGGCCCGGAAGTTCTGGGCCTTCCAGCCGATTGAGGCTCCTGCGATTCCAGACGGTGCGACGAAGAATCCGATCGACCGGTTTGTGAATGCGAAGTTGGCTTCGGCGGGCCTAGAGCCATCCGCTGAAGCGGACAAACGGGCGCTCATTCGCCGGGCCACGTTCGACCTGACCGGGCTGCCGCCGACGCCTGAAGAGGTGCGGGCGTTCCTGGCCGACGAGTCGCCGAATGCGTGGGCGCGGCTCATTGATCGGTTGCTGGCTTCGCCCCACTACGGCGAACGCTGGGGGCGCCATTGGCTGGATCTGGTCCGTTTCGCCGAGACCGACGGGCATGAATTCGACAACGACAAGCCCAACGCCTGGCGCTATCGCGATTACGTGGTGCGGGCGTTCAACGAGGACTTGCCGTACGACCGGTTTGTTCGCGAGCAGATTGCGGGCGACTTATTGGAGGAGCCGCGCCTGAGCCGAGACGGAAAGCGCTACGAGGCTCCGATAGCGGCTGGGATGTATTGGTTGTGGGAGGTGCTGAACTCACCGACCGATTCGGTGCAGTCGAGAGCGGATCAGGTGGACAACCAGATCGACGTGATGAGCAAGGCGTTTTTTGGGATGACGCTGGCTTGCGCGCGCTGCCATGACCACAAGTTCGATCCTCTTCCGACGGCGGACTACTATGCGCTGGCCGGGGTGCTGCACTCGACTGAACTGCGGCAACGCTGGATCGATTCGCCGGAGGTTCGCGCCGAGTTGCGGGCGACGCGGGCGAAGCTGGCGACGCTGGAGACGGACGCGCGGCGGCGTCTGCGGTCCGCGGATCGGCCAAGCGGGTGGCTGGCGCGCGTCTCGGACGAGGCGCAGCGTGCGGTTTGGAGTGCGGATCGCGGACATCCGCTGTTCGCCTTCGCGCGGTTGTCGGAGGAGTCGGACGAACCGTTTGACCAGCGGGTTCAAGCGGTACGTGCCGAACTCGTTGCGGATCCTGGCGATCGCGCCGGCGAAGTCTGGGAGGATTTTGCCGACGGATACGCGAAATGGGACGTCGATGGGGCGGCCTTCGGAGACGGCCCCAGGCACAGACTGTTGCCGGGGGTAGACGGTCATCTGGGGAGTCCGGTCGCAGACTCTTTTGGAGGCGCGGAGGAATTCACGGGGTTGCTGACTACACGGAAGTTCCGGATTCCGGAGAAGGAGTTTCTGCACGTTCGCCTGGCCGGAACCGAGACGGATGATCGGCTGAGGGATCGAGCGAAGTTGCGCGTCACGTTGATCGCCAGCGACTACAACTCCCAGAATCTGTCCCCGACCAGCGCCCAAGGCATGGAGTGGATTACGAAGCGGCTCGTGCTGGAGAAGGGGCGCTTGGGAAAGATCCAGATCGTGGACCTCGATCGCGACGGGCACATTGCCGTGGATCGGATCGTCTTTTCCGACTCCGAAGAGCCTCCGCTGAACGATCCGCATCCGGCCGTCGTCGAGATGCTTGAGCGAACCGACGTCGATTCAATGGACGCCCTAACCGCCGTCTACAAGGAGCTGTCGACGAAACTGAGACCGGAAGACGAAGGATTGTTGGATTCGTTGGTCGGGCCGGCCGCGATGCCGGCGGAACTGGAGGCGGCGCGACGCACGATCGCCGGGAGCGTCCCGGAATCTTCGTACGCGATGTCGAGCCAAGACCATGATCCGCACGATGTACGGCTGCATCAGCGCGGCAACCACAAGAACTTGGGCGAAGAGGTCCCGCGCGGCTTCTTGACGGTGGTCGCCGGTGAAGAGCAGAAAGCGTTCCGGAACGGCTCGGGTCGGTTGGAACTGGCCGATTGGGCCGTGAGTCCCAAGAACGCATTGACGCCGCGGGTGTTCGTGAACCGCGTCTGGAAGCATCATTTCGGTGAAGGCATCGTTCGCTCGACGGACAACTTCGGCAAGATGGGCGAACCACCCACGCATCCGGAGTTGCTCGACCATCTGGCTGCGGAGTTCGTCGCCGACGGCTGGTCGGTCAAGCGCTTGCACCGGCGCATTCTAATGAGCGAGACCTACCGGCGCAACAGTCGTGCATCGGATGCGGCGCGCGAGCGAGACCCCACCAACAAGCTGCTCTCGCACATGCCGGTGCGGCGGTTGGAGGCGGAGGCGGTGCGCGACTCAATTCTGGCCGTTGCGGGAACCCTGGACCGGACGCTCGGCGGTCCGTCCGTCCCGCCGCATATCTCCGAGTTCCAGGACGGGCGCGGCAAGCCCAAGACGGGCCCGGTGGACGGCGACGGCCGCAGGAGCCTGTACGTCGGCATCCGCCGGAACTTCCTCACACCGTTGTTCTTGGCGTTCGATTACCCGACGCCGATTACGACGATGGGCCGGCGAGGCGTCTCCGCTGTTCCGTCGCAGGCGTTGATTCTGCTGAACAATGAGTTTGTGAACCAGCAGGCGCGGCTGTGGGCGCAGGCGGCGCTGGAGCGTCAGCCGGATGCGCAAGCGCGACTGGTGCAGATGTATGAAGAAGCCTACGCGAGACCTCCCACCGCGGAGGAGCGCACAGCGATTCGCGAGTTTCTCCAGGAACAACGGGCGCGCTACCGTGATGAGGTGTCCGACGCCCAGGTCTGGACCGACCTGGCGCATGTTTTGATCAATAGTACGGAGTTCATCTTTGTCCGCTAGAAAACTGCTACCGACCCTTCTGCTGACCGTCGCCGTCTGCGCCTGTGCCGGCGATGAGGTCGGCTTCAAACCGTTGTTCAACGGCGAGAGCTTGGACGGCTGGACCGGCATGCGCGGCCGACCGCTGCCGGCTCAAAGTTGGGCCGTGGAGGACGGCATGATCCGGACGCGGGAGGACGGTTCTGGCGGCGACCTGCGCACCGAGGCCGTCTACTCGGATTTCGACTTGCGCTTCGAGTGGAAGATCTCGGAGAAGGGCAACGCCGGCGTGAAGTACAACGTGCAAGAGGAATGGACGAACGCCGGGTTCCGGCCGGACCATTCACCCCGGCGCCGCGAGCGAGCTGCGCGTTCGGCGGTTGGATACGAGTATCAGATCTCCGACGACGCGCGCTGGGATCGGTCGCACGACGACTGGGCGAAATCGGCGACCGGCGCTTACTATCTCGTGAAATGGGTGGATGAGAAGCCTCTGAAGCCGGTGGGTGAATGGAACACGTCCCGGATCGTCGTGCGGGGCAATCACGCCGAACACTGGCTGAACGGCAAGAAGCTGTTCGAGTACGAGATGGGCTCGAAGGAGATACTCGAGCAGGTAGCCAAGACGAAGTTCCGGCAGATGCCTGGTTACGGAGTGAAGGGTCCGGGGCCGATTGTGCTGCAACACCACGGATCGCCGGCGTGGTTCCGCAACATGCGCATCAAGGCGGAATGAGACCGCGCTCGACGACCTACGCGGGAGATCCACATTTCGAAAAGGCGATTGATCTGTTCAATCGCGGCGAGTTCTTCGATGCGCATGAGGAATGGGAGGAGCTTTGGACGCCCAAGTCGGCCGCGGATCGGCCTTTTCTCCAGGCGCTGATCCATTTCGCCGTGGCGTGCTTGCACCACCAAAGGGGCAATGCGGTCGGCTTTGAGCGTCAGCGTTCGAAGGGGCGACGCAAGATCGGCGCCTATCTGCCCGAGCATGAGGGGTTGAATCTGGAGGCGCTGACCCGGCAGATGGAAAATCTGGATTCGGGCTATCCGCAGATTGAACGCCTGTAGCGGCGTATACTGGGGCCTTCCGACCTATGGCCTATCCACGCATTGCTGCGATGCGGACTGTGGAGAAATTCCGCGAACGCGTCGCCGAACTCAACCTACCGATTGAAGCCGAAGACGCGATTCTGAAAGCTCCGGCCTCTCCGCTAGCCGAGCCGCTGGACGTCGACGGGTTCCACATCGGCAACCGCTTCGTGATCCACCCGATGGAGGGCTGGGACGCGAATCCCGACGGCACGCCGACCGATTACGTGCGCCGACGTTGGCGCAACTTTGGTCTTTCGGGGGCGAAGTGGATTTGGGGCGGCGAGGCGATGGCGGTCGTCCCCGAGGGGCGCGCGAATCCGAACCAGACGCAGATCAACGAGCATACGCGCGACTCGTTGGCCGAACTGAACGATGAACTTCGCACGGCGCACCGCGAGCGTTTCGGGACGGACGACGACCTGCTGGTCGGCTTCCAACTCACGCACTCGGGCCGGTTTTGCCGGCCGAATCCCGGCGGCGCGGCCGAGCCTCAGATTCTGTATCCGCATCCGGTGTTGAATCGGAAATTCGGCTTGGGCGCCGACTACCCGCTGCTCTCGGACGGCGATATACGGCGGATCATCGCCGCATTTGGGTCTGCCGCCAAGATTGCTGAGAGCTGCGGCGCGCAGTTCGTCGACGTGAAGCATTGCCACGGCTACTTGGGGCACGAGTTCCTGAGCGCCTACGATCGGCCCGGCGACTACGGCGGAAGCTTTGAGAACCGGACGCGCTTCTTACGCGATATTGTGGAGGCGATTCGCGGCGCGACCAAGCTGAAGATCGGCGTGCGGCTGAGTGCGTTCGACTTTGTGGCCTATCGCCCGGATCCGGACCAGAGCGAAGGCACGAAGCTCGGCCCCGGCGTCCCCGAACCGCATGAGTTGCCCTATCGAACGGGATTCTCGACGTCGTCGGACGACGCCTCGGCGTATGATTTGGGAGAAGCGGAAGAATTCCTCGGGTTGCTTGAATCGCTGGGGATTCAGATGGTCAACATGACCGCCGGGAGCCCGTACTACAACCCGCACATTCAGCGCCCAGCGTTGTTCCCGCCTTCGGACGGTTATCAGCCGCCGGAGGACCCGCTGGTGGGTTGCGCGCGGCAGATTGATGCGGTCGCACAGCTCAAGAAGAAGGCCCCCAACCTCACTCTGGTCGGGACCGCCTACACCTACCTCCAGGAATTCCTGCCGCACGTCGCGCAGTGGGCGGTGCGTTCGGGCTCGGTGGATGCGGTCGGGCTGGGGCGCATGGTGCTCTCCTACTGGGACTTGCCCGCAGACGTATTAGAAAAGGGCGAACTGCGCACGAAGTCGGTTTGCCGCACGTTTTCTGATTGCACGACGGCCCCGCGCAACAAGCTGATCTCCGGCTGCTACCCGCTCGACCCCTACTACAAGGGGCTGCCGGAGGCGAAGTT
>Ga0070727_10000618_pt1 | contig 42548 bp, 34 predicted proteins | sample tdAd472_FD_66722 | JGI IMG/M metagenome (GOLD analysis project Ga0070727, IMG submission 66722) | Marine sediment microbial communities from the Atlantic coast under amendment with organic carbon and nitrate - tdAd47.2 | ecosystem: Environmental > Aquatic > Marine > Coastal > Sediment | place... | reverse complement strand
TGCGGTGGGGAGCGAGGAATCGGATACGCCGTCGATTCGGGTTTATCTGCCCGACGACGGCAAGGCGACCGGATGCGGCGTCGTGATCTGTCCGGGGGGCGGGTACGGGATTCTCGCGACCGACCACGAAGGGCATCAGGTGGCGAAGTGGCTCGCGCGGCAGGGAGTCGCTGGCTTTGTGCTGCGGTATCGGCACTCGCCGAAATACAAGCATCCGGTGCCGCTGGAAGATGCTCAGCGAGCGATCCGCTATGTCCGCCACAACGCGAAGCAGTACGGCGTTGATCCGGGACGCGTCGGCATCCTGGGCTTCTCGGCGGGCGGGCATTTGACGTCGACCGTCGCCACGCACTACGACCGAGGCAAACCGGACGCGGCGGATCCGATTGACCATCAAAGCTGCCGGCCGGACTTCGCCGTCCTGTGTTACGCCGTCGTCAACTTTGTCGAGGACTGGGCGCACAAGGGCTCGGCCAGAAACCTGCTGGGGCCGGACCCCGATCCTGAACTGCTGAACTCATTGTGCAACGATACGCAGGTCACGAAAGACACACCGCCGACGTTCATCTTTCACACTGCCGAGGACCCCGCCGTCCCGGTTCAGAACGCCATCGCCTTTTTCACCGCGCTGAAGAAAGCCGGCGTCCCAGCGGAGATGCACATTTACCAGGACGGCCCGCACGGCGTCGGCCTCTCACCCGCCGATCCCGCCGTCTTCGGCTGGAAGGACCGCCTGCATGCCTGGCTGAAGTCGTCCGGATTTCTGGCTGCCGTTAAACGGTCCGAGGTCTCCGGCAAGCTGACAGTCAACGGAACTCCGCTGCGCTGGGGCATGATCGCCTTCGTCCCCGAAAACCCAAACGCTCCCCGAGCCTGGGCGATGGTCTCACGCGGCAGCTACAGAGTCCCGGCCTCGCGCGGAGCCGTCGTGGGCGTCAACAAGGTCGAAGTCTACGATCTCGGCGACGTCCAGCCGTACCCGACTCAGGACGACTACGAAGTGATCTACTCAGCGGAAAGGTCCCCGCTGACCGTCGATGTCGTGGAGAGCGCGAACACGTTGGACTTTGACATCAAGAAGTGATCGTGGGTGGCCGGGGCTGGACTGAGCCTGCGAAGGAAGCCCCGGAAGTGTCGAGCTGCAACAGACGCAGACCGGGGTTTCGCTCGTACCTCGCTCCAACCCCGGCCACACTCGTGCATAATCACCGCGAACAGACAGCACACGTTTTGAATTGAACGAAGGACTGACTCGATGAAACCACCGGAAGTTGGCAAGCGAGCCCCCGCGTTTTTCCTGCAGGCACATCCCAAGGGAAAGGTCCGGCTCAGCCATTTCAAGGACGAGAAGAACGTCGTCGTCTACTTCTACCCGAAGGACGACACGCCAGGCTGCACAACGGAAGCCTGCGAGTTTCGCGACTATCACGCGGCGTTCGAGAAGGCTGACACGATCGTGCTGGGGATCAGCCCGGACGGCGTCGACTCACACGCAAAGTTTGCCGGCAAGTACGGAGTGCCGTTCACTCTTCTGGCGGACGAGGACCATTCGATCTGCGAGAAGTACGGCGTGTGGGTCGAAAAGAACATGTACGGCAGGAAATTCATGGGCGTACAGCGGGCGACGTTTCTGATCGGCAAGGACGGCAAGCTCGCCGCCATCTGGCCGAAGGTGAAGATCTCGGGCCACGTCGAGGAAGTCCTGGCCGCCGCCACGGAACTCAATGGCTGATCGGAACGGTCTGTGGCAGAACGTGTCGACAGAGACTGGCTGAAGCAGCAACTGGCGAAGGTCGGTGTCGACGGAGCGGTCTTCTTCGCCGTCGTCGCTCGGGCCTGGCAGTTTGTGTCGGGCCCGATCACGCTGCTGCTGATGACGCTGTACTTCTCGCCGGAGATGCGGGGCTACTTCTATACCTTCGGAACGATTCTGGCCCTGCAGGTCTTCTTCGAACTCAGCCTGCACATCGTGCTGATCAGCGTCGCCAGTCACGAATGGGCTCATCTGCGGCTGAACGATCAGGGGCACGTTGAGGGAGACGCTGCCGCTCACGCCCGGCTGATGGCCCTCGGTCGGACCAGCCTGCGCTGGTACGGCATCGCCGCGATCCTGTTCATCGTCTGCTGTGGCAGCGGCGGAGCCGTGTTTCTCGCCCAGGAATCGCTGCCGATCTCGCAGTGGCTGGGCCCGTGGATCGCTCTGGTGGTCTTGACGGGCGGCCTGCTGTGCTGTCAGCCGCTGACGTCTCTGCTGGAAGGCTGCGACCAGCTGGCCATCGTCAATCGATACCGGCTCCGCCAGTCGCTGACCGGCAGCCTTGTTGTGTGGGGCATGATTCTGAGTGGGCTCGGTCTGTGGGCGGCAGTTGGTTCGTCCGCCGTGCGGCTGTTCTGGGAAGTTCGTCTGGTGGCGTTTCGTTATCGCGGTTTCTTCCGTGATTTGTTTCGAACAACCGGGCAGCACTTGATCGACTGGAAGCACGAAGTCTGGCCGATGCAGTGGCGACTGGGGCTGCAGGGAGTCGCGACGTGGTGGGCGATGCAGTTGCTGACGCCCGTCATGTTCCAGTACCACGGAGATGTCGTGGCCGGGCGGATGGGAATGACCTGGAGCATCCTGTCGTCACTGCAGGCCGCGGCCTTTGCCTGGGTCGAAACCCGGCGTCCGAAATTCGGGCAGCTCATCGCGACGCGTGACTTTGACGATATGGACCAGCTGTTTTTCCGCTCGTCCGCACAATCGATCGTCATTCTGGTGACGGGAGTGCTGCTCTTCTGGGGAGGCCTGTTCGGACTGAACCAGCTGGAATTCCCGCTGGCAGTCAAGATCGCGGACGCACTGCTGCCTCCCCTGTCGGCTGCCGTGCTGTGCCTGGGTGTGATCCTGTTTCAGATTCCCAATTGTCTGTGTGTCTATGTGCGAGCCCACAAGCGTGATCCGTTTCTCGTGCCGAGTCTGATTCTCTGCGGATCGGTCGGCGGACTGGTGACCTGGCTGGGACGCACGCACGGGCCGCTCGGGGCCGCCATCGCGTGGGCCACTCCGATCCTCGTGTTTCAGCTTCCGGTGTGGACGATGATCTGGTATCGAGTCCGCCGGGAATGGCACAGGCCGCTGCTTCCAATGGACGGCCAGAAGAACTGTGACACAGCCGGCTGACTGTCGGCTTCGACCGTGAGCGACTGAAGCGTTGAGCGAATCGGAATCTCAAACTGTCATCCAGCTGCACGAGGTTCCGTGTCCGGTCTGCGGCTCAGAACGTTTTCGCGTTCATGTTCAGCTGAGGGATGATCTGCACGGCGTGCCGGGCCTGTTTCAGGTCGTTCGTTGTGCCGACTGTCGGCACTTCTTCATGAATCCGCGACCGACCGACGACTCGCTGGCCGCCTGCTACACAGACGCGTACGCACCGCACGCTGCCACAAAGCCTCGTCCAGTCAGCGGCGGCTCGACTGGAGACAGTCAGGCAGGACCGTCACGGCAACCGTGGTATCTGCGTTTCGGGCTGCGCCGCGTTCCGGGACTGCGGAGCCTTTATCGCTGGCTGAGTGACAGTCGGGCAGACTTCATGCCTCCCGTCAAAGATGGTCACGACCAGATTGTCGAACTGGGATGCGCGACCGGCAGCTTTCTTGAGAAGCTGCGCGACGCTGGCTGGCTGGCTTGCGGAGTTGAGCCTGCCGCCGCAGCTGCGGACGAAGCTCGACGCCGTGGATTCGAGATTCACACCGGCACGCTCGAATCGGCAGAGTTCTGCGATGAGTCGTTCGATGCCGCCTGCGCGTGGATGGTCATCGAACACGTGCCCGATCCTCGCCGATCGCTGTCGGAGATTGCTCGTGTTCTGCGTCCCGACGGCTGGTTTGCCTTCAGCATTCCAAACGCCGGCTGCTGGGAGCGGCTGGTGTTCGCCAGTTGCTGGTACGTCTGGGAGCCTCCGCGGCACCTGCAGCACTTCACGCCAGCCTGCATTCGACAGTTGCTGACCGATGCCGGCTTTGATCGGATTCAGATCGTGCATCAGCGCAACCTGCTGAACGTGATCGGCAGCCTGGGAATCGTCGTTGATCGTGTTTTCCCGAGGAGCCGGCTGGGGCGTCGCCTGATGAAGTATCCGGACAACCCGACCATGTGGCCGCAACTCGTGATGGCTCCCCTGGCGATTCTGCTGTCGGTGTTGAAGCAGGGAGGCCGTCTGACAATCGTAGCTCGCAAGCGGGCCACTCCGAGCCCGGGAGGATCGCCATCGGCAGGCTGAACGCCGATCGCTCATCACCCATGAAGATTCTGTTCCTCAGTTCCGGCGATCGTGTTCCCTCGTCGCGATACCGCATGCTGCCTTACGTGCGGCATTTTCGCGACGCCGGCCACCGGTGTGTGGTCGCGTCGAGCTTCCCGCAGAAGTACGACTATTTTCCGACGATCGGTTTTCGACCAAGCCAGAAGCTGAAGCGACTGACGCGCTGGCGACACTGGCTGGCATCGCGATGGCGACGTGACGACGTGGTCGTCATCGATCGTGAAGTTTTCGACGCACCCGACTCGTTTTTCGAAGAACGTTTTCGGCGCAGTGCCAGACGACTGGTCCTGGACATCGACGATGCCGTCTTCCTGCGATATCCCGAGAAGTTCGAGCGGCTCATCCCGATGGCCGACCTCGTCATCTGCGGAAACTCGTTCATCGAGCGGTGGGTTCGCGAGTGGAACGAGTCGACGATCCTGATTCCAACATGCGTCGAGATCGACGAGTACGCCGGGAAGGACTGGGCGGCAGCGACCGGCTCGCGGCTCCGCGTCGGCTGGATCGGAACGCCTGCGAATCTTGAAGCACTGCACGTCGCAGCGCCTGCGCTTCGGCAACTCGCAAAGAGGCATGACTTCGAACTGCTCGTCGTGACATCGGATGCAGCCCCGCTGCAGAACGTTGAACTGCAGGGGGTCAATGTCAGGTTCGAGGCCTGGAATGCCGACACCGACCTGGAACAGCTTCGGCAGTTCGACATCGGCATCATGCCCTTGCGCGCGGACGTCGAATGGAACCAGTTCAAGTGTGGGTTCAAGCTGATTCAGTACATGGCGACCGCCATTCCGGCGATCGCTTCTCCGGTAGGAGTCAACGCGGAGATTGTTTCGCACGGAGTCGACGGCTATCTCGCCTCAAGCGACGACGACTGGACGCAGATTCTTGAGCAGCTGATTGGCAATCCGGACCTGCGGCGGAAAGTGGGGACGGCTGGCCGCGAAACGGTTCGGCAACGCTTCTCTGTCGCTGCGCACTTTCCAGGATACGAACAGGCGTTGAAAGATCTCGTCGCCGGTCATCTCCTCACAGGCGACTGAGGGACCTGTCGGAGATTACCTGCCGTGATGATTCATCAGGTCCGTGGTTGAGCGCGAGGTTTCGACCTTCCAACCACATGAGTTTTCAACGCGTCCGGCAACTTCTGCGCTGCCCACGAACTTCCCGAAGCATGCCCTGAGCGACATTCTGAAACTCAGTGCCCAGCAGAAACTGCCAGGAGATTTCCGTCTTCATCAAACGGCATCTCGAAGGGGCCGTCGATAATTTCCAGGTCGTCGCGGGCTTCCACATCAGGCAGGTACGCCTCGCTGACGAGCACCTCTCCCAGGTGCAGCGTGTTCGGGATCTGCACGACGCGGGCGTTCTCCGGTTCGACGAGGCCGATTGTCTGCAGAGCCTGCTCCAGCACGAGCTGGTCGGTTTCGTACCAGGCGGGGGTGCCGGCGGCGGTCGGGTGGTTGCCGGTCATTGAGTTGATCTGCGTGATATTGCGGTCGACCGAATCGACGCAGCGCTTGTTGGTGAACTCGGCCATGCCCAGGCCGCAGGCGTTGCCGTGCGTCGCTTCCGTGAGGCCGCGAACGAAGATGCGGCGGACGCGGACGTTGTCCTTTTCTGTTGCCGCGTGATCGTTGTACTTGCGACCGATCACGTTCGTGTCCATGCCCGAGCCGCTGATGTCTTTGCCGATCTCGTCAACGATCAGCAGGCTGATGTCTTTAAACGGCAGCCGCGGCATCGACGCCGTCGCGATCTTCAGCAGTTCGACTTCACGTTCGTAAAACTCGGCGGGGGCGACAGCTTCGATCATGCCGGTTTCGTCGTACGCGTTCTCGACGATCGCCACGCCCGCGATGACGCCGCACTTCTGCAGAACGGTCTCGCCGACCGCGCGGATGATTTCGAGAAAGCTGAAGTCAGCGATGGCCCGGTGATAGATCTTCGCCCCGTTATGCTTGCCGAGGCCGATCAGCATCATCTTGTGCAGGCCGGATTCGATCGGGCCGACGAAGCCGGTGTGCGGCTTGATTCGCCCTGCGACGATCACGTGATCGCACTCGAAGGCGTTCTTATCGAAGTGCACCGGGATGCCTTGCGGCGTCTCGTCGACGACCACGGTCTCCATGCTTGACCGGATCTCCGCACCACAGAAGTCTTCTGTGATGCCGTAGCCCTCCAGAATGCCTCGCTGGCCTTCCGCCGTCCCGCCGCCGTGGCTGCCCATCGCGGGGATGATGATCGGCACGCCGCTGACCTTCTTCACATGGTCGCATATGGCCTTCGTGATGACGGCGATGTTCGCGATGCCTCGGCTGCCGGCGGTGATGGCCACGGTCTGGCCAGGCTGGACGACCTGCCCAAGCTGCAGACGCTCAAGTTGCGCATCGACTTCGGTGGCGATATCGGCAACGCGAGGTGCATCAAATTTCTGCCGCACTCGCAGCATTCGGGGAAACGCCATGTTGAAAGGCCTTGAAAAAATTATTCGGGAGTTTCTTCAATTCCGTGTTGCTGCCGATGAGCTGCCGACTTCAACTCGGAATTCTGAATTCCGTCGCGGAAGGGCGGCAGAGGCAGCCGTTCCTGATGCCGCCCTTGTGCCGTGCGATTCTGTGAGTTGGCCCGGATGTTCGCCGCGGACTGCTCGAAAGAGAGTGATGAATACCGCAACGGATTCCTCGACACAACGGGCTCGGGACGAGCGGGCCCGGCGGCAGCAGATGGACATTTCGCTGGCGTCACTCGATCAGCACCTTCCGCGCGCAGCACGAGCGGGGATCGTCCCGTCGCATGGTGAAGCGATCGAACAGGAGCCCGCGTCTGGACAGAGCCGCTCGGCAGGACGGCGATGTCGGGCGTCCCCGTCGTCGATCCTCAGATTCTCACGGCGTCATGGATGTGGGCCGCGATCGACGACCTCAGCATTGCCAGGCATCGTGAGCGGTTGTGCGGGCGGGACGTCGAACCTCGGCGGCAGTGTTGGCGCGTCAGGAGAGGACGATCTCCTGCTCAGCGCTTTCCGCACGGCCAGCCTCTCAAACGGCAGCTTTCCGACGTGAGCCCCACTCTGGTGCAGCCGAGCATGGTCGGACTGGACGTGCCTGCCGGTGCGCGAGCGCGTGTCCGCGCGCCGGACGCAACGGGTTCGTTCCTGAACGAGAAGCCGCTCAAGAGAAGTCTCAACGGGAAGGCCGAGCGCGAGCCGAGAGTCCGACCGGTCGGGTGCGTTCGAGCGACTCCGACCAGCCGGACATGTGCGGCGGTTCTTCCTCGCGAGCGGTCCAGCATCGACCCTCGCCGGCTTCGTGATTCGTCAGCGTCTGACAAACCTGCAGTTATGCGTAGCTCGGTTCCAGCAGCTCGTTCACCTTCGTCACCAGTTCCTCACTGGAGAACGGCAGGTTCAGGTAGCTGTCGGCACCGGGCGTCGGTGCTTCGGTCGAGTTCGCCGAAACGAGCAGGACCTTAACGCGATCCATGCCGCTGGCCTTCTTCACGAAGTTCACGACATCATTCACGCTCAGGCCGGGAATCCGCAGATCGAGGAACATGACTGATGGCTTGAACGTGCCGAGCAGCGAACCGGCGTGAAAGCCGTCCGCTGCGACCGTCGTTTCGTAGCCTTCGGTCTGTAGCGTCGCTTCGACCTGCTGCGCCAGTGCGGAATCACTTTCGACGATCAGCACGCGACGATCCCGTGTGGAGAATTCCTCCGGGATCGGCATGTTGTTTTCCTTGAGGAAATCGACGAAGTCTTCCACGGTCACGCGGTTATCGCCACGGCCCGGCAGCTGGTAAGCCTTCAACCGGCCGCGTTCGATCCAGCGAATGACCGTGCGGAAGTTGACGCCGCAGTACTTCGCGATTTCGCCTGTGGTGAGAATCTGTTTTGCTTGCATGTCACGCCGCCTTTGTGCGCCTCAAGGCCGATCCCGATACTCAGAGTTCCTGTCCTTCGCGCACAACCATCGTGCGGAATTCCAGTCTCTACGGGCCGCCCCCTCTGGCCATACGAAGAGAAACTTCGACAAATAACTGCCGGACAGAAGCTCCTTCGTCCTCACTGCCGCAGCGTGCGAGCGCGGGTCTGACTCTCGACTGGCCACCGTCAGACATTCAGAAACACGAATGTCTGACAGAGCCGAGACGACGGGATTCCTCGGGAAGGGATCCGACCGGGCACGCCATGCCCGTCAAAATCCGTCTCCGGCGTTCTCGCACCAGGAACTTAGACCGAGTGTCACGACTGTCAAACGGGCTTCTCTTCGCTCGTGCGACTTTCCTCCCGCGACGTCCACTCAGAACGAGACGTTGCACTGCGGCTTCATTGCGCGTGCTGACAGAGCAACAGCTACGTCTCGATTCAGCACGACACGGCCAACCGGTACAGTGCGACGCCCGACCTCACTTTCCACTGCCCGACAGTCATGCACGCCCTGTCTTTTCTCGCACTGTTTGCTGCTTTCTGTGTCATGTTCCGCGGATTTCGCCGCCTGCAGGGCACAACGCTGGTCACGGCGTCGTGCTGGGCGCTGGCTGGACTGGCGACGGCTTGCGGAGCGACGTTGCACGAAATCAACACCGGAGGCGATCGCCCGGCCGTTTCGGATTTTCTGTGGTACTTCGCCGCGATCCTGCTGCTGTGCCCCGGCATCGCCGTGCTGGGAGCCCGCAAGCCTGGAGCCGCCGCCTGGAGCTGGTTCGTCCTGCTGCCGCTGGTACTCGTCCTGCTGTGGCCAGCCGTCGCGTCGACGAGCCTGCAGAATGCCGACCACCATCTGGAACTTGAAGGCCCGGCAATGATCGGTTTCGCCGTCGTGCTGGTCATGGCCAGCGGCAACTACTTTGGAACGAGGTACACGCTGCCGTCGCTGCTGTTTGGAGCATCTGTCGCGCTGTTCGTCGGCCCGCTCTCGCCACTGACGTCCGGAGTGGTGCCATCGTTTGCTGTCTCGCGGCTGGCCGGCTCGCTTCTGTTGAGCGTCGCGGCGCTGATCACTCTGGGTCGATCTCGCGTTCCGGTCTCGCTTCCTGACGGCCCGGCGTCGGCGCTCGACATCCTCTGGTTCGAGTTCGTCGACACGTTCGGCATGGTCTGGGCGAAACGGGTCATGGACCGCGTCAACCAGTCCGCCGCTCACGAGAAGTGGGCTGGCCGCCTGGAACTGCACGGCTTCGTCTGGCAGCCCGACTGCTCCGACGCAGACCGATCCCGCACGGAGGAACGCCTCGACCACACTCTCCGCTGGCTCCTGAAGCGTTTTGTCGAGCCAGAGTGGATCGACCGACGCTCGAAGCCCGTCGTCGAAGCTGCAGCGATCGTCCAGGGCGCAACGATCCCGCAGGACGCAGAAAACTGATCCCGAAGGGATCGCAGAGAGTAGCCGGGGTGTCGGAGCGCAGCGGAGACCCCCGGAAACGGTTGCCGACATGCCCCGCATCCCGAAGGGATGCCAGAACTCTGCGCGGTGATCGTTCGGGCGACTCTGGCATCCCTTCAGGATGCGAACGACTCCCCAACGCGAACCGTGGGTCTCCGCTGCGCTACGACCCACGGCTACTTTCTGGCATCGCTTCGCGATGCAACACAATCCGTCATTCGTCCGTTGCGCGAGAAACAGCCCCGACGACGACTTGTGATCGGGGGATGACGGGTGGCCGGGGCTGGAGTGAGGCACGAGCGAAGCCCCGGATTGCATTGATCGCCCCAGTGACCGAACCGTTGCAGAAAACCGTGTGCCGTCAGGCCACGGCTTTCTGGCGTGCTGCATTACTCGCAGCCTCACGGCTGCGGCTCGCCAGTCTCTGATTACTTCCGCCGTCCTTTGGCCTTCGCTCGCTCGTCGAGAAACGCTCCGATTGCGACGTGGTACGGATCGGCGGTCGTGACCTTGAGCCGGTCAACTCCCAGGCCGACGCAGCGGCATTCGAGTTCGCGATTGAACTCGGCGTACTGCTCCAGATAGTGCTTCCGCAACCGGTGCGGATCGACGAGCCGCCGGTCGGTTGTCTGCTCGAGGCTGCGGAACTGCGTCGGGCGAGCGAACGGAAAGTCTTCTTCTTCCGGAGCGACGACCTGAATCAGCAGCACTTCGTGCCGGGCATGACGGAACCGCTTCAAAGCCGTCGCCAGCGCGTCGATCCCGTCGAAGCAGTCACTGATCAGAACGACCAGACTGCGGCGATGCAGTCGCGGCAGGATCTGTTCGATCACCGGCCCGAGGCTCGTTTCCCGCGCCGGTTTGCAGCGGTCGAGTGCCGCGACGAGCTGCTGGAAGCGGTGATGTCCGGTGGCCGGCTCGCAGCGTTCGCGAATCTTTGTGTCGAAGGCGACGAGCCCGACGGAATCTCGCTGGGCCAGCAGCAGGTAGCCGAGTGCCGCCGCGAGCTGTCTCGCGTACGCGAACTTGCTGAGCGTGCTGCCGGCGTACGCCATGCTGCCCGAGCAGTCGACGAACAGGTTGCACCGCAGGTTCGTTTCGTCCTCGTACTCCTTGATGAAGTACCGACCGGTCTTCGCGTACGCCCGCCAGTCGATGTGCCGAATCTCGTCGCCGGGGTAGTACTCGCGATGCTCGACAAACTCGACGCTGGCCCCCTTAAACGGACTCTTGTGCTGCCCGATGATGTCGCCCTCGACGAGCAGCTTCGCGACGACTTCCAGACTCCCGAACTTCGCCAGCGCCGTCGGATCATGCAGCGGCGGTGCTGAGGAAGAGTCAGGCATGGCAACCTCAAGGCGTAACTGTTTGACCCGAAGCCGCAGGCGAAGGCGTTGTTGTTGCCGAAGACGATGGCGTTGTCGAAGACGGACAGGTTGGCGGGACACGCCGTCGCCTGCGGCTTCGGGTCAAACGCGACAGGAAATTCCAGGCGGGTCCGGTGCTGCAACGAGGCACGAGCCAAATCCCGGCGACCGGATGCCGGTCAGGCTGCTGGCTTTTCGTAGTGGCGATCGGACGGGACGGCTTCCATCAGCATTTCGATCAGTTTTTCGGCGTTGATATCCGCGGCCTGAGCGGCGTAGTTGACGGCCAGTCGGTGCCGCAGGGCCGGTTTGGCGACGGCCTGCACATCGCCTGCCGTCGCGTGATGCCGACCGTGCAGGATAGCTCGGGCTTTCGCACAACTGATCAGGGTCAGCACGCCGCGAGGACCGGCGCCCCAGCTCGCCCACTTGTTAACCACGTCGGGAGCTTCCGCTGTCCCCGGCCGGCTGGCTCGGACGAGTGCCCAGGCGTATCCGAGCACCTGATCGCTGACGGGGACTCGGTTGACGAGTTTCTGAAACGCGATGATCTCCTCGCCGGACACGACCGGGCTGATCGAGCCCATGCCGCCACTGGTCACCCGCCGAGCGATCTCCCACTCCTCGGCACCGTCCGGGTAGTCGACCTTGATGTACAGCAGGAAGCGGTCGAGCTGGGCTTCAGGCAGCGGGTACGTGCCTTCCTGTTCGAGCGGGTTCTGCGTCGCCAGCACGAAGAACGGATCGGGCAGCGAGTGCATCGTCCCGCCGGCGCTGACATGCCGTTCCTGCATGGCTTCGAGCATTGCCGCCTGCGTCTTCGGCGGCGTTCGGTTGATCTCGTCCGCGAGAACGAGGTTGGCGAAGAGCGGCCCCGGCAGAAACTTGTACGCTCGCTCGCCGGTTTCCAGATCTTCCTGGATGATCTCGGTGCCCGTCACGTCGCTCGGCATCAGGTCCGGCGTGAACTGGATCCGGTGAAACTGCATCTGCAGCGCTTCCGAGATCGAGCTGATCAGGAGCGTCTTGGCGAGGCCGGGCACGCCCTCCAGCAGTGCGTGGCCACGGGCGAGCATCGCGACAAGCACCTGCTCGATGACCTCCTTCTGCCCGACAACGACCTTTGCCAGCTCGTCGTTGATCTTCTGAAAAGCGGCCGCACACTGTTCGACAGCCGCCACGTCGTCACGGGAAATCTCTTCAGTCATCAGTTGAGGTCTCACAGTTGGCGGCAGCCGCAGCGGGGCGACTCCGACACGAGCCAGTTCGGTCATCAGTCAGTCGGAACGTTATCGACGCGGCAGCGCAGACGACAACTCTCGGCGCGGCGGCATTGCTCGGTGGGGGACTGCAGCGCACGGCAGAAATGAGCCCTGACACGAGGCTACGACGTTCCAGCTCTTCCATCACGGAGCGGTCAGCGTCTGACTTCAGAGTCGAACGTCAGTGTCAAACATGCCCGTCGACCGTCAGCGTTTGCGTCCGAATCCGGGAAACCACTTGCGGCGCAGCTTCGCGCGAACTTTTTCGCCATTGATAAACCGCAACAGATCGGAGGCGAAGTCGCCAGCCGTCAGATAACGTTCGTCAGCCTGCAGCGAAGTCGCCTTCAGAATGATCGCTTCCAGAGCTGCCGGAATGCCGGGATCGATGTCTCGCGGCGGACGGAGATTGCCGGCTGCGATTTCCGTCAGCAGACCGGATCGATCGCTGGCGTCAAAAGCCGGCTCGCGCGTCACCAGCTCAAACAGCGTGACGCCCAGCGCGTAAATATCGCTCGTCTCGTCCGACTTCCCCTCGAACCGTTCCGGCGGCATGTATCTCAGCGTGCCGGTGATGCGTTCGTCGTCGCGGGTGGCGTCGAGTTCTTCCGCCAGACCGAAGTCGGTCACCCAGACTCGGGCCGACGCATCGATCAGCAGATTCGCCGGCTTGACGTCATTGTGCAGCACTCCCTGCCGATGCGCATGCCGCAGGGCCTGAGCGACCTGCACGGCGATCCGCGCGAACTGTTTCCACGAGTCGCGTTTGAGGCCGCGGTTCGCTCCGGGCCCAGCCACGTCGTCGTCCCGAACCTCGCCGCTGGCTTCCGAAATCAGGCTGCTGAATGACACAACCGGATGCTCCTTCAGTTCGGCGATCACGCGGCTGAGGCTCACTCCGTCGACATACTGCATTACGTAGTAGGCGAAGTCGTCATGCCGACCGAAGCTGAAGATCGGGACGATGTTCGCGTGCTTGAGCTTCGCAAAGGTCTGCGCTTCGCGCTGGAAACTCTCCCACCGCTGAGGAACCATCGAAATCCGCCACGGCAGCAGCTTGACGGCGACGCGGCGATCAAACGCTCCCTGCCGCGCTTCGAACACGACCCCCATTCCGCCGCGCGCGATCTCACGAACAATGCGGCAGTCGCCAAGTTGCTCGATCTTGAAATTGTCCGGCAGCTGGTTGCGGAGCAGTTCCGACTCGCGATCGGACTTCCATTGCTCCAGCGCAGCAACCATCGGGAACAGATCGCGAATCTGATCTTCCATGCGCGGATATCTGCGGACGTAATCCTCGATGTCCGGCTTGAGTCCCGCTCGCGCTTTGTCCGCAAACTCCGATGCCAGCACTTCGAGCTGTTCGCGCGACCGCACACGCCGCGGATCGACCTCGGTCGGAAACCCATCGAGTTCAGCTTCAAATGCATCGTCGGAAGTCATCGGCGGACTGATCTGAGGAAAAACGGAGCCCGCAAACCGGGCTGGCCATTCAGGGAAATCCAGTCTGGGAGGGTGTAGAAAGACAGAAGCATAGCTGCTGACCGATCGCAGGCGAGATCGGGTGATAAACCGCTGGTTTTTCGTGACAGACCGGCATCTCCGCCTGAGGCTGTCGGAAGTCCGCGCGATTTTGACGACGACCGCAGCCGGGGAATTGAACTGTGCGGCACAGTTCAACGTGGCAAACTACCGCGCTCCGGTCGCACGAAACCGTTGCGCCACGCAGTTCCGGCGAGAGGAAGTTCTGATGGCCCGAGATCGTTGTCCGCGTTCGCTCACGTTGCATGGGCTCCTGCCGACCGTCGCCGCAATTGTCTGTTTGGCTTCTCTGACCGGATGCTCGATGAGCTTCTGGAAAACGGCCGAAGCTGCTGAAGAGTCCGCCGTCGAACCGCCTGCCGAAACCGAGACGCCATCACCGGACAGCGTCGAAACTCCGGAAGAATCAGCGGCCACTGCACAGCCAGACGATCAGCCGACTGCCGGGAAGGCGCCGAGCCCTCGACAGCCTGATCAGCGACAGCCGGCGGCCAGACCAACTCGGCAGGTGTCGATCGAATCTGAGCTTGAAACTCTGCGAGCCAGCCTCAGCCGGACCTCAAGCTATCGCAAGCTGCGAACGAAGAAGGCGCGGGCCGCGTTCACCAAAGAAGCCGCTCTGCAGATTGATCTCGGCGTCACAGCTGCCGGCACGATCCTTGCAGAACCGGACGCCGAACTCGACGAGCGCCGGGAAGCCTGCAAGGGGCGCCTGACACTGCTGAACCGCGGTGAGCAACTCAAGCTGCCCGACTTTGCCGAACGCCTCGACCGAGCAGTCGCTGAGGCTACGAATCAGCCCGACCTGCAATCCGAAGCCGAGTACGGCAGCGGGTTGATCCTCGTGAATCGCCGGTTCAAGTCCGGCCAGATCACACCAACACTCGAATCCCTGCAAAAACACGCACGAGCATTTCCAGAAGGTACGTCAACAGCCCGGCTGTTTCTCACGTTTGCGCGAGACTGCGGCGAGCAGGGCAAGTTCGGAGCGGGCATCCTCTGCTGCAAACTCGCCCTGTGGCAGCTCAACAACCACCCGGACATTGAGGCCGTGCGTAATCTGCTGGAGAATCTGCAGGCCGGACGAACGGTTGACCCGAGCCAGGACAGAGTGCAGCAGCTGCTGCAGAAGGAAATCGCGGGCCTGCGACACGAACTGCCGATCAAAGTCGACAAAGTGACAACATGCACCGCGATCACGACAAGCTACCACGCCGTAACCTACTGCTTCCGCGTTTCGCTCGATCCGTCATTTGTCAAAGCTAATGAAGACAAGATCAAGTCGTCGATTACGCAGATGGCTCAGACGACCTATCAAACCCAGCACCTGCTCGAACAGGGCATTACGCTGCATTACGTGTACTTCGACGGCGATGGTGTCGAGCTGCTGCGTTTCTCGGTGACGAAGTAAGCTCGGACGAATTGCCTCCGCGGCACGGCAGCCGCCGTTGACCTGAACTCGCAGGTTGGCCTATAGACCGCGTCTGGAAGCTCAAATTCTGGCCGTGCGGAGAGGCTCCGCGTTGAGTGCCCGTTGAAATGGACTTCGCCGCATCGCCGTCGGAAGGCAAGCGGCTCTGGACGGACCCGCGATGAGAATTCTGCAACGGTACATCCTGATCGAACTGATCCGGGTACTGGTGCTGATCATCGGCGTCATGACCGTCCTGCTGGTCTTTGTCGGCGTCTTTCGCGAAGCAACGGAGCGCGGCCTAGGACCGCTGCAGGCTCTGCAGATCATCCCGTACATCGTGCCGAGCATGCTGCCGTTCACGATCCCCGCAACGCTGCTGCTGGCGGTTTGTGTCGTCTATGGTCGTATGTCAGCAGATTACGAAATCACGGCGGCCAAGGCAGCGGGCATCAACGTGATGTCGCTGCTGTTTCCGGCGTTCTTTCTGGGCGGCGTTCTGACCGTGTTTTCGTTGCTGCTGAACGATCAGGTCATCCCGTGGTCCATGCGGAACATCGAGCGGATTGTCACGCTGGCGATGGAGGACATCTTCTTTGACGTACTGTCGTCACAGAATCTCGTTGAAGACCCGCAGCAGGGGTACTCGATTTCCGTGTCCTCGGTCGATCGTGATCAGCGGCGGCTCATCATGCCCAACATCCGCTACACACCGAGGGGACACAGCGACGGATCGTTTGTGGCCCAGGCGCGCGAAGCCACGCTGCGGTTCGACCTTGAACGTCAGGAGATCGTGCTGCATCTGATCGATGCCTGGCTGGACGCGCCGGGAAAGATGCAGGGCCGCGTCAGGGATAAGGAGATCTCGCTGCCGATGGAACTCGGCGGCGGCCGCATCAAACCGCGGCAGCTGACGATCAATGACATCGAAGACAAGCTGAAATCGCTGCGTGACGACAGCGTCAAACTGGCCGAAACTCAGGCCATTGAGACGGCATTTGCGCTGTCACTGGGCGAGTTCGAAACGCTGGCCACGGACGATTTTCAGACGCGCGGTTCGGCGATCCGACGGAACCTGTCGCAGTCCCGGAAGCATCACACGGAGTTTCACAGCCGCTTTGCCGTTTCGTGCAGCTGCTTCTTCTTCGTGTTCCTCGGCGGCCCGTTCGCCATCCTGCAGGCGCGGCGCCAGTTTCTGACGACGTTCTTTCTGTGCTTCCTGCCGATCCTGCTCGTCTACTACCCGGTGCTTCTGCTGATGCTGAGCCTCTCCAAGCAGGGCAGCGTCCATCCGGGCTGGGCCATGTGGGTTGGCAATGTGATTCTGCTCGTGTCGGCCGGCTTTGTGCTGCAGAAGACCGTCAAGCACTGAGGAACGTGTCGGAAGAGTGACACTTCCCAAAAGAGGGGCGCATTCCGCCAGCGACGGCGCGTCAATCTTCTTCGTCGCCGACGTCCGGATCGGTCACGCTGGCGATGTACTGTGAGAGGTCCATTTCGACCTGCAGCAGCTTCTGCCAGTCAACCCAGTCGACCTGAAACGGGGGCGCTTCCAGCCCTTTCTCGCCCTGAGATTTGCCACGCTCGATCACAGACCGCAGCCGATCGTGAACATGGGCGAGAGCATCTGAGAGCTGGGCGATCTGGACCGGACGCAAGCCTCCGGGCAGCGGCGGAGCACCGTCTGGGAACATACGCGGCAGCTCTTCGCCGTCCAGAGGGTCACCCGGCTGCCGAATATCATCCGAATCGAATGTGACCGTGCCGCCTTCCGATTCCTGCAGCCTGCCGCGACGCGACTGAATGTGCTCTTCGATCTCCTCGCGGCTTCCGTACAGCAGCAGGCAACGACCGATCGAAACCTGGTCGCCCACTCTCAGCACATGCATCTGAACCGGGTGGCCATTGACGCGGGTCCCGTTGGTGCTTTCGAGATCGGTCAGAATGATCTGGCCATCGTCTTCCTGAATCTTCGCGTGAAAACGGCTGACCCGTTCGTCATTGAGCTGAACGCCGTTGTCTTCTTCCCGCCCAATCGTGATGGGCGGCTGCAGCCCCGAAAGGATGTGCCCACGCTCCATTCCTTCGAGAATCTGAAACGTCAGGGTTGCCATAACAAACGCCGTTACGATGCAGCCGTGTTGCCCAGGTCGGCAAACAGACCGATCTCTTCAGAGTCAGAATTATGCCGGCCTGCTTGAAACCAGCGCGTCGACGGCGACCCGGCAGGGATTGGGCATTCGCGAGACACGCCGCCCAATTAGTCACCATCAGTTCATAGAAACGATCCCGGAGAATACATCGGGATCGCCATAAGTGGAATCGATCGCCGTCGAAACACAGTGAATCAGCTCACGTTTTCTGACGGGCTTGGGCAGAACCGACCAGGCATCCGCCTGAAGCGCTTCCCGCTGCAGTTGCTCGTCGTAATCGCCGGTCACCAGAATGCACGGTAAACGATCGTCGATCTGCTTCACGATCTGAATCGTTTCGATCCCTGTCAGCCGCTCCATGTTCATGTCGAGCAGTACGAGATCGACCCGCTCACCTTCGACAATCTCGACAGCCTGCTCGCCCGAGACTGCTTCCAGCAGCGCGAACCACGGTTCGAAGATCGACCGCAGGACGTCCCGAAAGTCCGGGTCGTCATCAGCGATCAACAGATGATAGGGACGGTTTCGAGTCACAATCGCGATCCAAATCGACTGTCTGCGGGCCTGTTCGCGCCACCGGTCGCCGGCAGGCTTTCACGCGTGAATACCTGGAGCGAAAATCGATAACAGCGACACTGCAAGCCTGTCAACACGAAGGCAGCTCGGCAACGAGGCTCGGCGGTGTCTCAAGGGACGAAGCCACAGCAGATTGAACAGCCTCGACCCTCGACGTGCTGCCGACAATTTGAACAGACGACGCGTCGCGCTCCGACTGAAGCCGGCGCGCGACGCGCCGATCGAGCAGTTTACGGGTGGCCAACGATCAGCCACCAGAGCACAGCTGTCAGTCCAGACGCTTCACGCGAATGTTGCGGAAGTAGACCGTGCTGCCGGGATCGTGAGCCTGCAGAGCGAACGTGCCGCGGTCAAGAACCCGCGTGAAGTCCTTGCCGGCCTTCGCGTCCGCCGGTTCGGTGTAGTCAACGACCGTCTTGCCATCGACCTTAATCACAACGTGCTTGCCTTTGACGATGATGTGCTCGGTAAACCACTTGTCATCCTTTGCCGGCGGTTCGAGCACGTCCTTGACGGCGTACAGGCTGCCGGTCTTGCGCGGGTCCTTCTTGTAACTGTTGTTGACCTGAGCCTCGAAGCCAAACTTCGGCCAGCCGTTCTCCTGATACTTCGTGTGGAAGTAGATGCCGCCGTTGGAATTGTCCTTCGTCAGAACGTCGACCTTCAGCTCGAAATTCACGAAGGGCTTGTCGTCACCAACGTAGAAGAGATGGCTCCGCGGCCCCTGCGCCTTGAAAGCGCCGTCCTCGATCGACCACGACTCCTTGCTCTCATTGATCTTCCAGCCGTCAAAGTTTTTGCCAGTGTCGAGCCGGACGAAGCCCTCTTCCTGATCATCCGCGAAACTCTGCGACGCCAGAGCGACGCTCAGAGTGAGAAACAGTGCAGTCAACTTACGCATCAATTCAGTTCCCTGGTTAAGAAGTCAGCATCCCTCGAATGAACAGCCGGAATGACGCCGTTCAGGAACGCCGGAGCGACCTATTCAAGATCAGAACGGAACGATCTGCAAGCGAATTGGGGCCGCTTCGAAGGCAGAAACCGGGCTTGTCAGCGATTGATCAGTGGCGCGCCATCATCCGGCTTAGCGGCGGGGTTTTCGCGGCGAGGTTGCTGGAGCGTCGCTCGCTGGAGCCGAATCGCTTTCTACCGGCGTCGCGTTGTCTTTCGGGGTTTCTTCCGGCGGAGTCTGCAGCTGCTTCAGCGACGCCTCCGCTTCGTCAAGTTCGTCCAGAGCGTTGAGTGTTTCCTGCCGCGTTCCGAGCACATTGATGAATGACAGGTCGGCCGCGATCCGTCCCCGCCGGTCCTCAACGCCCCGTGCGAATGCCTGCAGCGCGCCCAGGTCGCGCGACAGCTGCTCCTCGGACGCCAGCGGCGGCGAGAGATCAGCCTGTGCGAGGATGCCTCCCAGTTCTTCCCGGAAAGTCCAGGCCCGCGCGACATCGTACAACGAAGCCGTTCCGGTCCGCAGAAAGTCGCGCTGCTGATTGTACAACTGGATCGCCGCCGACTCGGCCGACAGGTACAGCCGGGCAATCTGTCGCGTGTCGAGTTCCAGGCCGTGACGCAGAGCAAACCGCGCCTGTTGATAACTCGCCAGAGCCACACGGTCAGCGCGCCCGATCCCGGCATCGCGTTCCTGCCAGCTTCGCGTCAGCGTGACTGCGTCTGCGAGAAATTCGTCGGGCGGCAACTGCGTGTAAGGCTCGTCCTGCCGCACCTGCTGCACGACGAGGCGAGCATTGACCATCATCGGAACCGTCGCCCAGCCGATCGTGCTGTCGGCCTGCCGCCGCTGCAGATGAGCGTCCGCCAGTGCGATTGCCTGCTGCCGAGCCGCCTCCGCCGCCGCGTCCCGTTCCTGATGCGCGGCCAGTTTCGAGCGCGCGTCAGCAGCCAGCGTCTGAGCCAGCAACAGGTCCGCGTGCCAGCCCTCCGCATTGGGCTGGTCAAATGCCCGCAGCGCGCCGACGACTGCGTCCAGACGGTCGATATGCCGCATCTGAACTTCGGCGATCTGCTTCTCGTCCTGAGCGGTCAACAGCTCCGCCCGCTGCGTGAGTTTGAGCTGCTCAAGGTGATCCGGCAGCGGCATAAGCCCGCGGCTGAACGAGTCGAAACTCTGCTCCGCGAGACCTGCCGACTGGTTCGCGAGGTACTCCAGTTGCTGCTCGGCTCGCCGTTTTGCACGCCGCACGCGGTCAGTGGCCCGTGCGATCTCGACGGGTGTCACCAGACGCCGACCGCTCGCATCGGTCCGCACGTTCCCCCGATAAACCTCGATGGAAGGTTTGCGGGGAGCCTTCGCGTCGTCCGCTCCCGTCTTCTGCTCCGACTGCTTCTGAGGGGACGTGTCCTGAGCGTGCAGCCGCGCACCACCAGTCAGGCTGTCCCCCGCCAGAAAGACAACAACGACGGCCAGAACACTCCATCGACTTCGGCTTCCAGACAACATTCCGGAACTCCCGTCACGGTTCAAAGTGCGCGCCCGAAACCGCAGTCACAGGCTCGCGAAAGATTGACGACCGACCGGCAGAAGTTCTGCCAACGACCGAGAGAATCGCACAGGGAGCCCGGCTGCGTCCAGACCGCTCGGCGGCAGACGGACTTTGCGTCCATGAAGCCCGCAGAAAACCGGCACCCGTCACCGCCTCGTTACGGCAGGCGGAATGGGATTCCGGCAACATCAAGCGTCAGCACAATCCACGTCGCCAGGGCCAGCGGGATGGCGAACGCGACCGTCAGTCGCTGTTTTCTCGCTGGCTGCGGGGCTTCAGCCGCCGTCTCGTCGCTGGCTCCCTCCGGGTTCGATTCCGGCTGAATCTGCCCGGCTGGACCTTCTACCTCTGCGGCAGAATTCGGCTCATCCCCGTCCGTATCGCAATCCCCGTCCACATCGCGATCACCAGGTCGGGTTGTCGATGCCACCACGGTTGACTGCCGGGAGAACAACGGCGCCGCCAGGCTCAGCAGACAGACAACGACCACAGAAAGAACGAGCACAGAAAGCGTCAGCGAAAACCCCAGCCAGACGCCCAGAGCGCCCATCAGCTTGACGTCGCCCGCCCCGCCGCCTCCGCAGACCCAGAGCACAAACAGCGTCCCGAATCCGACAGCGAATCCAAGCCCGGCATCAAGCAACCCGGCTCCGCCACCCGTGCCCAGCCGAAACAGCAGGCCGAGCACGAAAGCCGACAGCGTCAGCCAGTTGGGAATCCGACGGTATCGAAAATCCGTCACGGCGGCAGCGGCTGTGATTGCGACCGCAGCCCCGGCAATGCCCCACGAGGGCCAGAGCGAATAGTCCATGACGGCTCCTCGATTCCGGTCGGCAGGTGGCAGCAATCGAAGAGCGAGCGATTCGGCAACGAACGACCGGCACGCTGGTCAACCAGCCCGCCTGGCCGCTCCGTTACTCGACCGGGCCGCCCATCGGCGTGTCACGTCGATGATTCTGGACTTTGTCTTTGTACCGGCGGACCTGCTGCTCGATCTTGTGCAGAGCCGAATCGAAAGCTGCAACAGCCTCATCGTGTTCGTCGCTGGCCACGAAATCGTGACGATGCTCGGTGTCGACGAGGATTTCGACCTTGGCCTTCGCGTGCTCGAAATCGACGACCACTTCGATCTGCGTGACACGCTCAAAGTACGTCAGAAGTTTTTCTGATTTAGTCCGGATATGTTCTTCGACTTCAGGACGAACCGAGCCATGTCGGCTGTTCACTTTAATTTCCACGAGATTCAGACTCCTGAGGCAAGTCGTCGTCGGCAGTTCAGGTTGTCCAGCTCTGATGAATGATCGGGAGCCGGCCCTCAACGTGCCACGAATTCGATTCTGGTTGAGAGGCGCGGAGTCTAGTTTCGCATCCTCACCTCTGCCAGTTGCCCGCCGGCAATCAGCCACCCTGTCGCCTTCCGGCAATCAGCGAATCGTTGCCAACTGTCGAGGCGCGCGAAATCACAGCGATCTCCGACCTGCAGGACGCCATCCGCGAACGCTCAGAACTGGCTGATCGAGCGACGAACTCACGCGCCGCATCAGAAGCCGGTGTCAAACCCGTCTGCCGGTTCCAGGACTTCGCTGCCGTCCTCTTCCTGCCAGAAGTCTGTTCTGGGAAGGGAGATACGGCGATTCGGTCGAATGCGATTCCACAGGCGGGTCGCTGTCGACGCCGAATCATCCTCACCGACCGATGTCTGCTCGATCGCGGGGACCACCTCAACGGGCTCCGCAGATTGAGCCACGGGCTGGAAGGGGCGGTCGGTCACGGGATCAAGTCGGGAAGCCGTGCTCAGGGGAGTCCGACAGCCGGATCCAGCAATCAGACAAACACAACAGAGAGCCAGCTGACAACGCTGCAGCATTTTCTCAAGCATCCATTCTGTCGGCGGGCAATCAGCAGCGGCCCGCCGCGGTTTCCATCTCTCAAGCATCCAATGGCGACATGGTCGGCGACTCAGCTCACCCTGCGGCCATCTGGCAGTAACGTCGACTCCGTTCCGACAGTTGCTTGAGCGAATTCGGGCGCCCCGGAGTCAGTCGGCGGAGGATTCGGGCTCCCACTGTTCCGGAAGCATGGTCACTTCTGGAAAAGGCACTTTGTGCTCCTGATTGAGCGAAAGTGCGAAGCGTCCAAAGCTGCAGCCGCTGGCCACCATCATCAGCAGCGCGGCGAAAATCGAGCGACGAATCATCTGAAACCGCTCCTCCTCCTTGAGGCGTTCGACGGGCAGGTTCAACGCGGGACACGAGACGAACAGCCAGTCATCCTTGACCGGAGACCGCCTCGAAGACCGGGTGATAACAGGATGCGGAGATCTCCAGAAGGGCGATGTGTTCGCGACTGCGGTTGTCGGTCCGGGGAACGCGTGCGTCGCGGCGTATGGTTTCTTTACGATGACGAATCGACGGACAGGCATCCGTCAGCTGTCATAAGACCAACCGCCCCGCTCACCCGGAGAAACATCGATGCAAAACTCGCGACGCTTCCTGATGACGCTCACCCTGGCCGTTCTGGCTGTCACCGGCGGAACCGCAACGCTTCATGCCGATCAGCAATGGGTTACCTACGAAGGCGGCGACGGTCCTGGCAAGGGCAAGCACATCGTCTTCGTGAGTGGCGACGACGAATACCGCTCGGAAGAAGCCTGCCCGCAGCTCGCGAAGATCCTCTCGCAGCGGCACGGCTTCAAATGCACCGTGCTCTTCGCGATCGACCCCGAAAGCGGCGCGATCAAGCCCGACCATCAGACCAACATCCCTGGCACCGAGGTCCTCGACGACGCCGACATGATGGTCGTCTTCCTGCGATTCCGGAACCTGCCCGATGAGCAGATGAAGCCGATCATCGACTTCACGAACTCCGGCAAGCCGATCCTCGGCCTGCGAACGTCGACACACGCGTTCAATATTCCCGGCGACGCGACGTACGCCAAATGGTCGTGGCGAAGCGGCAATCCGCAGGGGGGCTGGGGACAGGCCGTCCTCGGCGACACCTGGATCAGCCACCACGGGCACCATAAGCACGAAGCGACTCGCGGCGTCGTCAACCCGAAACACGCCGACCACCCGATCCTGAACGGCGTCGAAGACGTCTTCGGACCGACCGACGTTTATGGCATCAAGCATCTCCGCGATGACGACGACGTCCTGATGCACGGCGCCGTGCTGAGCGGCATGAAGCCGACCGATCCACCCGTCGACGGCCCAAAGAACAATCCGATGATGCCGCTTGTCTGGACCCGCATGTACAAGGGTGAAACTGGCAACGTGTCGCGTGTCATCAACACAACGATGGGCGCCTCGATCGACCTCGAATGCGAAGACCTCCGCCGCCTGCTGGTCAACGCCTGCTTCTGGGGCCTGAAAATGGATGTTCCGGAAAAGGCGAACGTCGACATCGTCGGAGAATTCAAACCGTCCTTCTACGGCTTCGGCAGCTACACCAAAGGCGTCATGCCAGCGGCCTACAACCTGCGATAAACGAGCCCGTAGCTGGATTCGCCAGAATTCAGACGTTTAACGCCCAGCCGCAGGCGCCGGCCACCCCAGGCAACCGACACTCGGAAAAACCGCCGTCTGCAGGTGCGGCTTACGTCACTACTCTTCGTCGGCAAGCTTCGCGATCGGAATCCGCAGAAAGAACAGCCCCGGCCCGCCCTGCTGGTCGGGGCTGATGTCGTAAAACACGACGCCGATATTCTGCTCGTCGAGTTCCACTGTGCGCGGACAAGCCCGGCCAACAATCGGCCGGCCAGGGTTGTGATACTCAAAATGGTCCGTCCAGGTGCGGCCATCATCGCGCGAGATCACATAACGAATCCGCTCGCCGCCAAAGCCCGGCCCCAGAATCTCAGATGCCAGTAGCAGGCCGTTCGACAGACAGACCATCTCGTGCCGCCAGCCCTGCTCCTTGAGATTCGGAAACCCGTCGATCTCGGCCCAGGTCTTCCCGCCATCCGTCGATCGCAACCCGGCTCCGCTGACGAATGTCCCTTGCGGCGTGCGTACGATCGGAATCAGTCCGTGAACGCGGCCATCGCCAAAGTCTTCCGCGGCGCCATTCGTCGGGTTGAAAACCAACGTCCGATCGCTCAGCGAAAACAGCCACTGATTCGGTGCCAGCTCAACAAACGGATGCCGAATGATGCTTCGCACCTGCGGGTCACGAGGCAGCGGCTGCGGAGCACTCCACGAAAGACCGTCGTCCTCCGAAACCGAATACAACACGGACCGCGGTTCTTTTTCCGTGACGTCGGTGTCCCAGCGGTTCCAGGCGTGCACGAGCCGACCGTCCGCCAGCGTTGTCAGCGAACCGGGGTAGTACGTCTTCTCGACGGTATGCTCGAACGGCACCGGTTCCGCCCAGGTCTTCCCGCCGTCCATCGATCGAGTGATCCTTAAATCACGATGGTTCACCCGACCGTACGTAACAACGACCGTTCCTTCGTGACTGACGCACGCTGCCGGATGAATGTGCCCGTTAATCGGCACGGCGATCCGGAACGGTGTCGGATCAGCGGCGTGGGTCGAGGACGGGAGACTCAGAATTGAGGCCAGCACAGCACACAGAAGTCGACACGTCACGACGAACCTCCGAGAGCCAGGAGTAAGGATGGAACCTGTTTGACAGTCGAAAACTAACGTCTCGACCGGGAAACGCGACTCGACCGCTCGCGATTGACCATCGAAAGCAGGCGGCCAGAGAATGCACTGATTGCTCGCGCAATGAAATCCGTGATGTCAATTCGGTGATCAGGTCCTGCAACTGACGAACTCGTTCGAGCCCGCAGCCAGGCGTCGTTGCCATCGCGGACGGAACCCGGCACAACACGAGAATGCGTAACTGCTCATCGCAGTGGTGCGCGGCGAGCATTCGATTCAGGTTTTCCGCAATGCCGATCTCCGGCAGCATGTGTTCGGAGCGACAGCCGCCTCACGGACCCGTCAGCGTTAGAAAGTCGGACGTCCTCTGCGGCTGACCCAGGAAAAGTCTCCCGCTGAAACTCACTTTGCTGTGACACGCTGCATCGACGATATAGTTGTGAGCGGTGACTCGGCGACAAACCCGTAACGACAAAAGTGGAGACTCTCTGTGCTTGACCTTGTGACTGATCAGGTCCGTTTGAAGAGCGGCACCACGCGGCGAAATCTGGTGAAGGCCGGGTTCCTGGGACTCGGTGGCGGGCTCACGCTGGCGGACCTGCTGCGGCAGCGCGCTCAGGCGGATTCGGGCGACTATCGAGCTGCGCCTCGTGGTAAGTCCGTAATCCTGCTCTGGCAGCAGGGAGGACCGTCACATCTTGAGACCTACGATTTGAAGCCCGAACAGGTACGCGACATTCGCGGACCGTTTGCGCCGATCGCCACCAACGTGCCGGGCATTGATGTCTGCGAACTGCTGCCCATGCACGCGAAGATCGCCGACAAGTTCACGCTGATTCGCTCGTGCTCGCACCGCTGGTCCGGGCACAACGACGGCATCCCCATGATGGTCAGCGGCTACCCCGGCTGGGACGAGGGCATTCACGAATCCACTCATCCGGAACTGGGAGCGGTCATCAGTCGTGTCTTTGGCCAGTGCCGCGACGGGATGCCAGTGGCCTGCGGGATGGGGGCGAAGCATTACAGCTACGTGCCGACGACGGCGACCGGTTACTGGAGCGACGTGTTTCGTCCGCCGACCGTCGACGAAAACGGGCTGAAGAATTCGAAGGCCACGATCGACGGTCGCCGTCTCGATAACCGCAAGGCACTGCTCGGCAATTTTGACCGGTTTCGATCCGACATTGACCGCGGCGTGCTGGAGTCGCTCGACGAGTTCCAGCGGCAGGCTTTCGAGATCATCGCTGGCGACAAAGCCCGCAACGCGTTTGATCTGTCGAAGGAAGACGAGGCGACTCGTGAGCGTTACGGCAAAGGCTGGGGACAGCAGGCGCTGCTGGCGCGGCGGCTCGTTGAAGCCGGCGTGAACTTCGTCACGGTCGGCGTGCCTGGTGACAGCATCATTTACAACTGGGATGACCATGCGGTGAACGGTGACCTGCCGACGGCCATGCGTCAGCGTCTCCCGAACTACGATCGAGCGGTCACGGCACTCATCGAAGACGTCTATGCTCGCGGGCTTGACGAAGACGTGATGATCATCGTCACGGGCGAGTTCGGTCGAACGCCACGCGGCAACATCCGGCCCGGCAATCGAGATGGCAAGCAGAACTGGGGCCGCGATCACTGGGCGAACGCCATGTCGATTCTGGTCTCCGGTGGCGGGAAGACGATGTCGCAGGTCATCGGCGCGACGAACTCGAAAGGCGAGCATCCCGTCGAGCGGCAGCTCACTCCGCAGGACCTGCACGCCACGATCTACCAGCACCTGGGCATCGACCACCGAGCAACGTTCAACGACACAGCCGGCCGCCCGATCCACCTCGCCTATGGCGAGCCGATTTCCGAGCTGGTGTGATGCCGAGCTGGTGTGATGCCGAGCTGGTTGCCAACCGCCAACTGGTCACGCAGTCGCTCGTTTCACTCTCCCGCTTGCGGGAGAGTCGCGGTCTCAGCCGCGGAGAGGGTCTTCCCTGGAAAGGATGTCCGATCGCCCAGCGAGAACAGGCCCTCCCCGGGCCTGAGAGCCCGACCCTCCCAGAGGGAGAGTGAAGTGCAGTGTCCTCCCAGCGGGATGCTGAAGTGGCATTTGATCGGCTCGCACTGTTTCGCCACTTCCGAGGAAGCCGCTCTGTGAATCGCGAACTCAGTCGCGAAGCAACTCGTCGATCGCATCCAGCTCGACATGGAAGACTTCGGTCTGCACCTTGCCGCGTGACAGGGCGATCAGCAGTTTGTCGTTGTGCTCGATGGCGTGCGGGTACTGCAGGCTGGCGATGCCGGCGCTGAACTTCTTCGTGATCCGGGCGACGTCCGTCGGGATGCTCGGCGGCGACGGGACGTCGAGGCGGGCCAGCCGCGTAAACTTGCGACCGTCGCGGCTGACGGCCAGGTGGATCTCGCGGCGACCGATCTTCGGGTTCGCATTGAGGACCAGAACGCGATAGCCGCGCGACGTCTGCAGCGAAAACAGCTTGCTGGTTGCGTTCGGAAAGTTTGTCAGCACTGGCGTTGTCCAGGTGCGGCCTTCGTCGCGCGAGGTCGCGTGGAAAAGTCGCAGCGAGCCGCCGTTGTCGCGGAACAGGGCGTTAAGTTCCCCGCCGGGCAGCGGCCAGAAGATCGGTTCATCAGGGCGGAACTTCTTGACCTCGCCGACACGCACGACCGGGAAGGGCTGCCAGTCGTCGAGGGCGTTGCGGCCACCGATCAGCACGGTGACGTTGAAGCGGGAATCGCGGCGAGTGAGGATCCAGTCGCCGCTCGGAAGACGCTGCGGCGGGAAATTATTGATCGCGTTTTCGTACACAGTCCCGGCTGGCTGCCACCGATCGCTCGCCTTGTCGTGGCGGAACGCGACAAGCCGCAACTGCTTCTGGTCCTGAGCACCGAACGCTCCCTTGCCGCGATAATTCGCCGCCAGGGCGAGTAGTTCGCCGTCGCGAATCCACAGACCTCGGGCGATGTACGCGAATGGCTCTTTCGGAACGCCGGTGATGCTGCGGGCGGGAGTCCACCTCAGACCGTCCTCGCTCGTTGAGTAGCGAACTTCCTGCGTCGGCCAGTCTTCGACCTTCGGCCCGTCGCTCCAGATGCACCAGAACTTTCCGTCGAAATGGGCGAGGTAGTTGTGCAGATTCAGCCGCAGGTCCAGCATGTCGACCTTGTCCGGCGTCCTGGCATGAGGCCCGAGCGCCGCCGCATTGACCACCGCGTGCTGTCCTTTGAGAAGGGGCAACGCGGCATAGTCGATCGCCTCGGGATCGGTCCCGGAACCGGGCAACTGCAGGATCGGCAGCGGCTGAGATGCCTCGCCCTGCGCTGCCTGCGACACGATTGTCGCGGACTTCTGCTGAAACTTCTCAAACCACGTGGCCGTGATGGCGTTGCCGATTGTCGGCTTGTCTTTCGCGCGAAGCTGCTCGGCAGTCTCGCCCCAGTAAAAACTGATCCAGCCATCGGTGTGCATGGCCGAGCGGTCAACGAAGTCGAGCAGTTCGTCGGCACTGCACTTCAGTGGAAACATTTCCTCAACAACCAGCGGCTTGCCAACTTCGTACGCCTGCAGCGCGGTCAGAGCTTTCTCGACCTGATCCTTCTCCGGATAGAAGTGGACGGAGACGAAGTCGAGCTGCTTGCCGACTTCCGGCGAGTAGAACAGTGGCTTGCCGCCGCCGAACGTGAAGACCCACGGAATGACGCCGACCGTCACCATGTGCTGCTGATCGTGCTGCCGGATCGCGTCGACCAACTGATTGACCCAGGCGGCAGCGACGTCCTCGCGCGAGCGGCCCTTCAGGTCGAGTGAGATGCGCTGGACGAAATGCTTGCCGCCCAGCTCGCCGGCCAGCCAGTCCGTTGCTGGCTCCTTGCCCGGAAGAATCGGCTCGTTCATCAGGTCGTAGCAGAAGATCGCCGGGCTGCCGCTGCAGGCTTCCGCGATTGCTTTCCAGAAGACGGCTTGAGCGGCCCAGCGTTGCGATTCATCGAGAGCGTCAAACCAGTCCGGTACGTTCGCTTTGTGGTAGCACGCCAGTCCGGTCACATCGAGATACAGCCCGGTTTCCTCGGCCAGCCGAACGAACTTCTTCAACTGCGCCAGTGCCTCCGCGGACGGCTGATCGGGAGCGTCGAGGAACTTGCCGATCTGCAGATGGATGCGCACGCAGTTCGCGCCGAGCGCTTTGATCTCGTGAAAGTCTTCGACAACGGTGTCCCATTCGTCGATCCAGTACTCGTCGAGCAGCCGCCCAGCGCCGTCGTGGTCATAATTGACACCCCAGACAATGAAACGCTGGCCCGACTTCGCCCGGACGAAATGGGAGCCGTCATCGCTGACGCGGATTGGTTCAAGTGCCCCGGCCAGCGAAACGCTCGTTGTCAGAAGGACGATTGCGAGAAGCTGCCAGGCGGTGTGAATCACGTTTGTGCTCCGAAGTTCTGGTACTGGGCCGCGATGGTCACTCGGAATCGTCACCTCTCCTGCACGCGGGAGAGGTGAATTGAAGGGGCGTTCAAGCAGGCGTTATCGCCAGGTGAGTGTCTGCGACTGGCCGTTCCAGGGATGTGCCGCGTCGGTCGTCCGCGTCTCGAGCGTCACGCCGCTCGCGGACAGCCGCGCCAGCGTCCAGCCGGTTGTCGACTTCGTCCTGTCGGCGACGTACGACGTCGCGGGTGTATTGATGATGTGGATGCCGCGATGCCTGGCCAGCGATCGGTCGTGAATGTGGCCGTGGATGTAGGCTTTCACATGCTGTCGAGAAGCGAGCAGATCCCAGAGTTCCTCCGAATCGATCAGGCCACCTGGAAAGTGCAGCGGATCGCCGCCGAGCCGGGGATTGTGGTGCGCGACGATGATCGCCGGTTTGTCAGCGTGGCGATCGAGCGCGGCGGCCAGCCAACCACGCTGTTCGGGACCGATCGTGCCTTGAGTCACCATCGTCTTCTGCAGCGAATCCAGCAGAAAGAAGTTCGCGTGCCGCGTCTGCACGATCGAGATGTGCCGCGATTCAACCGGTGGAGACTCCGGTCGTTGATTCTTCAGAACATCGTAGAACGTCTCGCGATGATCGTGATTGCCCAGCGTCAGATGCAGGTCGACGCCGGCTTTCTCGAGCGGGGCGATCAACTGGCCGAAGTGTTGATAGTCGCCCGGTTGCCCGTCTTTCAGTGCGAGGTCCCCGTTGATCAGCACGCATACCGGCTTCGCGGGCCGCTCGACCAGTTCCGTCACGGCGAGCCGCAGATGAGTCGGCACGGGTGACTCCGGCGGATGCTTCTCACCAATGTGCGTATCGTTGAGCAGGTAAACCAGGTCCTCATCAATGTCCGCGGCCGTCGTGATTCCTCGCGACGACCCGACAACGACAGCAGCTCCGAGTGTTGCCAGAAACTGTCGGCGTGTCTGACTCGGCAGATGGATCGGCATGGGATTTCCTTGTGAAGAGGGCGTCGTCGCCTCGCTGGTCGGATGCGTGATTGACGCCTCCCGTTGCAGGTTCTTCGGCAAACGACCGGCTATGATCAACTCGCCGCACTCTGTCGTGCAATCGAGTCGCGGAACACGCCAGTCAGAAACCGCCCGACAGGAAGCTTCTCGTGTGCCACCGATTCAATCAAAAGGCGAACCTGAAGGACGTTGCCGAAGCTCTGGCCGTTCCCCAGGTGCGTGTGGAGTTCTCGACGCAGAAGGATCTGTTTCCGCTCACAGATATTTCGGTCGTGCGGCTTGACGGCGACGGTGAACGCGAGATCGCGCTGTGCAACTGGGGGCTGCTGACGTTCTGGTGGAAGCCGTCGGCGAAGCACAAGTCGCCAGGCAGTTTTCAGCGGATGACATTCAACGCTCGCGGCGAGACGATTCACGAGAAGCCGACGTTTCGAGCGGCGTTCAAATCGCGGCGGTGTTTAATCCCGTGGACCGAGTTCTTCGAGCACGACGAGTACTTCGCTCTGGAAGATCGCGAGCTGTCGACGTTCGCCGGCCTGTGGGAGTGCTGGCAGGATCCCGAGACCGGCGACGAACTGCAGTCCTGCACGATCGTGACGACTGAAGCCAACAAACTTGTCGAGCAGTACCACCCGAAGAAGCGGATGCCGGTGATTCTCGACGACGAAGACAGCCGGGCGCGCTGGCTGAGCCCCGACATCGTTGAGCGTCCGCCGCTGGAAGAGTTGCTGCGCCCGTTTCCCGCCGAAGTGATGCGTCACTGGCCAGCAAGTGGAAAACCGAAGACGCTGTTCTGAACTCGATGAGAGCTGGCGGACGAATTGTGTTCAGTTGGTCAGTATTTACAGCAGGTCAGACTGTACGCGTTCGGAACGTCCTGGAATTGTCTGGCGGAGTGGAATTCGCCGGAACTCCGCGCCTGGCCACTGATGAGGAACTTCTGGAGAAGTCCACTCCGGAATACTCGGCCTTGATTCCGGGACGATCCTCAGCGTCCGGTTCCCGATCTTCATCGACCGGTGAAGAAGTCGAAGACGAGCACGTCTGCGAGGCGGTCTTTGACGATCGCGACGAATTCCTGGTGTGCGGGATGCGGCAGGTACGCGTCGCGACCGGCGGCGTCGCGGAAGCTGACGACGAAGCCGTGGGTGAAGCCGGCGGACTTGCCTTCGACACTGACGTCGGTGCCCCAGTCGAAATCGACGATCGTGTCGATTCGGCCTGGCAGGTGAGCGAATGCGTCGACGACTTCGTCAATCTGAGCGTCCGTGACGTCGTCCTTGAACTTGAACAGGACGACGTGCCGCAGAAGCTGGCGCTGCTCGGACGAGTAGACGCCCAGGGCTTCCAGCATGCAGTCGCGGACGAACTCATTGCCGGCTGCGTTCAGATGCACGCCGTCGGTTGTCAGGACGTTCTTCGCGGCGTTCTCCGGATTGTGGGCGCGGAGGTGCGACAGAAAGCGGCGTCGCAGATCGTACAGTTGTGAGTCCGTGTCGACGGCCACCTTGCGGCTCGTTGCCGAGTAGTGTTCGAGCATTACGTCGAGGTCGTTCGAGCCGTCAGTCTTCTCGCCGATCATGCTCGGCGTGCAGAGAATGACGCGAGCCCCGGCGTCGTTGATCTTCGCGATGATCCGCTTGAGCCCGGCTTCAAATTCTTCACGCGGTGTGCCTCGGCCATTCAGCGAGTGCCAGACATCGTTGATGCCGATGTAGATGACGACGATCGTCGGCTTCTTCTCGATGACGTCGCGGTCGAGCCGGGCTTCAAGATTCGGGACCCGGTTGCCGCTGATACCTGCTCCAATGACTTCGATGCCCAAGTCCGGCAGCTTCTCGTCGAGTGCCTTGCGGACCAGCGTGACGTAGCCGTTCGGTCCGGCACCGGCCTGCGTGATGGAATCTCCGAGAAAGACAATCCGATCGCCCTTCTTGAGTGGCTCGGCGGATTCGGAGGAATTCGAAGTGGTGAGCAGCCCGGCCATGGTCAGCAGGCAGGTCGCAATGAGGGAACGAATTGGCATTGAAGAGGTCTCCAGAAGTCGCATCGCGGTTAAACGGGTTCGCGGCGGTTGTGTATCGCGGTCGCTGGGAGGCGTGCAAGGACGCTGCGACGAGTTCTCGGGTGAATCCACAGGTGCGCGTGGCGCTCGCACTGGTGAGTAGCTCTGGATCGAAACTGTTTCCTGCAGCGCGAGCCTGAGTCGCGCGAAGCTGGTCCAGTGCCACTTCAGCGGCGGCTGTGTTTTGAAGGCGGCTGTGTTTTGAAGGCAGCTGTGTTTCACGGGCGGCTGCGATCCGTCGCCGCCGGGCTCTGATGCCCGCTGAGGATCTCGTTGTCCCATACCTGTTTCCGTTCGGGCGCTCGTCTATGCTGTGCCCGGCGGGTTTCGCGTCCCGTAACTCCTTCGATCGACTTTTTTCTGAGAACGCTCAATGGCCCAGCAGACGTTTCCTATCGACAACCAGGAGCAGATTCGCACGCTGTTTGGCTGTCAGGATCAGTTTCTCAAGCAGATCAAGGATCGGCTCGGTGTGCAGGTCGTTGTTCGCGGCGAGGAACTGCGTTTGAGCGGCACGGACTCGCAGGTCACCGCCGCCTCGGAGATCTTCCGCGATCTGCAACTGACTCTCGACCGACACGGTGAGTTGTACCCGGCTGACGTCGAACAGGCGTTTCAGCGGCTTGAGGGCGTACCTGCCGGGCAGGCAGAGAGCGTCACGAGCCCGGCGGGGTTTTCCAGCCGGTCGAGCGATCTTCACGACGTGGCCAGCCCGCGCAACTTGATGGCGAACGACTTGATGGCAAACGACATGAAAGCAGAAAGTTTCTCCCAGCGATCGCAGGCGGGGTCTCGATCGGCGCGATCTTCCGATGTCTCCTCGCGGCGCGAACTGGCTCGCGAGACGACTGAGTCGCCAGGGGCTTCCGGTTCGGGACGCGAGCGGCCAGCCCGTGGCGGACAGACGCTCGACGATTCCGCGATCAACCTGTTTGAGAAGGCGCGTCGGGTCAAACCGCGGACGCCGGGGCAGGCTCGCTACGTCGACGCGATTCGCGAAAACGACCTCGTTTTCTGTACCGGGCCGGCAGGTTGCGGCAAAACGTACCTCGCGGTCGCAATGGCTCTGAACGCGTTGCGGACCGAGCAGGTGCGGAAAATCGTGCTCGTCCGGCCCGCGGTTGAGGCGGGCGAGAAGCTCGGATTTCTGCCCGGCGATCTGCTGGCGAAGGTCAATCCGTACCTGCGACCGCTGCTCGACGCACTGGCCGATATCGTCAGTTTTGATCAGGTCAAGCGGTACATGGAACACGACATTATTGAGATTGTTCCGCTCGCCTATATGCGCGGACGGACGCTGAATGACACATTTATTATTCTCGACGAAGCTCAGAATACGACGTCGACGCAGATGAAGATGTTTCTGACGCGGATGGGCGAGCACTCGAAGATTGTCGTGACGGGGGATCCGACGCAGATTGACCTGCCGGGGCATATGACCTCGGGGCTGAACGACGCGACGAACCGTCTGGCGGAGATTCCTGGAGTTGAAGCGGTGCGACTATCCGGTCAGGATATCGTCCGGCACCGACTGGTCCGCGAGATCGTGCGAGCGTACGACGCGGACCAGAAATCAACGCCTGCCGCCCATTCGCGAAGGAAGTGAGCAGCCGGACAACGAGGCGAGGTTCTCAGGGAACGCGTCACTCGCCCGGCTTCAGAACAATGGCATTGTTTGGCCAGAGGCATCCGCGTCGCCCGCGAGGCACGCGACTCGCGGTTGGTGTTCCGCACGGGGCGATTGCCCGAGCGGTTGCGGCTCTACGCAACCGCTCAGTTCTGGGCCGCGTTCTACTGTGTCTGCTGGCCGTCGTTCTGCTCGCGGTCGTGTCCGAAGCCTGGCGGACTCCGTTTCCGTACCGCGTTGGTAATCGTCCGATGCACGGCGTGCAGGCTTCGGTTGATTTCCGCCGCGTGAACCGGATCGAAACGGACCGGCGTCGGCAACAGGCCGAGACGCGCGTGCCGTTGCACTTTCGCCGACAGCCTCTGCTTTCGGAATCTCTGACCGACAAGCTGCGGGCCGATTTTCAGGTGCTCGCCGAGACCGAGTTTCAGCGCGAACTGACGAAGACGGTCGGCGCACGCTTCGGGCTGCGGGCAGACGCATCCGCGGGCGACGCTGGTTCGGAGGCGGGTCTCGAAGACGAATCCTTTGAAGCCTTGCGGGATCTGATTCTCGCGCGCGATCTCGGTGCCGACGGAGCGGCTGCTCAGACGCGAATTGAGCGAGTTGAAGGTTTGCTCGCAGAGTTTCAGCAGGTGCTGCTGGTCATCGATCAGGCGGGAATCATTGATCCGAAGGATGTCGAACGGTTGCAGATCACGCCGGGGATGCGGCTGCAGATCGCGTCGTCCGGTTCAACGATCACGACGCTCGTCGGGCTCGGCGACGTCAACCTGACTGATATGGTGCTCCCCGGCGGGCGGATTGCGGCGGTCTGGGAATCGATTCCGCTGCTGGCACAGGTTCGCGGGTCCATTGAGCGGTGGCTGCAGAACAGTGTCGAGCCGACGCTGGTTTATGACCGCAACGAAACCGAACGGGCGCGCCGCGAAGCCAGGGAGTCTGTCGAAGTTGTTTTCGAGTCGTGGTACGCCGGGCAGGTGCTTGTCGGGCCGGGCGAGGTGATTGAGAGTGACGATCTTGAACTGTTGCGGGATGAGTATCTGGCCGCCGAAGCCATCGTGCCGGTTTATCAGCGTCTGATTCGCACGGCGACCGTCCTGCTGATGCTTCTCGTACTGAGCGCGATCAACGGTTACCACCTGGTGCGGCACGAGCGGCATGTGGTCCGGTCCTGGCCGCATCTGACCGTTTATCTGCTGGCCATCGTGGCGGCCGTCGCGGCGTCGCGCGGAATGGCTGTGATCCAGACGCTGCATGTCGAAGTCGTCCCGGTCGTTGCGGCGGCGATGGTCTTCGCCGTCGCGTATTCGCAGGTCATGGCTTCGTTGACGGCTCTGACTGTCTGTCTTGTCGTGACGCTTTCCACGTTCGGCAGTCTCAACCAGTTCGTCGCTCTGATGAGCGTTTCCGTGACGGCAATCAATCTGCTCTCGCATGTGCCGTCGCGGTCGACACTGATTCGAGTCGGCTTTGTCACGGCGGTTGTCTACTTCGTTGTTTATGCCGGTCTCGGAGTGCTCCGCAGCCACTCGGTCGAGGTCATCTGGAATGACTGGCAGATTCTCTCGGATGCCGCCAAAGGCGCGGCTTTGTGTTTCGGCGCCGGATTTCTGGTGGCGGGAAGCCTCCCCTATGTGGAGCGCGCCTTCGGAGTCGTGACGGACATCAGCCTGCTCGAAATGAGCGACATTTCGCATCCGCTGCTGCAGGAACTCGTCCGCCGCGCGCCAGGGACTTACAACCATTCGATCACCGTGGCGAGCATTGGCGAATCGGCCGCGGACGCGATCGGTGCGAACGGCCTGCTGGTCCGGGTCGGCGCGTACTTTCACGACATCGGAAAGATGCTCAAGCCGCAGTACTTCATCGAGAACACCGAAGGCGGAAAAAGCAGCCGGCACAAAGACCTGGCCCCGGCGATGAGCACGCTGATCATTATCGGGCATGTGAAGGATGGCGTGGATCTGGCGCTCGAACATCACCTGCCGCAGTCGATCGTCGACTTCATCGAGCAGCATCATGGCACGACGCTCGTGCAGTATTTTTATCACGAAGCGCTGAAGCAGGCCGAAGCGGAACCGGATCATCGGACCGACGCTCAGGAATCCTCCTTCCGATATCCCGGTCCCAAACCCCAGACGCGCGAGGCTGGCGTCATGATGCTGGCGGATGCCGTTGAAAGTGCCAGTCGCACGCTCAGCGAGCCGACTCCCAAACGCATTGAAACTCTGGTCAACAAGATCACAATGGACAAACTGCTTGATGGCCAGTTCGAGGAAAGCAATCTGACGCTGACCGAGATCAACATCATCAAGGAGTCTCTCACGCACTCGTTGAGTGCCATCTATCACGGGCGGATCAAGTATCCCGACCAGCGGTCTGCGGGCTGAACCGCGAAACTTCCATGTATCAGATCGACATTTCGGACAACCAGGACTGCCTGCCTCTCGACGCCGACTACCTCACCGAGGTGGTTCGAAAGACGCTCGAAGCCGAGGGCGTTGCGAGCGCGTCCCTGAGCATCGCCATTGTCGATAACGCGACGATTCACGAACTCAATCGCGAGTACCTGCAGCACGATTACGAAACCGACGTGCTCAGTTTTCTGCTCGAAGAGACCGACGAGACGCTCGAACAACCGGGGCGTCCGCGAGGCACCGGCAAGAACATCGACGGCGAAGTGATCGTCAGTGCCGAGTACGCGCAGGAACTGTCGGTCGATTATGACTGGGAACCGCTCCATGAACTGCTGCTCTACATTGTGCATGGCGTTCTGCATCTGTGCGGCTACGACGATTTGTCGGAAGGCGAACTGCCACTGATGCGGGAGCGCGAGCAGGCCGTTTTTCGCCTGTTAAACCTGCCGGTGCCGACCCGCGATGCCGATGACGCTGGACACGTCGGCGACCCGGACTTTGACGACGCGAGGGAGCACGGTGATCTTCGCGCTGGAGGGGCATCATGAGTCCTCTGCTGGCGAACGTGCTGATTGCCGGTCTGCTGCTGATTCTGCTGCTGGTCACTCTGATCTGCGACAGCGTTCACGGATTCTCACGCGGTCGCCTGGGGGCGTTGTGTGAGGAGCGAAAACGCAACGGCGAGTTTCTGGAAATTCTGCGCAACTGGCGTCGCGCCCTGTTTCTGGCGGAAGTCGTCGCGCTGGTTCTAACGCTGGCCCTGATGGCGGTGGCGATCCCGGCATGGAACCTCCTCCCGGAGATTCCGTCGGAGCACGCGGCCAGTGCTGTTGCCCAGTGTCTGCTGCGCTGGACGGGGTTTGCAGTCGTGCTCGGCATCTGCGGGATCCTTCTTCCGAAGGCGCTCGCGCGAGTGACGGGCGAACGCTACCTGCTGGCTGTCTGGCCGATGCTGCAGACGCTGATGCTTGTCATGCGGCCCTTGATCAGCGTGTCGGCCTGGCTCGACATGATTCTGCATCGGTTGTACGAACTCGACGAGCCGGATCATTCCGACCCGGAGACGCTGGCTGAAGAAATCCGGACGGTTGTCGACGCCGGCGAGATGATGGGCGCGATTCAGCCTCACGCGGGTGACATGATCGATCAGGTGATGGACCTGAAGGATGCCGACGTCGCGTCGATCATGACGCCACGGACCGAGATGGACTCGATTCAGGTCGACCTGTCGCTGGAAGCGGCGCGCGAGGTCATGCTCAACGACGGCCACACCCGGATGCCGGTGATTGGCGAATCGACCGACGACATCGTCGGCATTCTCTATGCGAAAGATCTGCTGCGGTTTTTCGGTGGGCCGCGTGAGAGTATGCCGCAGCTCCGCGAGATCTGCCGCGACGCGTTCTACGTGCCGGAAACCACCAGCGTCGACAAGCTGCTGGAAACCATGAACCGCAAACGCGTCCACATGGCGATCGTGCTCGACGAGTACGGTGGCGTTGCGGGGCTCGTCACGATGGAGGACATCCTTGAAGAGATCGTCGGCGAGATCGTCGATGAATACGACGACGAGGAAGAAGACCCGATCCGTGAAATCTCAGGCAACGTGATTGAGGTCGACGCACGGGTTCACATAGATGACCTCGTCGAGGATTACGGTTTCGACGACCTGCCGGAAGACCGCGATTACGACACGATCGGCGGTTTTGTGTTCTCCCACCTGGGCCGGATCCCGCAGCCGGAAGAGAGCTTCGAGTTCGGGCGCTTGCGTGTGCAGGTGCTCGACGCGAACGAACGCCGCGTCCTCAAGGTCCGCCTCGAACTCGACGAGTCGCTCAACCCCGTCGGCCATGACGACGAGTGAACGTGCAGGGAGCCTCGTTCGTCAGTAACGGATGCCCGCCCTCGGGCTGCTCGCACCGATGCTGAAACGGTCGAGTTGCCGTGACGGTGAGAACTCACTTTTCTCTGCGAGCACACGGTCCAGGTGCTCGAACACGGCATCGCTGCAGTGTTCCATTTCCGTGAGAGCCGACGTGACACTCAGTTCGTCTGCCGGGCGGCCTTCATGGGCCAGCGACAGGATCTTCTTTGTCGCCTGGCGGATGCGGTCGTGGCGCAGGCTCAGGTCGCGAAACGATGGCAGGCCCGCTGGAACGCTCTGGCCGCTGCTGGTCTGATACCACTTCGTCAACTGGCACTCTTCGAGATCAACGGGACTGGCTGTCGGCGTGCCGTTCGCGATGCTGGTGTACGCGTCGACGTTGGCGAGCAGGTAGTCGAGTTTGGCGAGGCTGACGACGACGTGGTCGTTGATTCCGTTGATACGGGATACCGCGCTCAGGCTTTGTTCGTTCGTCTCCCGAATCTGCTCGTTGAACTCAGCGATGATGTCGCGCATGTGCTCGCTGCGTTCTTCGAGGCTGCGCATCTTTTCCGCCACCTGCGTCGAGTTGGCGAGGATCTCCTTGACCGTGTCTCCAATGCGCTCGGCGGCTTCGTGAGTCTTGCCGGACAGATTCTTGACCTCGCCAGCAACCACGGCGAAGCCTTTTCCCGCGGCTCCCGCATGAGCAGCTTCGATGGTTGCATTGAGTGCCAGCAGCCTGGTGCTCGACGCCACCTCCTCGATCAGTTCGACGAACTTCCGGATCCCCATCAGCTTGCGGTCGGTTTCCTCAACCAGCGTCCGCATCTCAGAGACGGCTCGGCTGAGCTGCTCTGTGTCGGCCTGAATCGACGCCGACTCACTGGAGAGCATCTCGCAGTTGGACTCGACCTGCTGCGAACTGAAGACCTTGTCGGCTCCACTGGAAACCGATTCAGCCAGTTGAGACTGAATGTTTTCAATCTGCCTGTGAAGGAGGAGATTCTCCTGCCGCAGGAGTTCGTCCAGGCCCGTCGATAATGTGCCAGTCGAGTCATTCTCGAGTGTTGCGCCGTTCATTGCCGTCCCGTCGTGAAACAGTCTCTCTCCGGCCCCCGTCGCCTGCCGATGCCGAGTCGAAGCGGCGAGCAGGTTCCCCCTCGCTGGCTCCGCGGAGTGCCCTCCTTTTCGTCAATTCACCTCCCGAATCTTCAGATCACTCTGCAGGACGAAAGTGAGGAGCGGCTCAGACGTTGCGCTGTGGTTGCCTGCTGACAGACCTGGACCCCGACAGCTTGCCTGGGGAAATATACGGCCTCGCGTGACGAGGCCGAGCCACATCTCAGCGGGGAGGGATTCTGTCGCTGGCGTGCAGGATTTGCCGCGTCAAGGTACGAAGCTGCGACCGCTCAGGATCGTGTCGGAAACAGCTTCCCGAACTGGAAATCGCTGTCGACATCAAGGCGTGACTGTTTGACCCGAAGCCGCAGGCGATGGCGTTGTCGAGCACGTTGGCGGGACACGCCGTCGCCTGCGGCTTCGGGTCAAACGCGACAGGAACTTCCAGGTCGATCAGCCGATGGTTGCCCGGACGTTGTCGGCTGTGACCGGTGAGATGACGCCCCGCTCGGTCACGATCGCCTTGATCAGACGCGCTGGCGTGACGTCGAAGGCCGGGTTCCAGACGTCGGCTCCGTCAGGGACCGTCTGGCGTCCAAAGCCGTGCGTGATCTCGGCCGCGTCACGCTCTTCAATGGGAATTCCGTCGCCGCTGGGGAGTGAGAGATCGAACGTGCTCGACGGAGCAGCGACGTAGAACGGAATGCCATGCGCTTCGGCGAGCATCGCGACCGAGTACGTGCCCACTTTATTTGCGGCGTCGCCGTTGGCCGCGATTCGGTCGGCACCCGTGATGACGGCCTGCACTTTTTTCTCGCGCATCACGAGAGCCGCCATCGAGTCACAGATCACCGTGACGGGAATGTTCCGCTGCCGACATTCCCAGGCGGTCAGCCGCGCGCCCTGCAGCAGTGGTCGAGTTTCGTCGGCGAAGACTCGCAGGTCATGCCCTGCCGCGACAGCTGCAAAGATGACCGACAGTGCCGTTCCGTCGCCGGCCGTCGCCAGTCCGCCGGCGTTGCAGTGGGTCAGCACGCCGCCGGACGCTGGCAGCAGGCTCGCTCCATGACGTCCCATCGCCAGACACATCTCCTGATCCTCGGCGTCGATCGCGCGCGCTTCGTCGAGCAGCCTCGCGAGCATGGCCTCCGGTTCAAGCTGCGGCTGCGATGCCGCGACGGCTTTCATGCGGTCGAGTGCCCAGAAGAGATTGACCGCCGTGGGCCGGCTCGTCGCCAGGTAGTCGGTGACCTCGGCCAGTCGCGCATTGAAGACGCTTCGGTCGGCATACGCGCGCCCCTGCAGTCCGACGATCGTTCCGTAAGCGGCGGAGACTCCGATTGCCGGCGCCCCCCGCACGCGCAGAGAACGGATAGCCTCCCAGACGGTCTCGACGGTCTCGCAGTCGATCTCCAGAAACTCAGCCGGCAGCTTTGTCTGGTCGATCAATCGCAATCGCCCCGGCAGTTCGCCCTGCCAGCTCAGCGTGCGCGGAATTGAGGTCATCGTTGGCTCCGAAATGAGATGGGTTCCCGGCGCGATGTTTCGGTTGGCGGGACACGGTAGAGCACGCTGCCGTCCGTCGAAAGCAAGTCAGATTCGATGCCGGACCAAAGCTGCCGATCGATTGCCGTGCCAATTCAGGACTGATCTGCCAGACTTTCGTCCCGCGACCGGAAGCCGTCCGGCCGGCCTCGCAGAGAGTTCGACACACCCACGGAGACACCTCATGCCCACACTGTTTCGATGGCTGACTCTTGCCGTACTTGTGGCCTTTGTCACGCAGGCTGCCGGCCCGTTTGTTCGAGCGGACGATGAGTCCGATGACGGCAAGCTGCGGATCATCGCGTTTGGAGCACATCCGGATGACGTCGAGTTCCGACTCGGCGGCTGCGCCGCGAAGTGGGCCGCGCTCGGGCATCACGTCAAGTTTGTCTCGGTCACGAACGGCGACATCGGACACTGGAACATGGCCGGCGGCCCGCTGGCGATTCGCCGCACGAAGGAAGTTCACGAAGCGGCGAAACGGCTGGGCATCGTCACGGAAGTCCTCGACATTCATGACGGGGAGATCATGCCGACGCTCGAAACCCGCAAGGTCATCGCCCGCCTGATCCGCGACTGGCAGGCCGACGTCGTGCTGACGCACCGCCCGTACGACTACCACCCGGATCATCGCAACTGTGGTCTGGTTGTCCGCGATGCTGCGTTCATGATCAAGGTGCCGTTCTACGTGCCGGATACACCGCCGGTGAAGAAGCAGACCGTCTTCTTCTACTTTCCGGACGGCTTCACGAAGCCGTATCCGTTCGACGCTGACATCGCCGTTTCGATCGACGATGTCTGGGAAAAGAAACTGAACGCGGTCGACGCGCTCGAATCGCAGGTCTACGAAGGCGGAGCGCTCGGTTCTGCAGAGACACTGATTAAACGCCAGGCCGCCGACCCGATCGCTCGCAAAGAGATCCTGCGCGCCAGCTGGGAACGCCGCGATGGCCGCACGGCTGACCGTTTCCGCGACGTGCTCGTCGAGTGGTACGGCGAGGAAGCCGGCAAGGCCGTCAAGTTCGCCGAAGCGTTCGAGGTCTGCGAGTACGGCCATCGCCCGAACAAGGCCGAGCTGCGGAGACTGTTCCCGTTCTTTGGCGAGTAGCGCCGATTTGCAACGCGCCTCTCGTTTAACGCCCAGCCGCCGGCGACCAGAACGGGTGAAGTTGTCTGGTCGCCGGCGCCTGCGGCTGGGCGTCAAACAAAAGTGATTCTGGCCGGTGGGAACCGGCCCTACGGAGGAATTCCCCGTGCTTCGTTCTGTCTTGCTGCTTGCCTCACTGGTTCTCGTCGCGACTTCGCCGCTGACTCGCGCCGCCGAGCGGCCCAATGTTCTGGTCATCCTCTCCGATGAT
>Ga0070727_10000617_pt1 | contig 42565 bp, 40 predicted proteins | sample tdAd472_FD_66722 | JGI IMG/M metagenome (GOLD analysis project Ga0070727, IMG submission 66722) | Marine sediment microbial communities from the Atlantic coast under amendment with organic carbon and nitrate - tdAd47.2 | ecosystem: Environmental > Aquatic > Marine > Coastal > Sediment | place... | reverse complement strand
ATCCAGCATCCAGCATCCAGCATCCAGCATAGAGTACCCACGCATGCGCAGAAAAGGCAGTTTCGTATTCAATTTTGGGCTTTTGTTTCTGTTCAGCAGTTTCCTGACCGCCTGTCAGCTTGCTGATGCCCGGCGGGGATTTGTGACATTTTCCAAGCACACGCTGGATGAAACCATGCAGGGGGGGTACGGCGTCGATACTGCGGATATAGACGGTGACGGTTTGCGGGACATTATCGCACTGTCCACCAATCCAGCACGTTTTGTCTGGTATAAGAATCCAACTTGGGAGCGCTTCAACATTACCTCTGTTACCGAGCGCAATATTGCCACTGCCCCGCATGACATTGATAGTGACGGCGATGTCGATCTGGTCCTTGCCAGCGAGTTTGCACTTAGCCGGTCCACAGAAGGTGGGGTGGTTCATTGGTTTGAGAATCCGGGCAATCCGCTTGAGAACCAGGAGTGGGCCATGCACCTCATCGATCAGATTCCCACTTCACATCGTGTGAAATGGGGTGACATCAACGGTGACGGTGCTATGGAACTGGTTAATCTGCCGATTATTGGAACCGGCGCTGCCGCTCCGCTCTACGATGTCAATCTTGAGTTCACGGCCTATGCAATACCTTCGAATCCTGCGGTCGAACCCTGGCCAAAAGTGTTGCTGGACCAGAATATGCAGATGGCTCATGGAATAAGGATGGTGGAATGGGACGCTGACCAACGCACCGACATTCTAACTGCCAGTTTTCAGGGGGTTCAGCTTTTTCAACTGGGAGTGAATGGCAGCATGGTGACGAGCCGTCAGATTGGGGTTGGCCTCGTCGGTGAGCGCCCGGGAATCGGATCCAGTGAAGTGGATATGGGTGCCATGCCCGGTGGCGAGCGGTTTGTTGCCGCAATCGAGCCCTGGCATGGCAATGAAGTCGTGGTGTACACGGCTGGCGATGATTCCAGTGAAACCTGGGATCGCCAGACTATCGAAACGGAATTTGTCGGTGGCCATGCACTACTGGTTGCTGACCTGGATAACGATGGAGTAGATGAAATCGTTGCCGGCCATCGAAGTGAACCATACAACCTGTTTATCTACCGCTATGATGATCGCAACGATGAGTGGGATCGAATTGGTCTCGATGTCGGTGGGATAGGCCTGGCTGGTCTTGCCATTGACGACCTCAATGGTGATGGCTTCAAGGACATTGTGGGAATTGGCACCGGCACTCGCAACGTGGTCTACTATGAGAACAGCGGCAAGTAGATCCAGGGAAGATTTAGATAGCAGGGAGATGGGGAATTAGGGAATTAAGGAATTAAGGAATTAGGGGAATAAGGAAATAGAAAACAGAAAACAGGGCAATTGAAAAAGGGCAGGGCAGTATGAAAACAATGTTAACCTTCAAAGAAAAGGAAATCGCTTCGAAATTACTGCGCGAAGCTAATTCTCTGGATACTCAAGTGGTGCCGGAATGGGGTGCCTGGGTGCTTTATGCCCTTGGTGGTTTGTTAATCGTTTTTGTCTGTTTGACTACGGCAGGCAACCTCAGTGGCGAAGTCATACGCCTGGTGTTGTTACCGGGTGTGGCAATAGGTTGTTTTCTATTGCTCGTGGGAGCCGTAATTACTCACGTCTCCCAGCGAGCCGAAGAAAAGAAAATAATGGCCGGATTGCTGAAGAAGCTAATGGCCCGGGGGCATGTGCCTTAATAAGTGCCCTCGTTAGCTGGTGCTCTCGATAACAGGTGCTGTGCTCGATTTAGCCAGTGATTCCGTTAACTGGTGGGCACTCGATTTCCTGCAATCCACACTGATTCGATACTGCGGGTATTCTCGATATTATCCAGCGGGCTTTCGTCCAGGATTATCAGATCGGCCCAGTTACCAGGTTCAAGAGTGCCCAGGTCGCCCAGATTCATGCAGTCCGCTGCCTTGCCGGTAGCTGAATGTATGGCTTCCATGGGTGTCATACCCGCTTCCACCATCAGCCACATTTCCATGTGCTCAAAGTAACCCTGGAATCTGGCCGGTGGTCCGCTATCGGTACCCATGGCGATATCTACGCCGCCTTCGTTCAACAGGCCAATGTTTTGTAATGCCACTTCCAGCGCAACTTTATATTGTTGAGCAGAAGTGCTGTTACGTATGCGAGACTGGCGTTCCGGTGAACGCAGTTCCTGCAATACTGAGGAATCGGCTTCTTTCAGGAAAAAAGGATCGGAAAAAAAATCCGGTTCACTTTCGTAAACAAAAGTTGAGATCTCACGTGTCAGTGTCGGGATGTAGCAGACCTCTCTGGCATTGATCATGTCGATGAGCTCCTGGTCCACCGGGAGGTCGCGGACACTGTGGGCGATGATGTCACCACCTGCTTCCAATACCGTTTTGGCATCATCGAGATAGAACAGGTGAACTGCTACTGGCAGGCGGCGAATATGGGCCTGGTCGATGATGGCTGCAAAAATTTCCTGGGAAGGCTTGGGTGTGCTCCCCAAATTGTCGTCAACGCGGGTCTTGATGAAATTTGCCCCCAGATCAGCAGCTCGATTAACTGCCGCCCGAACCTCAGCTACCGAGTTGCCACCAATCACGTCACCTGCCACATACAGTCGGGAATAGTCGAGGTCTGCCCGCTGCTGAGAATCACGTAAGGTAAAACCCTCCTGTTCGTCATCTCCCAGGCTGACAATGGTGGTTACACCGTAGCGACCATACAGCGACAACTGCCGCAACACATTTTCACGGGTATAATGGCCGGCTTCCAGTCCCAAAGTGTCGCCCACATGACCGTGGGCATTAATCATTCCGGGCATAATAGTCTTGCCACTGGCGTCGATAACTTCGGTGTCCTCAGGCAAGGTGACATCACTGGCTGGCCCGACCGAGCGAATTCTGCCGTTACTGACCACTACTACGCCATTCTCAATCACTGCGGCGCCGGTACCGTCAATGATGTCTGCACCGACAAAGGCCAGGTTCCCTTCATTGGCGCCCACTGCGCTGGCAAGAGCCAGTCCGGCAATGGATAAACCAAGGGCTCTTAGTAACTTGGCAGTTTTCATAGCAGGTCTCCTGATGTGACAATCTACTGGAGCTCCATTGGAGCTAAATGCCGGCTAAAAATCAATACAAGTCAGGTGAGAAAATCATGCTAGCATCTCTGGCGTCAACCCTCCCTGTTATAAGCACACCGGAACAACGCAGTTATGCATGCCCCCACAGGAAAGAATCTGGTCGGCTTCCTGCTCTCGCTGAATACAGCGTTCTTGTGGGGCATTCTGCCGGTAGCACTGAAAGAAATCATTGTGACGATGGATGCCACTACCATAGTCTGGTATCGATTTCTGCTTGCCGCGATGATCATTGGTCCGTATTTGCTGGCTCGCAGACAACTGCCGAAGATGATTTCGACCGGTGGCAAAACGATCACCTTGCTGACGGTAGCTGGCATTGGCTTGTGTGGCAATTACGTGTTGTTCTCGCTCAGTCTCAGTTACTTGAATGCTGAAAGTACCGAAGCAGTCATCCAGCTCACAACGCTGTTCCTGCTGCTGGGTGGCGTAGTCATTTTCCGGGAGCCTTTTGATCGCTGGCAGCGCCTTGGCGCTCTGATGATCGTCGCAGGCCTGGCATTGTTTTTCAACGACCGTCTGGTTGAGCTGTTTGCCACTGGTTCGCAGATGGCGTTCGGTGTTCTCCTGGTTGTGGCGGCATCCATAACCTGGGTTGTGTATGCATTGCTGCAGAAGCAGTTACTGCGACAGTTCAGCTCGGTACAGATTCTGCTTTTTGTCTATGTGTTTTCGACCTTGGTTTTAACACCGCTGGCAAGGCCGGCGAGTCTGTTAGATCTCTCGGGTCTGCAGATGGGATTGCTGTTGTTCTGTTGTTTGAATACGGTGCTGGCTTACGGATCTTTCGCCGAAGCCCTGGTGCATTGGCACGCCTCCAAGGTGAGTGCGGTACTGGCACTGGCTCCGTTGTTTACTATCGTTGCGCTGAAATTCATCGTGTGGATTAACCCTGACTACTCCTTTACCGACGACCTTAATTTGCTTTCCCTGCTTGCCGCGATAATTCTGGTATTGGGTTCAGTAACGGTGGCGCTGGTGCCTCTGCTGCCACAACGAACGGGTAGCCCCTTAACGCCCAGCTCAAATTCCTGACGGCGTGATTAAAAGATTAAATTCCATAAAACTTCTGGATAGCATCCCGTGTCAGTACGCCTACTATACCGTGACCATGCCCGTAACGGCGCGTGATACACAGCGCCTCGATTCCGTCCTGCTGGATCATCTGGCTGGCTTCATAGAGATTGCTCTTGGAATCAAGTAATGTTGTTTCGAACAGGCGCGCAGCAATTTCGGTTAACTCAATAACCGAGTCGGTGCTCTTTTCGCTATCGTCAGTTTCGTTTTCACGTTGATCCTTTTCATGCTGCTCCTTTTCCTGTGAGAGAACTTCCATATGCTTGGCGAGGTCTGCCGTACTGATCAACTGCGGATCCCTGTCATCGTGCTCAATTATTATCCATACTGCAGATCCATTGATTATGTGAAGGGCTTGTTGATTGTTGATTGTTGCCGGTGAAGTGATGATGGAACTGTTCATGACACTGCGCACACCGATTCGGCTGAGAAACTGCCGTGCCGGTTCTTCGTAACTTTGAATACCCCGTAGTTTGAGTTGCTCGGCGAAGATTCCCTGATTGTTGAAGAACTGCTGAACACCGACACAGGCCACCACCACCATCAACATACTGGGAAAAATGATGGCAGGGTTGTGGCTAAGTTCCAGGATAGTGATCAGCGCTGCCATTGGCGCATTGAGCACCGCACCCATCATTGCCACCATGCCCAGTATCACATAGAAACCCGGGCTCGAAGCTTCTGCCACCAGGCCATTGCCGATCACACCAAGCACGCCTCCAAGGCAACCGCCAATAATCAATAAGGGGCCGATCAAACCGCCAACCATGCCAAGTCCGGTAACTGTAGCAGTTACGATCAACTTGGCGATAACGATGGCAATCAACAGGCGCACGGATATATTGCCGGCGATTAATTCGTCGATCGTGTCGTATCCGGCTCCCAGGATCTGTGGCAGAAAAACAGCTACTGTGCCCGTTAGCAGACCTATGGCAAGATAACGATTCAGGGTCGGCGCCCGTCGCCAGCGGGAGGCGAACAGGTGCAGGCGGATGAAAAAAACAGCGGCAACCGTATAGAGCATACCGGCGAAGAACATAAACGGCATTTCCCACAACAGGTTCAACTCAACTGCCGGTACCTGAATCAAATTGTCCGAACCGAAAACCAGCTGGCTGATTGTCGAGCCCAGTACCGAGGCAATTATCACCGGTATGAATCCGATGATGGTGTATTCCATCAGAATGACTTCCATGGCAAAGATGACACCGGCCATGGGAGTATTGAAGGCTGCGGAGATGGCCGCCGCAGAGCCACAGGCGACCAGTGTACGCAAGCTGTTGTTGGGCAGGTCAAACCACTGTCCTATCAATGAGGCGATGCCTGCTCCCAGGTGAACTCCGGGACCTTCGCGGCCAATGCTCTGGCCGCTGATCAAGGCAATGCTGCCACCAAAAAATTGAAGCAACAGATTTTTGCCGGGCAGGCGACCCTGATGGTTGCGCAATCTCTCCAGGACATGAAAGACACCCACCGAATGGTGCTGGGTGTCGATCAGTACCAGAATCAGCCCCAGTAGCAGGGCGCCCAGGAAGGGCAGCAGAAAACGCCACAACAGAGAGAGACTTTCAAAATCTTCGGCGCCGCCCAGCATCGCCGTCAGTGAACCCTCCACCAGCAATCTGAACAGCACCACCAGCAGCGCAGCACAAAGACCGCTGACGATTCCCAGGCCGATAAGTTGGGGCAGGGCATCCTGGTAGGACAGGCGGTCGCGGAAGGTTTCCAGGAATCTTTCCAGGAATTCTTCCACTTTCTCTTTGAGGGTAGTGGCCAAAGTTTTTGTTTGTGTTGTTGGATTGAGGGAAAGGTAGCTGTGCTGGTGTGGTTTGTCCAGCGGCATGCCAGGTGCATAAGCACCTGGCTGAGTACGTCACAGAGATGAACGGCGCACTACCAACAGCTTTCCATTCAAGCACAGCTGGAATTAAAAAACGGTCAGTATTCAGATGAATTTTAGCTGCCAGGGGGCATACGGGCAGCGCGGATTTCGATTTCAACCAGCCAGCAGTCGACGACCAGGTCCGCAACCTGCACGAAAGAACGCACCGGCTTCATTGAATTTTCCTCGGTGCCAAAGAACTGGGTGTATCCGCGATTGAAACCGTCGAAATCTAACAGTCCATATTCACCAGCTACCGCAAATGCTCGTACCTGTATGATATCGGACATTGACCAGCCCTCTGTTTGCAAGATGGCTTTGAAGCGGTCAAACGTGTTGATTGTCTGATCCTCCATGTCACCACAGGTTCCGTCTTCTTGTCGCTGGGCACCGGTGCCACTCAGGTACAGGGTTTCCGCACCGGGAGGAACCTTGATAGTAGTGTAGAACAGCCGGCCCTCGCCCTTACGTTCGATAAACCCGGAAGTGTCGCCAGTCGCCGAAGACAAGGCCTGGCCTGGCGGAGTCGGCGTTTGTGCGTACACTGTACTGTCAGGATTGTTGTTGGCCAGGTTGAATGCCAGCGCTACGGCACTAAATGTCGCAGCAGACAAAAACCAGGAAGGTTTAATTGTCGAGAACTTGAACCGTTTTTTGCCAGCTGTAAAGTGGTCAGACATGTTTGTTTCCTCATTCGTTCCGGACTCGGCAAATCGATGACCTGCCAAGAACCAGGACTAAAGTTTTAGTTCAATGTGTTGATGTAGGCGACTACATCCCTGACCGCTTGATCATTCTGCAGGGTCAGGGCAGAAGTCCGCATAGTGGCACCCAGCGTATCGTCAGGATGACCTCCTCTATAGCCGGACTTGAAAAGATTCAGCTGCCTGTACAGGTACCAACTGTCACGGTCTGCCAGTGCCGGCGCCTTGAGTGTTTCGTTCCCTTCACCCGCATTGCCATGGCAGGCGGCACAGACCACAAAAAGCTGTTGTCCATTTGCCACATTTCCGTCCGCAAAGTCTTCGGGGTCAGGCGCCGGCCATGATGCTATCTCAGCGACCAATGCATCGATTTCTGCATTGCTGATCTCGCTGACAGCGGCCCTCATTTCGTAGGCCGGAACGTAGTCTGTTTGAGCGCCTCGCCAGCCGGCTTGGAATTGCTCCAGTTGTCGTCGCAAATACCAGGGCTCCAGGCCGGCCAGACTGGGTGCGCCGACCACAGGATTACCCTGACCGTAGGCACCGTGGCACGTGGAGCACACTTTATTGCCCACGCTTTGATGACTGGTATCCAGTTCTGTGTATTGCTGTGCTGTAAGTTGACCGGCAAGGAGCCAGGTCATCAGTGAACAGGTTTGCAAAAGTATTTTCATGATGCTTTCTTAAGTCCTTGGTTTCAGGAAAGGGGGATTCCCGGCATGATGGAAGCGCCACCTGACTGCCTGGCTACCATGTCATTGATGGCCCAATGAGCGGATAGAATGGCGCTTTCCTGCCAGGCGGAGTGTTTGGTGACCTGGTCACCAATCATGTAGTGGCGACCCCCGGCCGGCCGTCGCAACGTCTGAAACAATTCTTCGGCATGGGTATCCTCACCACCGGGAGTGGATTGCCACCGTGCAGCACAGCCAAGCATGTGGTTCATGCGGTGCCAGGCGATGGTAATGCCTTTCTCTACCTGCTGACGGTAATCCGAATGCAGTTTTTCACCCTGAAGAATTGCCGACTCGATGCGTTGTTCCTGGCTTAGTTTGGTAAAGTGCATGCCACCACCAAAATCATAGGCAGCAAGAACCACACCTTTTTCCTTGTGGACTCCATGACTGGGGTACCAGACTTGTCGTATCGGCGCATTTACCCAGGAAATGCCGCCATAAATATCGTCTTTTTCCCAGAATCTTTCTTTGGTCTGGAACGCGGATTTATAGGCTTCACCACGTCGCGGAAAGCGCATGGCTTTGATGTATTCGGTTGCAAAATTATTGTCGATGCCAGCCATCAGGTGGCTGGGGATACAGTTGAAACAATAGTCGGCTTCAAGCTGATACTTGATTCCGTCATGCTCATAAATGACGTTGACACCATTGTTAGACAGCCGAACGGAACTGACCATTACGTTGTAAAAGATCCGATCTTCCAATTGACGCACGAAACCGGTGACGATCTTGTCCATTCCGCCAACCGGTTGAAACAGGATAGGACCAGTTTCGCCTTCATTTGCGGTCAATGAACTACGGAGGAAACGACTCTTCAGAAGTTCATGAAATGCCAGCACTTCCTTCGGTTCACCGTGCTCGAGATAGCCCCCATGGGCATAACCGCCGCGGGTACTGCCGCGGAACATGTCATCTTCACTGAGGTCGCCAAATGCCCGTACGGTATTCATTAGTGTCTCGATTTCCCATTGGTTCAATGGTTCTTCGAGCTGCTGATTGTCGAAACACTTGGCCATAATCTCTGCCATGAAACCACGAGCGCTGGTCGTGAACTCGGTGTTCTTGACCGGCTTGCCGCCAAACATGGCGTCATCCTGAAAATAGCATTCCTTGTTCTCATTGATAAAAACTTCGAGCTCAACATCCAGCTCCTTGCAGTAGTTCATGAGGTTACGATGGCTACTCGGAATGCGTGCTGGTCCGGCATTGAAGTACATATGTGGCTCGTTATCAAAATCACAGATCTGCGGGTTGCCCACCTCATCAATGAGGTCGCCGGAACGTACGGTCAGGCAGCGTCCTCCAGCCTTGGAAGCCGCTTCAAGTACGACACATTCATAGCCAGCCTTTTTCAGTTCGTAGGCGGCAGTCAAGCCCGCAACACCTGCACCCAGCACCACCACGCGCGGCGGATTGGAAGGATCGACCTGGGGTATTCGCGGTCGGGTAAGTTGCGTATCGGGAACCAGATTCAGGGCGGAGCTGGCATTGAGTACCAGACCGCTTGTGCCAGTTGCGGCCAGCAGGGTAAGCATTTCCCGTCTGGAAATTGTTTTCTTCATGAGTTGTCAATCCTGTCAAAGTGAGTAAGCGCAGAGCGATGACTTGTCTTTGTGTCTGGCTTGCTTCTTGGTAGTCGGTGTTCTAACTGAAAAGTTGTAGCCTTCAAATCCTTGTGAAGGCTACACAGTGGGCGCGTTACTTTTTCCTTAAGCTCTCTTAGTTGAAGTCCGCTGAAAGTCTGGCGAAGTAATATCCGCCTTGCCAGGGGACAACAGTACCGGAGGAGTAGACTCGACCACAGCAGTAGTCACCAATGGAATCCCGAGGGGGATACTCATCGAAGATATTGCGTCCACCCACCGACACTCTGAACATGTCGTTGATCTGCCATTGACCTTCCAGGTCGAACATGTAGATATCATCAATATCCTGGAATACCAGTTCTCCGCTTACTCTCTGAGAGTTTGTGGACGGACCGAACCAGTTCAGACGGCTGATGATAGTGAAACCCCCAATGGAATGGTTGAGTGAGAAAACACCTCGGAAATTCGGATCGAAGTTTTCGAAGTCGTACTGGGTCTCGATATTGAACAGGGGGCCGACTTCGGAGTTGTACTCAGCCTCGTTATAGTTCATGGAGAACTGGAACCGTGTTATGCCCGCATCACCCCAGTCAACCGGCAAAGTAGCTACCAGGTCTACACCCTGATTCCGCGTATCGAAAGCGTTGGTAAACCAGTTCACGCCACCGATGGTGCCGGCGCCAGCCACGCCGGCTCCTTCGAGTGCCAGGTAGTTGTCATAGGCCGCGCCTGAGGTTGGATCGGTAGAAACATCCTGGGTGGATACCGCTTGCATACGGTCATCCAGATCGATGCGATAAAAATCGAGAGTCAGATCCAGATCGCCAATCGACCCGGTGAGTCCCAGCGTATAGTTGGTGGATAGTTCGGGCTTCAGAGGTGTAGCACCAAGCGCCTGAGCGACCGGACCACCGGCTGGAAACAGACCGACAGCGATGGGGAATCCATCTGGTAAACGAGTGGACACGTTGGTGGTGCCTTGCTGACCAGGAGTCGGAGCCCTGAAGCCGGTGCCAATGGAACCACGCATGGCGAAGTCGTCGGAAAAACGGTATCTGCCGGCCAGCTTGCCTACCAGTTCCGGATCGAAATCATCGTAGTTCTCATAGCGAGTCGCCACCTGCAGAAACAGGTTATCAGTGACGTCTGCGCTGAGATCAGCATAAATCCCGTACGACTGTCTTTCATAGATTCCTGAGAATGAAGGGGAGTATCCGGGGAAGCCATTCGAGCCTACACCTACAGCGGTGAAGACCGGGTCATCGGAATCTGCGCAGTCGAGGGTTGATCCACCGGCGATAACTGATAGCCCGGCAGCAGTTGCCGTGCCGTCACCGTTACAGAAACCCCAGGGATCGGCTAGAGAGTATGGGCCGTTAAAGTAAGAATTTAGGCTGCCACCGCCAATTTCGTATGATTCATCCATCCAGGAGGTTCCAAAAGCCAGAAGTAATGGAGTGGGTAAATCCACATCGAATTCGTAGGTGAAATCAGCCTGCACCTGGGTTTCCGTGTTAGTCAGGTCACCAGGTCTGAATGAAATGGGCGAGTCCGGTCCCATGGAAGGATTGATTGTGTTCTTCAACGTGTAATCAATACTGTTGTCACCGTGGCGGGCACTGAAATCATAGGTGAATCCGTTGTCCCATTCTCCACGGATCCCGGTCGCCAGTGAATAGTCGGTGATGTCCCCAAAAAACTGCGGAGTAAAACCACCGGGAAATTTCTCTAACGGTGAGTAGATAGAGCCATCCGGCTCCCGCAGGTCTTCGATCGTCCCATTATTTGGATAGCGATAGAAAAAGTTGCCATTGGTGCTGCTGTCTGAATAATTGCCGTAGGCGTATAGCTCCGAGCTAGAGCTCAGCTCGATGCCCGAGTTGAAGAACATGCGGATGGCTTCGTTTTCCGGCTGACCCCATGGCTGCACGACCTCACCGCCGCCGGCACCAATCGATGCTGTTCCTACACCAGCCATGAAGGTTGGATCATTGAGAAAATCATTATAGGACGCATCGGGATTATACCCGGGTAGAGAGGGATCCAGGCAGAAGCTGCCGGTGCAGTATTGCTCACCACGGCTGGTGTAGTCGGATTCCCAATACTCACCAGACAGGCTCAGGAATCCGGTGTCACCGAGGGGCAGGCCGATATTGCCCTGGACAGTTATCTGGTCACCATCGTCATCGAAAAACTGACCGGTATCGATAGACAGGCTACCGCCGTCGCGGTTGTCCTTGAGGATAAAATTTATAACACCGGCAATTGCATCAGAGCCGTACTGAGCGGCAGCACCGTCTCTTAACACTTCCACATTCTTGATGGCGGCCGATGGAATGGTGGCAACATCCGGACCCTGGGTGCCCGACCCGCCGATCGACACCAGTGCGGCACGATGGCGGCGCTTGGAATTAACCAGCACCAGAGTCTTGTCGGTGGGAAGGTCTCGCAGGGTCGGCGTGCGAATCATCGTACCACCGTCGGAAATTGCCTGGCGCGTTACGTTATAGCTGGGTATGAGAGTTTGCAGGATATTGTTGGTGTCGGTGTAGGAAACCGCTTCGATGTCGGACTCACCGAATACATCCACCGGCACCGGTGAATCGATGACGGTGCGCGGTCGACCACGGGAACCGGTGACTACCACTTCCTCAATGGCATCCGCTGTGCCTGGCTGGGCAAGCAACATTGGGCTGGTACCGAGGGCTGAACCGATGGCTACCGCCAGCACAGATGTTTTGGCTAATTTGAAATTCAGGTTAAACATGTATATCAACTCCCGATATAGGTAGAAAATTGTGTAGGCAAAAATGCGTGTTAATAAAAGTGTCATGTCTTGTGGGTTCAAGGCGTTTCGTTGACACTTGAAGTATCGAGATCCAGTTCACTGAAAATCCTTCTGGCGACCTCCTAAAAACCTACTTTTTGCTGTAGAAATACTCCTCTGTCTGCGAATGGCATCAGAATTGCATTACTGATTATTGAAAAGTAGCCAGATCGCCCATTTTTGGGCCTCACGGCGCTTATAAGTTCCTGGCAGTGTTCCAGTTCGGGGCAGCGTCAGTTTATCCCTTTTGGTGACGACGCCTTTTGGTGCGCAGCATGCATGCACAGGAATCTGGATGCGTGAAGAAGTTAGGACCATTCGTAGTGGATGCCGACAGTTGTACCGTCGAGCGAGATGGTTCCAACCGCAAGGTTACGCCGCGCAGCATGGATGTGCTGTTGTACCTGGCAGAACATTCTGATCGCATAGTCAGCAGTAACGAATTACTGGACGCTTTTTGGAGCCCGGTGGCGTCCGATCATGCCGTTCACAAAGCAATTGCCGAGTTACGCTATGCTATGGGCGACAACGGCCGGTATCAGCGCGTTATCAAAACTATTCCCAAGCGCGGTTACAAACTTCTGCTTTTACCGGGCAGTCCTGAGAAAGTGCAGGACAACGGAAAACTCGCCGGATTTGTTGAAGTCTTGCTTCATGAATTCAAGTACACTGACTACAAATCTCTAGGGATTGGGCTGTGTGCAGCGTTAGTACTGAGCTGCCTGCTGTTGTTGGCCACCATTGTGGAGCCACAACCTGATACCCGACGTTCTTTCGTGCTGGCTGTGTATCCTTTTCAGTTGCAGGCGGAAGATCAGCAAACTGTCAGTTTGTTTGCCTTGAACCTTTATTCCAATCTGGTGACCACGCTGTCGAGACAAGAACAGCTACTGATAATTCCTGTGGGCGGTTACGAATCCCAGAATTCAGAGCTCAGCAGACAGTCTGGGGCAGGGGTTGGCTCATCTGATTATCAGGTCAGAGGAGTGATCGTTCAGACTGAGCGTCAGATTCAACTGTTTTTGAGCCTGGTAAGGTCCAGCAGCGGCATCGTGGAGTACTCCGAGCGTTTGACCATCGAGCCCTCAGCATTAAAGGAGGTGCCGGATGAGTTGATTGACCGGCTCGCGAATATTGTCGCCAGTCACCTGCATGAGACTCACAACAGCAATCTGGCGAACGCACGGATCAGGTACTGATCAAGCCTTTCTGCGAAGCAGAAAACGTAGCCCAGTCTTCTGTATGTCTGCAATCCCGCGAGCAAATTGGTCAATTAGCTGGCGTTAAGCCGTTGACCAGAACAGAAAACTGCCTTAGCCTCAAGATAATTCAACGACTGAAAAACATGCGCTTCCTGCTAACACCGGCCACGGCAGGTGCAGCGATGAATAAAATCAATAACAAGCCAGCAAAGGTCCCTAAGCCAATGAGTAACCTTAAGTTTCGTAGCTCCCTACAAGGCTGCATCTGTCTGTTTTTCCTGGTATTAACTGCTCAAGCCAGTGGTGAAGTTACACGCATCGAAATCACCGAGCGCGAGACTCTCAGTTCCGCTGCAGTTGATTATCAATATGAGGTCATCACTGGAATCATGCACTTTGCACTGGATCCCAACGCGCAGGGAAACGGGGCTGTTGCAGATATCCAGTATGCACCGCGCAACGGTGCCGGACTGATCGAGTTCAGTGCTGATTTTCAGGTGATGGTCCCTTCCGACAACATCGCCAATGGCTCATTGATGTACATCGTCAACAACCGGGGACGCCCTTCAGGTGGGCCTGGCGCATTCCCTGACGATCCCATGTATGCCAGGGGATTCACCTATCTATTGACCGGCTGGATCAACGAGTTGGAGGCGGGTAATGGACGGCTGTTGCTAAACGCGCCGTTGGTTGGATCGGAGGCACAACCCATAACAGGTGAAGTGCGCTACGAAGTAATTGTCGGACGACAAACCGAGAGCGAAAACATAGCCGGTGGTGGCCACCTGGCCTACGAACCCACCGCGCTGGGATTTGCCAACGCCACGCTGACGCACCGAGTCAATCAACTGGATACCCGGCTTCCCATAGAACGGTCGCAATTCGATCTTGCTGTCGCCTGGCCGGAGGGTCGTAATCAGCCTCTGGTTACTCTTGGTGTCGATGCTGGCCTGCAGCCAGGTCATATCTACGAGCTCATCTACGAGGCGAAGAATCCAGTGCTGGCCGGTGCCGGTATGGCAGGTATTCGGGACAGTGTGGCGCTGATTCGGCATGGTACTGACAACACTGGTCTGGCAGCCCAGTTGGAAGACCTGGATCTGCCTGCCATCGAGAACACAATTGCCCTGGGCAACTCGCAGAGCGGGCGCTTGTTGCGGTTGTTCCTGTATGACGGTTTCAATTCGGACCTTGATGGTCAGCAGGTGTTTGACGGCGTCATTCCAGTCATTGCCGGTGCCGGATATGGCATGTTTAACAATCGATTCGCCATGCCAACCCGGACCAACGGGCAACACGAGAATGAACTGTTCCCCAATGACTTCTTTCCTTTCAGTTACGGACTCAGCCTGGATCCCTACACAAAGCGTGTGGACGGTATTCTTCGTCGCGCCATGGAGACCAATACAGTACCCAAGGTAATGCATATTCAAACCTCCAACGAATATTGGATTCGTGGGGGATCACTGCCGCATACTGATCCGCTGGGTACTGCTGACGCGGATATCCCGGATAACGTACGCTTCTATTCAATTGGCGGTTCCCAGCATGGCTCCGGTAACGGCAGGCCCAGAGCTGCAACATCTGGACAGTTACCGCCAAACCCGAACATGTGGGCACCGTTCAGTACCTCACTGCAAGTCGCTATGCATGAGTGGCTGGCGGATGGCAAGGCGCCACCAGCCAGCCGTTATCCATCCGTGGCCGATGGCACCCTGGTTCCTTCCCACCTTGCCAGTGGCGAGATCAATCCCAAAGCCTGGAACCCGCTGCCGGGTATCAATCACCCCAAGGACATGTATCGAGTCGCTTACGCCGAGTATGGTGATCAATGGGATGAAGATCGTGTTATCTCCATCCACCCACGATCCTCTGACAGTCTGTATGGTGTTCTGGTCCCCGCAGTGGACAGTAACAACAATGATTTTCCACAGAGCACGATTCTGCCTCCGTTGACACAGGTGCCACTTGCAACATTTACACCGTGGAATTTGCGCAATCCTGCTACCGGTGCGGAAACAGAGCTTGCGCGTCTGGCAGGTGGCTATATTCCATTTAACCGCCTTAGAGCCGGAGCGTCAGATTCCCGAAATACCGTCGATGATTTGTACAGTTCTTTTGACGATTATCTATCGAAATATGAGGCGGCTACGGATAGGCTGATTGAGGAGCGTTACTTGTTGCCGGAGTTCAAAGAAGCGTACATGGAAATCGCACGCGCCAATCGGGAAGTATTCGAGTAATAAGGATAACAAGGCTGGCATAGACAGCTATGGAAAGGTTACCCGAACTGGATACGCACCAGCTGAGTACGGAGCAGCGGCAAATTTATGACGATATAGTAGCGAGTCGTGGAGGCAGTATTGCCGGACCGTTCGCAGCCTGGTTGCGTTCGCCGGTATTGGCGGACCGGGCACAAAGTCTGGGTGAATTTTGTCGCTACCTAACCAGTCTTCCAGCACGGCTGTCGGAGTTGGCGATCTTAATAACTGCCAACCAATGGCGAGCTAATGTTGAGTGGCAGATACATGCACCGATTGCCAGGCGTGAGGGGCTGAGCGATAAAGTGATTTCTGCTCTGCAGGCCGGTGAGGAGCCGCCTTTCGAGCTTGCGGATGAGCGAGCTGTTTACCAGCTGGCCCAGCAACTGTATGAAACCCGGCGAGTGAGTGATGAAGCCTACCAGGCGGCAGTGGTGGCTTTGGGCGAGTCGGCGGTGGTGGAACTGGTGGGCATCCTGGGGTACTACGCCCTTGTGGCAATGACTCTCAATGTATTTAAGGTCGAATTGACGGACCAACACCACTTGCCATTTGCAGACTGAACTTCTAAAAAATAGCATTGACCGTCAGGAACAGCACCGAAGGTCCCATCAGGCAACCAACGCCGGTATAAAAAGTAGCAGTCATGGCGCCATAGGGCACAAGTTTGGGGTCAGTTGCCGCCAGACCTCCAGCCACACCGCTGGTGGTGCCCATCAGGCCACCAAATACCATCGCCGACTGGGGATTGTTGAGGCCGATATAACGGGCCACCATGGGAGTGCCGATCATGACCAGGATGGATTTTACCAGCCCTGCTGCCACGCTGAGGGCAATCAGTTCAGAGCTGGCGCCAATAGCAGCGCCGGTCACCGGACCAACAATGTAAGTGACAGCACCGGCACCGATAGTGGTGATAGCAACCGGATCGGTGTAGCCGAACAGCACAGCTACCAGTGCGCCAACTATGAATGAGACCAACACCCCGGCGAAGATGGAAATGACCCCGGCCAGCCCGGCCTTCTTCAGCTCACTGAGATGCACGCCAAACGCCGTGGCTACGATGGCAAAGTCGCGAAACATGCCGCCACCCATCACGCCAACACCGGCCAGGATGGTAATATCTGCCACGCCAGTGCCGCCGCCGGTAATCAGACCGCCAATATAAGCTGCCACCAGCCCCAGGGTAATGGCTATCGCCGATCCGTGAATGCGACCGGCCGTGAGCTTGTCAGACAACCAGTAAGAGAACCAGACCGTGAGGCCTACTGCGGCGAAAGCCACCACCAGGCCGTTGCGGGTAAATGTGGTTTCCAATACTTCCATTATTCAGCACCTCCATCCTGGCGCTGAACTGTTTCTCGAGCTGATCCGATCCTGCTTAGTACCGGGACCAGCGCGAAGCTGACCACTACGGCAGCAACGCCTGCAACCAGCGCCAGCAGGCCACCATCTACGGCGGCAACCACGTTCTGACGGGCAGCCATCGCTACTACGATGGGGATATACATGGCACTCCAGAACTTGATGCCATCTCCGGCCAGACCTTCGACCATGGGCTTGAAGCGTTCCATGTTACATGCCAGTACCAGAAGTAACATGGCAATACCCACGCCGCCGACATTGGCTTCCACGCCAATCACTACACCCAGATATTCACCTACCAGCATACCGAGTACCAGGCATACTGACAGCAACGCGACGCCGTATATGATCATGCGAATTCCTCTTGTTATTTGCGATGGATGATATGATGGACACCGGTTTTACGCAATTTGGAACGCCGTGTGGCTGTTCGTCGCAAAACCCTGTTTTTCCTCTTTCTCGTTCGCTACGCTGGTTTGACTTGTAGGGGCTGTTTATAGCTTAATTACGCTCCCGGGGGCTTGGGAGTGGACCCTGAGCGTCTTAAAATCTACTGCAAACCGGAAATCTGGGGGAATCACCTTGAAATTCGCACATCACAAGCTTGGCACCGCTGTCGTTGCTCTCAGTCTGACCTTATTTTCCAGCCTGGCCACAGGCCAGAACGTGACTACCGAGATCCTGGAGAATGCGCAGGATTATTCTGACCGCTGGGTCACCTACGGACGTAACTACGGCGCCTGGCGCTACATGCCCGATGACCAGATCAACCGGGACACGGTGGCTAACCTCAGGCCAGTCTGGATCAAACAGACTGGGGTGACCGGTGGTGCATTCGAAGTTTCCGCCCTGGTCAACGACGGACGCATGTACCTGACGACAGCCAACAGCCACCTGATTGTGGTGGACCCCCTGACTGGTGCAGAGCTGTGGCGCTATGACCACGAGTTCGACAACGTTGACCTGTGCTGCGGTCCACACAATCGTGGTGTGGCGCTTTATGAAGAAAAGGTTTTCTGGGGTACCCTGGATGCTCACCTGATGGCATTTGATGCGGCTACAGGAATTCAGCTCTGGGATGTGGAAGTGGGTGATCACCGGGAATCGTTTTCCATCACTGGCGCACCGTTGATTGTCAAAGACATGGTACTGATCGGTGTCGGTGGCGGCGAATTCGGCATCCGTGGCTATATTGATGCTTACGACGTCAATACCGGCGAAAGACGCTGGCGGTTTTACACCACACCAGGACCCGGTGAACCTGGTAACGAAACCTGGGAAGGGGACTCCTGGCGCACTGGTGGAGGCCCAACCTGGGTGACCGGCACCTACGATCCAGACACCGATTTTGTGTTCTGGGGCACTGGTAATCCCTGGCCGGATATCAACAACAACGTTCGCAGCGGCGACAACCTGTACACAAACTCCGTGCTTGCACTGGATGCGGACAATGGTCAACTGCGCTGGTATTTCCAGACTTCACCGCGTGACGAATTCGATCATGACTCCACCAGTGAGCCGATGGTGATCGACGAAATGATCAACGGTGAGATGCGTAAACTCATTGTGCAGGTTGCGCGCAATGGCCATGTCTACGTGTTGGACCGCGAAAATGGTGATTTTCTCTATGCCGAGGAATACACACGGGTCAACTGGGCTGACCGCGACGAAACCGGTAAACCAGTCCTCAAAGAAGAGCTGTATGACCCTGCGGGCACAATGATTTTTCCAGGTCTGTATGGTGGCAAGAACTGGCCACCGTCTTCCTATAGTCCTGATACCCATCTGATTTATATCCCCTCCAGCGAGTGGGGCACTGAGTTTATTCGACGCGAAGGCGAAGGACGGCCGGGCACGATGGACCTTGGCGGCATACCCAGGTTTGACTCCCAGGGCAAGGAACAACTGGTTGCCTATAACCTGCGAACCGGTGAAATCCAATGGCAGCGGGAAATGGCAGGATCCTTTAACTGGTCAGGCACCCTGGCCACCGGAGGCGGCCTGGTGTTTTCGGGAAGCGCTGATGGTTATCTGCGCGCCTTCAATGACGAAACTGGTGAAACACTCTGGGAGTTTCAGACTGGCAGTGGCATCTATGCGCCACCCACCAGTTTTACTATCGATGGCAAACAGTATATTGGCATCGCGTCCGGTACCCGTGATCCTTCAACCAGAGCCGGTGTGGCTACCGGCATATCGCCAGGGAATTATATACTTTTCAGTTTATAACCAACCTGTGAAAGGCGCTGGGAACAGGTGTGCCGGGAATAAGGATGTCGGGAATAAGGATGCAGGGAATAAGGATGCAGGGAAAACGATGCAAGGATAGTTTGCTTCGAAAAGCAGGATAATTTGAGAAGCAGGATATTGAAAAAGGATGCTAGGAAGATGAAAATGAAACAGTCACTACTGGGCGCCCTGTTGCTTTGTCTGGGTTCTACGGCAAGCCATGCAGGTGTGAGTGAAGGGCAGGAGTTATACGATGCCTATTGCCAGGTTTGTCATGGTGGTCTTGGAGAAGGTCAAACCATGGGCAAGCCGTTGAATGACAATGTTTCCAGGAATCTAACCGATGAAGAATTGATTGCGGTGATTACCGGTGGTCGTTCCGGTACCGGAATGGCAGCCTGGGGCTCGTCTTTCAGTGAACAGGAAATTCTCGACGTTGCCAGCTATGTCCGTGTATTGCAGGGCGGTACCGGGCTCAGCACCATGGATGAGAATGCCACGGTCAGTGACGATCCGGCTGTGCTGGCCGGTGAGCAGTTATTCAATGGCTCAGCCGGTTGCGTGAGCTGCCACAGCTACCGGGATCAGGGCGGAAACGTGGGCCCGGCCCTGGATGGCGTCGCAGCCAGGCTGAGTAACGATGGTCTGCTACAGGCATTAGGTAACCCATCTGCAACCATCGCAACAGGTTACCAGGCCAAAGTTGTAGAGCAACAGGATGGCTCAGTTGTTCGTGGTCGTTTTCGTAACGATTCCGAACTGGCGGTGCAGATACAAAGTGCTGATGGTTCTCGCTGGGTAACTTATTTCAAGGAACGGGTAAAATCCATTTCCGACGCAGATGAATCTTTGATGCCAGAAACTTTCGCCGGTCTTGGTGCCTCCGATCAGGAGAATCTGCTGGCATTTCTTAACTCGTTGTAGACAGATATCAGTGTAGAAGAAAATGCTGAGACAGGCTCGTCTGTCAGAGTATTTCCATAATTAATCAGAGATTCCCTAGACCTGTGTCACTTTTTCGTCATGATCTAGGTCTTATACTGTTACCCGGTTAATTGGAACCGCTGCGAATGACCCGACATAAGCTTTTCATAGTACTGCTGCCGCTGTTGTTGCTGGCCAGCTGCTCGTCCAGCCTGGACATGAGTCGCCCGGTATCAGATTTTTACTGCGACAATTTCCTGATCTATGACATGTGTGCACAGGATCTGGATCAGGATGGCGAGGTGGAACTGGTATTTTTTACCGACACCAGTGAAGTGTTTCTGTATCAGGATGGTTCGGAAAGTAAATTGCCTGGGGATTTGTCCATGCACCGTTGCGCCCAGCCAATGAACGAAGAAATACTGCGCAACACCTCACGCCTTTTCTACATATCTGAAGATACTACTTACCTGGAACGTAGCGACATCAGAGGCAGCCTGATGATGAGCTATGTCAGTTTTTTGCCTAGAGTTGCCGGTTGCAGTGAGAGCCAGCAGGTAGTTACCGAAGGGCCAGTCGATGAATTTGATTTCGAATTCGAGTTCTGATTGCTAGTCAGCTGTTCCTTAAAGTAGACTCTTAAAGCAGACCACTAAAACAGACCGAGATTGATGGCTCTAAGTACCGCCTGGGTACGGTCCCTGACTCCAAGCTTATCCAGAATAGATGAAACCTGGTTTTTTACCGTTCCTTCTGATTTATGAATAGCCAGGGAAATTTCCCGGTTACTGTAGCCACCAGCCATCAGGCGCAACACTTCAAGTTCTTTGGTCGACAATTCTTCTATCGGCATATTCGATTTAAATCCCGAATCCAGTGTAGACAATCCTTTCAGGATTCGTTCGGTGATTGCCGGCTGCACCAGCGTCTCACCCTGGTGTACCCGTTCGATGGCGTTGACCAGGCTTTCAAGCGATACATCTTTCAAAAGAAATCCTCTGGCCCCGGCCTGCATGCCCTCCAGCACTAACTGGTGATCGTCGAAGGTCGTGAGGATTATTGCAGGGATCTTTACCTCCGCTTTTGCCATTGCGTGCAGGGCCTGGATACCAGTCATCTTTGGCATCCTGATATCCAGCAGCAATACGTCGGGTTGATAGCGCTGGATGCCGTCGAGAACTTCTGATCCGTCTTCAACCTGACCGACAACCTCGATCTTGTCAGTGAGACCAAGCAGGTTGCAGATCCCCTGTCGCACCAGATTCTGGTCCTCTGCGAGCATAACTTTGATAGGCATCATCCGCTCACTGCCGGGAGTTGAACCTGCAGGCTGAATCCGTCTGAACCCTGTCGCCAGGAAAGTCTGCCGCCACTGGCACTGACCCGCTCATCCATACCCTTCAGGCCGTTGCCAGGAAGCACTTCTTCAACTGCTTTGCCGTTATCGGAAACTTTCAGCGTACACTCTTCCTCGGTTCCAGTCAGGCGGATCTGACAGAGATCTGCAGTGCTGTGTTTCAGTACATTGGTTACCGATTCCTGGATGCAGCGTAGCAAGGTTTCAGCCTGTTCCACGTCTTTGATCTTGGGTGCGGCGCTGAAATCCACTTCAAAGCGCAGGCCTGGTATGTCAGCAATCAGCTTATCGACAGCCTGTTCCAGATTGATGGTGTCGTCCTCTCTCAATTCGCTGACCGCAGTGCGCAGATCACTGAGCAGCAGCTTTGCCAGTGATTGTGACTGTTCCACTTTTTCTTTTGCCTCCCCGTCACTATAGTGCGCGGCCACTTCCAGGTTCAGAATCAGCGCCGTCATGTGGTGCCCCAGCAAATCGTGCAACTCGCGGGCAATTCGAATCCGTTCGCTTTGTCGGGCACTTTGAGACAGCAGGTCGCGGGCGGCTATCAGCTCCCGGTTAAGCACAGCAGTCTGTTCCCGCAGCTCCCGCTCCCGGATGGTTCGGCGTGTGGCGCTCAGGGCGAAGGCATGGAATAGACCGAGAGTAATCGAACTGGAAAACACGGAAAGCATATTGTCTGGATAATTATGGAATAACTGGGTGGCGGCGAAAGTAAGTATTGTCGCCACCAGCAGCAGTACGGCGGTACGAGGCGAATAAATTTCTGTTGCCTGGACTATCCAGACAATGCTGAGAATCGCGACGCCTGCGTTATCGAAAAGCAGGTACAACGTTACTATGATCACTGCTTCTGTCCAAAGCAAAGCCTGCCTGCGTGACTTTGTTTGGGCCGACCATTCGCTAATAAAAACCAGAAAGGTAGTGAGATGTGCAATCGAAAGAAACGCGACCAGTACAGGAAGAGTGTCCTGAACTGAGGCGATGAATGTCAATAATCCACCCACCACTACAATTACCAGAATACCGGATAGGTGGAGGGCGTACTCGCTATTGGCAGAATCTCTTAAATGCATGTTTCAAACCTTAATGGGGAGATTATGACACAGTCATTTCGTCGGTCACTATAGGCCAAAAGTCACACTTACTGTAATGACTTCCTGCACTTATTGGCCAGGTTTAGTTCGCTTAGGATAGCGTTGTAAGAGTTGCTGGGAGGAATTCAGTAACTTGCAACGAGCTTTAGTTCAGACGGAGGAATTACAATGACCTTTATCCACCAATTTGCGTTCTACCTGCATGTAGCCTTCGGAGCTTGCGCCTTACTGTTATTCTGGGTGCCGGTTTTTACTCGAAAGGGTAATACCGATCACAAACGGTTCGGTCGGATCTTCACATCGTCCATGTACATGGTATCGTTGTCCGGTGCAACAATGGCTTGCCTGGATTTAATACTGCCACTGGCCATGCATGCTGCTGCTATGAACGCTGCGAATCCGGAAGTTACCGTCACAGCAGGCCAGGTCAGGGCGTCGGCAATGTTCCTGTTATCTCTCAGCATTCTGGTTTTCACCAACACGCGACAGGGCTGGCTGGCCATCGTGCACAAAGCCGATCGACAGCCATTGCAGCATCCATTCCACCTTGGCCTCTGCGGACTGTTGATCGCAGCAGGAGCAGGCCTGTTTATCACCGGATTCATGTTCAACAGCATCTTGTTCATGGTGTTCGCGGTACTTGAAATTGTCTCAGGCATTGGTCGTCTGCGTTACAACTTGAAGGCGGAGCTGGAAACCAAAGAGTGGTGGATCGAACATCTTAATGGCCTGATCGGTTCGGGTATAGGTGCGTATACCGCGTTCTTCGTTTTTGGTGGCAGCCGCCTGCTGTCCGGACTGTTCGACAATGCCAGCCTGATTCTATGGATGGCTCCGGGTGTGATCGGCAGTATCGCTATCGCAGTATTGTCACGGCGATACCGCGCCCGGTTCAATGGGAGCTGGGCGATGAAGCGTGCCGTCTTGCACTCAGATCTTGTGCGTTAGGTATAAATTGCGCATTGGGCGGTTGGCCGCGAGGCCGGCCGCCCTTTTTTAATAAACGAAAAAACCCACCAGCATGAACAGCAATATCCCGATGATCAGCAATGCGCTATAGCTGATACTGATGGTCACAAATTTGAACCCGGTAATAAAGTATCCCTGACCAAAAAACAGACGCAGGCTCAGGTACAAATAGATGACAGTCCACAAAGAGAGCAAGGATTCGAGAAATCCTGCTGTCGCGGGCAGCACGCCGAAGTCTGACCATACCAGCAGGTCCAACAGGAACCGCAGGATAAAGACCATAAACAGAAAGCTATGATTGTGGATAGTAAGTACCAGGTGTTCCACATAGTACTTGCCAGAGGTGAAGTAAAACAGCTTTTGCAGCAGTGCTAACAGAGGCATCATCAATAAGAGAAGTGCTGGCAGATTTTCCAGCAGGCCGTTGAAAAAGTCACGTGGATCGCTGGCAATTGCATCAATATTGTTCGTGGCGCGCTCCTGTAACAATGCTGTGAACTGCTGATTATTTTCTTCAGAGAGAAACGGTATACGCAGCTCGGCCAACAGTTCGGCCATTCCGGATTCGAATTCTCCGAGATCGCTGGTTTGTTCAAGGCGGAACTGGCCGTTGGTTGATTCCGGATCAGTGGCGGCATCCTGATCAATTGCCAAATCATCAATAGCGGTACTCAATTCGGTTTCAAGTTGCTCGAGAACAGGTTGCTCGGTTTCGCTATTGTCCTGACCGATCCCGACACCGATAGAATCGAGGAACAGGTTTATAGAGATAGTGAACAGGAAGGCTAGTAGAAAAATGATGAACAGCCGCATTGGTGCCAGATAGCGAACTCTCCGTCCAGCCAGGTATTCCTTGGTCAGAAAGGCGGGTCTGGTAAATAACAACCAGAGGCTACGATAGGTTTTTGAGTCGAAAGCAAACAGACCTTCGAAGGCTTCCAGCAGCAGAGTGGGAAAGAAACGAATTACCGTCGTATCTCGTTGGCCGCAATTGGCACAATATTCGCCATGCAGCGATTCGCCACAGTTACGGCAGGTTATTGACTCCTGTCTATCCAGAACTGGAATCTCGGTCTTTGTCTGGTCGATTGGATCGGACATAAATGTAGCGGGTTAAGGCATCTCGTCCAGGCATTTCTGCTTCTACTGATCAGTTTATAAGAGTAAGCGGGTGGGCGGGTAGAAAAGATTGGAACGCCTTGCTCGGTCAAGCGGACTGAAAAGAAAATCTTGCCCCCCGCGAGTGAGCTTAGAGATTCTTGGGGGACAAGATTATTCAAGGAGCATACTGTACTGATATACAGACTTAAGGCAGATATTGCCGTACATTTCTATACAGTTACCTATTACCCGAAATCCCCTATCTGGTACAGTAAGAAAGACAATACCACTATATATTGTAAGATTCAAGACACTTTGCCAAAACAATATAGCCAGTTAAAAGCGGCAACTAATCCACTTCCCACGGTGTTTCTTCAAGTCATTGCAGTGCAGAAGCGCTTTCACCTGTTCACATCTTTGGGTGACAGAGTGATCATCGATAAAGCCGGTAATCGCGATGATGGCCAGCTCTTTGCCATGGCAGTTGGAGTGTTCCTCGCGTCGCTGCGATTTCTCTGGTTGTGCCGTGAAAGACTGTGAGCGGTCAATTCGCGTTAGTCGGGTGCTATGCAGTCCGGGAGCCGACCCTGATTCCTGGCGGCCAGCCAGAGGCTCTCGGCCTCGGGTAGCAGTCGTTTCAAATCGCTGATTCGCGTACTCGGAGAGGGGTGTGTGGACATGAACTCCGGCGGTCGGTCACCGCTGGCAGCCGCCATATTGTTCCACAGGTTGATGCTTTCCTGTGGATCGAAACCTGCCCTGGCCATCAGCATGATGCCGACCTCGTCAGCTTCGCTTTCCTGGGTTCGATTGAATGGCAGGAAGAATCCCAGGTTGGCCCCGAAGTCGATCAGTTGCAAGGTGCTGTCGGATACGCCAGCCTGCTGGGCAGCCGCGATACCGATATTGCGCAGGGCAGTCTGGCTGGCCCGTTCGTTACTGTGCCGGGCCAGGACGTGACCTACTTCGTGAGCCATTACTGCGGCCAGCTGGTGTTGGTTGGCAGCGACCTCAAGCAGGCCGGTAAACACCCCCATTTTTCCACCAGGTAGCGCAAAGGCATTGGCCTGCTCATTGTCGAATACGGTAACTTCCCAGTCGTTGTCTCTACGTTGCTCGGGAGCAAGCGCGTTGATGATATAACTGGTAACGCATACAGCATAGTTGTTCTGACGACTGTTACTGGAAACGGGCAGTTCGTCCTGTATCTGCTGGTAAGTAGCGACGCCCTGGTTCGACATGTAGTCTTCGGAGAAAAGCACCATCTGACGTCTGTCAGTGGGTGAACTGGTACAGCCAGCCAGCACAATTATTAGAATAACGGTGAAAGATATTTTCCTGCTTCTGTACATGGGTTCGATTTTCGGGGTTTTGCCGATCAGTGAAACGAGCGGTCTATGTTACGAACATTTTCCCCGCCGTCAATCCGCCTCCACAATCTATCTGGCAGCCGCAATATTCCCATTGCGAGGTTCCCCGGAGAATCTCTAGAAATTACAGGCTGAGGGATCCAGCTCCACCCGGGTTTCAGTACCGGCACTGTCCAGCACGATTTCGTAACAGCGCCCCGACAGGTCACGCAATAATCTGCGTTGCGGTGTGGTCGTTTGGTTGATCACCGGGGTACGGCTGATGACTCTGACTCTCGACGAGGTGGGAACAGTGGATCTTTCGTAACGCGAAGAAGCCACGCTGCGGCCCAACACCGAGCCCAGCACAATACCGCCGAGCAAAGCGCCACCGTCAAAGTGATCGTGACGATAGCCACGGCCGAAAGAAAAATTCCAGTAAGAGCCACCGGGCCTGTAATAATTTCGATAACGGGCCGGCTGCCGGTTCCGGTAATAACCAGACCCTCGGTAGCGATCTCGTCCGTAATATCGGTAGTCGTAGTTCCGGTTATAGTTACGGCCATAGTACCGATCATAGTGTCGGTCATAGCCGCGCCAGTTACGACCGTCTGCACTGGCGACAGGAGAAAGAATCAGCAGAGCCATAACGGTTGCGCTAAGGACTAGGTATTTCATGTGCTGCTCCTGAAAAATTTTTGTACGCTTGCTGCTAAAGCCCATTTCCACAATTAGCAGTTTACCGGGCGAGCATGAACAAAAGCTGAACGGTGTTATCGCAGGTTTGATGGTATCGATAGTACCGAAGGTGCTGAAGGTGCTGAAGGTGCTGAAGGTATCGAAGGTATCGACAGTTTCGATGCTCTCGACCGCTCAGCTGCTTAACGAGCCTCTGATTGATTATGGATATGCTCTTCTGGAGGCCCCGCCCAAAGGGGCCTCCAGAAGAGCCCACTGCCTTTATTGCCTTGCCTTGACAGGCCGACGCATGCCGGCGGCAATGCGCCTCGTCAGTGTACTCGTCTGGAGGCCAGATCATTTCCATAATTAGTCAGAGGGTCCTTAAATCCTGCTGCAGAATTTCACCCAGGGTACGAGTGGCTGGTCCGGCAAGGTCGCGGTTTGCATACATGAGATAAAGTGGGATGATCCGGCTGTAGCCGCCTTTTATTTCAATCTCTTTCAGGCTGCCCTGGTTCAGTGCGTGTTGAATCCAGTTGAATGGCAGAAAGCCGAAAGCCAGCCCGGCCTTGATGACGCTGATGCTGCTGGAAAAATGACTGACTGTCCAACGTTGCTCGGCTTCCAGCCAGCCGGAGTCCTGCTGGGTACGCTGACCCGAGTCCCTTAGAACTACCTGTCGATAAGATCTGAGTTCCAGCTCGCTGATTGTGTCATGTTCGAAAATTGGGTGCTTCGGTGACGCCACGGGAATCATGCAGATGCTGCGAATCTGCTGGCCACCGAAACCGACCGGCACAGATGCGCCTATAACCAGGTCTGCCCGCCGCTCCAGTAAGGCTTCCTGGGTACCGGACAGGCTGGTTTCGAGAATACGAACTCGCGTATGAGGAAAGCGTTGGGAAAATGTTTCCAGTGAGCAGTTCAGCTGGCTGATTTCCAGCAGAACATCCAGGGCGACGGTTACTTCAGCTTCGAATTCCAGAGCCATTGATCGAGCCAGTTCTTCCATGGTCTGAGCCTGGCGGATCAGCTGGCTGGCGTGCCTGTAGAGCACCTCGCCTTCAGCCGTCAGTTCAGCTTTGCGACCTCTGATCTCCAGAACAGGTCGGGGCAGTTGATCGTTCAGCCGACCGACAGCGTAACTGACGGATGACTGGCTCTTATTGAGCGCTTCGGCGGCCAGTGAATAGGACCCACAATCAACCACCGTTTTAAAGGCCAGCCACTGTTCCAGGGCAATGCGCGGTATTTTCATTAATATATCTAAATATCTGATTGGTTAGCACGAAATTATGCGTCTATAGATCAAATTATAAGATATACAGTAATCAGCATACAGTCATTAGCAAGGTTTATAGAGGAGTGCTTTAGATGAGTAACATATTGGTATTGAAGTCCAGTATCCTGGGTGACAACAGTGTATCCAACAGCCTGATGGAGCAGTTTATTGCCCAGTTACAGGCCGTGGAATCTACATCAAAGGTAGTAGTTCGCGACCTGGGCAGTGACCTGCTTCCGCAGCTGGATGCAGCACGGCTCAGCGCTCTGGCTACCGATTCGTCCGCACGGAGCCAGAACCAACAGGTCATGGTGGAGTATTCGGACAGGTTGATTGAGGAATTGCAGCAGGCAGACCTGGTGTTGGTCGGTGCGCCGATGTACAACTTTACAGTACCTGCGGGGTTAAAGGTGTGGCTCGATCATGTCGCCAGAGCTGGTGTCACATTCAAATACACCGATCAGGGTCCGGTGGGATTGCTGGACAATAAGCAGGTCGTGGTATTTGCCACTATGGGTGGTGTGCACCAGCCCGACGAGACGGATCACCTGCGGCCATATTTGAAAACCATGCTTAACTTTTTAGGGCTTGGCAATGTGGAGTTTGTCACAGCTAGTGGTCTCAATCTGGGCGAAGAGCCGCGGCAGCGAAGTTTGCGGGAAGCCCAGGAACGTCTGATCGCTGTTGCGGATCGAGTAAGCACAGAGCTGGCGAAGCTGGACAGTTCCAGGGAGGCAGCATGACTACAGACGGGACAACACAACGCCATGTCGAAGAAGTTATTCAAGCGACCCCGGCATCTGATGGCGACGGGGTTCGTCTGCTAAGGGTGTTTGGGGGCAACAATCTCGCGCGCTTTGATCCTTTTCTTATGCTTGACGAGTTTGGATCCTACGAAGCCCGGGACTATATCGGTGGATTTCCGCCACATCCCCATCGTGGATTTGAAACGGTCACTTATATGCTGGAAGGCAAGATGGAACACCGTGACCATATGGACAACGTGGGATTGCTTGAGCCGGGCGATGTGCAGTGGATGAAAGCCGGGGCTGGTGTGATTCATTCCGAGATGCCCAGGCAGGATCATGGACGCATGCGAGGCTTTCAGTTGTGGGTCAATCTCCCTGCTGCTGAAAAAATGACACCTGCTACCTATGATGACATCACGTCTGAAAATATCCCTACTTTATCATTGGCTGGTGCGCAGATTAAAGCTATCGCCGGCGTGCTGACAGTGAACGGCGAGCAGCTGACCGGAGCGGTAACCGATCGCAGCAGCGAGCCGGCTTACCTGGATATTCAGGTTGGAAAGGATCCGTTTGATCTGTGCGTTCAGGTTCCAGACGGGCATACGGCGTTGTTGTATGTGTACGAAGGCAGTGCTGGAGCGGGTGCGCGGCAAACCCCGATATCCGCCCGGCAACTGGCCAGGCTGTCTAGAACCGGCGAGGTGAGACTGACGGCCGCTGGCGACAGCCGTCTGCTGCTGATCACAGGTAAACCGTTCGGTGAACCGATAGTGCACCACGGACCTTTCGTGATGAACAGCCAGGAAGAGATCGACCAGGCTATTGGCGATTACAAGGCAGGCAGACTGGCAAGTTAGGGAGCCGATCAGAGGTTGCCTTGACTGCTGTTGATTGTGGCCAGCGCTTTCCAGATAATGCGGGTCTCTCCCGGCATATAAATCGAAGGTAAAAGCGCCATGATCTACGACAACATTCTCCAGACCATCGGCAACACTCCGGTGGTCAAGCTGCAGCGGATCGGACCTGCTGACCAGAACATCTACGCCAAACTGGAGGCGTTCAATCCTCTTTCGTCGGTCAAAGACCGTCTGGCAATAGCCATCATTGAAGATGCTGAAAAGAGCGGTGAACTGAAGCCAGGTCAGACCGTTGTCGAGGCGACATCCGGCAATACCGGAATCGCTCTGGCCATGGTTTGCGCTGCCAAGGGCTATCCGTTCGTGGCAACCATGGTCGAGACTTTTTCCATTGAGCGTCGCAAGATCATGAAGGCACTGGGAGCCAGGGTGATTCTGACCCCCGCCGCGGAGCGTGGCAGTGGCATGGTCAGGCGTGCTGAAGAACTGGCAGAGCAGCACGGCTGGTTTCTGGCTCGGCAATTCGAAAATCCAGCCAATCCAGCCTATCATCGCAACACAACCGGCCCGGAGATCCTGCGGGATTTCGCCGGACGGGACCTGGATTATTTCGTTTCAGGCTGGGGAACCGGCGGGACCATGACTGGCGTCAGCCAGATGATCAAGCTGGCAAGGCCGGAAACCAGGATTATCATCACCGAACCGGAGGGCGCCGCATTGCTGACTGGCAACGAGTGGCAGCCACACAAAATACAGGGCTGGACACCTGATTTCGTGCCCAAGGTACTGGATCCTTCAGTGGCTGACGAACTGGTTCTGGTATCCGACGACGAATCCATTGCCACCGCCAGAAGGCTGGCTGCAGAAGAGGGAATATTCTGTGGTATTTCAGCTGGCGGAACCATGGCCGCAGCCCTCAAGGTAGCTGAGAACGCACCGGCTGGCAGTAACTTTGTCGTGATGTTGCCGGACACAGGCGAACGCTATCTGTCGTCGCCTCTGTTTGCCGACATTACAGAGGAATCCGATGACGCCTGGCTGGCTTCTTTGTAGCGACGATTCGCGGCAATTGCGTTTGCCAGTCATTGCGGTCGGGTGAAATTACTGCTGCCGGTACTTGCGTCTTAAATCCTGGCCGAAAAGTTTCAGAAGCGTTGCAGGTACTAAAAGTTTTAGCAAACCAGAGGTCTGAATCATTAAAAGACCAAACTTCTATAAGGAAAGATTGAGGGATTGAGGGATTGAAGGATTGAAGGATTGAAGGATCGAAGGATAAAAAGATAGAAAGATAGAAAGATAGAAAGATTAAAGCAGTAAAGTATTGCAGGTTATAGCGGAGTACCAAGAACGGCCAGCAGAAAAAGGCCGCAAAGCACCAACAGCGTAACAATGCTGGCCTGGAACAAACGCTTGCGGATTTTAACGATGTTGCTGCCCAGGTGCACCGACGCGTGGGCCAGTCGCAGCAATGCATAAATCAGTGCTACCAGTTGTGCGGTCAAAGTGACGGCTTCCAGCAACCACAGGTTGATTACCAGTACATAAAAAAGTACCGGTGTTTCAAACTGATTGCGTATGTTGTTGTTCACCTTCAGCACGTAGTCGGGCCAGGCGTCGTCATGGAGTGCGCGCCTTGTCTGATCCACCTCTCCGCGTTTGACCGCCTGTTCTTTTACCTGACCCAGGCGGATAAAAACAAACAGGGTCAGTAACACCTGTATCAGAACGGGAACAAATATCAGATTGGAATTCATCGGCTGTTACCAGTTAATTAATCAGGGGTTACCTGCGCCTGCTATTGGACTGAAAAGTCAAAATAGCGATCTGAAAAAGGCTCATTGCTGAGGGTGTAGTGCCACCATTCCTGTGGATAGTTTGAAAAACCTGCTGTTTCCATGATCGAGCGTAGCAGTTGCCGGTTTTGTTTGGCTTCGTTGCTGATCTGACTGTTGTCAGTGTGGGATAGCTCATCGAAACAGTCGTAGCCGGTGCCCATCTCCAGGCTGTTATCGGGGTAGCGCAGTGGCTTGGCCTGTCGGCAGTCGTAGCGATTGACGAACGGGTCAACCGCGAGCTGCCGACTGTTGGCCGGCACCAGGGTCAGATCAACTGTGCTGCCTCGGCTGTGTCCAGAGCGTTCGGCAATATACCCCTGGGAGAACAACTCGTTTTTGGGCACCGCCGGGTAAAAGCGATGTTGCTGAAAAACATCGTTGGCATCGGCTGCCCAGTTGACGAAGTCGTTCACCGCCTGTTGCGGCCGGTAACAGTCATACACTTTCAACGCATAACCCTGTGCCGCCGCCAGTTCCTGAGCAGTGGCCAGGGCAGCAGCTGCAGGCTCGGTCAGGATACAGTTTGCTGCGACATATCCGCTAATTGGTCGGCCTACGAAATTGTTGCTGGTGTGATAGCGTATATCCAGCTGGATAGATCCGCTAACGTCGCTCAGTGATACGAAGCCAGCAGGCAGACTGTCGTCGCGGCCCGCCTGGCCGGCGCAGCTGACCAGCGAAATCGATACCACTGCCCACCGCAACGAAGATTTCATCAAGCCAGTTTCTGCATGTAGTCCCGGGTGAATTCGACGATTTCCTGTTCTTGTCCGGCCTTGATCTTGTTGGCCCAGGCGGGATCGGAAAGCAGCGCCCGTCCGACAGCCACCAGATCAAATTCCCCGTTGCCCATTCTCTGAATCAGCGCGCTGATATCCGCTTTGCCGGTTTCCTGTCCACCAAAGGTGCGTAGAAAATCATTTTCAAGGCCGACGCTACCGACTGTGATGGATGGTTTAGCGATCAACTTTTTGGTCCAGCCCGCCAGGTTCAGCTCTGATCCCTCGAATTCCGGATCATTGAAGCGTCGCGTACTGCAGTGAAAGATGTCGACTCCGGCCTCGCTCAGGGGCTTGAGGAAGGATTCCAGTTCCTCCGGGCTGGCGGCCATCTTGTGGTTGTAGTCGCCGCTTTTCCACTGGGAGAATCGAAACACAATAGGGAAATCTTCCGGTACCGCCGCCCGCATCGTTGAAATGATTTCTACTGCAAAGCGGGTACGCTGTGCCAGGTTGCCACCGTACTTGTCGAAGCGGTGGTTGGTAGCGGCCCAGAAAAACTGGTCGATCAGGTAGCTGTGGGCACCATGGATTTCGACACCGTCGAAGCCGGTTTCATAGGCATCCCTGGCTGCTTTGCCATAGGCGGCGACACAACGATCGATATCTTCCTGGCTCATAGCCTTGGGGACCTCAGCGCCTTCCGGTGGTTCGCCCTGGGAAAGATGAAAGGGATGCATGATGGGCGAGGGCCCGACAATTGCCTCATCGGGATCGGGCCCCAGACCTTTTTTGCGGATACTGCCCACGTGCCAGATCTGAGGAATGATGAACCCTCCGGCATCATGCACTTCGTCGACAACCCGTCGCCATCCCGCCAGTGCCTGTTCACCATGGAAGTCAGGTACATCCGGATAGCCATGAGCACCGGTAAAATCAGGATGCGTTCCCTCGGTGACTATCAGGCCCACCCCGCCTTCGGCGCGGCGCCGATAATAGGCGGCCACTTCTTCGCCCGGCACATTTCCTGGCGATTTGCTGCGGGTCATCGGGGCCATTACTATCCGGTTTGGCAAGGTGATTTTGCCGAACGGAAATGGTTGGAATAGCACATCCACATTGTGTGCACTGGTCTCACTCATAGTTACAGATACTCCTGCTTGACTGCTGGCGGATACGATTGGGTACGGGGCGGCAAGTATAACCTGATCGTCATGGGCAGGCCCAATTCAGAGCGGTGACCCGCACCTGGAGACAAGATTCGATCAGTGCCCCGACGGGTAAGCCCCGGGCACTGGTGGCAACCGCTGTTTGATGATCTAATACGGCGCCTTGCAAGTATCAAATTCAATCTGAAAAGAGGTTTTTATGCAGTTGAAGAATACAATTCGCCAGATGACAGTCATGCTGTCTGTCGGCCTGCTGGCGCTGGTCTCAGTTCCAGGTATTGCCGATATTGAGAAAGGGCGGCTGGACGCCATCGCCACTGATCTGCAGGCCCGTATCGATGAAAGCAGATTGTCCGGAGTGGTAGCGATGATTGCCCAGGACGGTGAAATTCAGATGCACCAGTCGTTTGGTTTTCAGAATGTGGAAGACCAGGTGCCCATGCGCAACGATACGATATTCCGAATCTTTTCCATGACCAAGCCGGTTACCGGAACGGCACTTATGATTCTTCACGATGAAGGTAAATTTCAATTGGATGATCCGGTTGAGAAATACCTGCCCGAGCTGGCTGGCGTCGATGTGTTTGTTTCCCAGAACGAGGACGGTAGTTTTGTCACCGAACCGGCGGATCATCCAATGACGATCCGCGAGCTGATGAGTCATACCGGTGGTCTGCTTTATACACCGCCACTTTCCCGCGGACCCATAGCAGAAGCCTATGCGAGGGCGGGAATTATGAACCTGCCAGCCTATACGCTGGCGGAAACGATTCCAGCCCTCGGTGACATCCCCCTGGGTTATCAGCCGGGCAGCCAGTGGGTTTACAGTATCTCTGTGGACGTTCAGGGTTACCTGGTGGAAATCCTGTCTGGCCAGACATTCGATCAGTTTCTCAAGCAACGAATATTCGATCCGCTGGGTATGCTCGACACCGGATTTTATGTATCCGAGGAAAAGGCCGGGCGCCTGGCTCGGCAGTACGCTCCGACCGATAATGGCTTGCGCCGCACCGACAACGGTTCCTTTCTGCAGCCTCCCAAGTTTCTGTCTGGAGGCGGAGGCCTGACTTCCACGGCGGCGGATTACATGAAATTTGCCCAGATGCATCTCAATGGCGGCGAGCTGAACGGTACCCGCATTCTTTCAGAACAGGCAGTACAGATCATGCGCACAAATCATCTGCCGGAAGGCGTGCCAAATATCGGGCAGCTTTATCCTGGCAATGTTTTCGGGGTGGATTTTGCCATCGTCGACCAGCCCGAGCTGTTCAATGGTGCATCCCAAGGAACTCACTGGTGGTGGGGAATTGCCGGCTCATGGTTCTGGATTGATCCGGTAGAAAATATCGTTTTTGTCGGGATGATCCAGAACGATGACATTTTTTATTCTTTGCAGGTACACGCTGCAATGCGGGAAATACTCTATAAATAGGCTGTTTCGGTTCTATGGATTGTTGTCCGATTTAAGAGCAGGACGCCGGCAAAAAAGCCCGGATTCAGCAACAAGAAGCCTGTAGAAAAAGGGCAGCATGTAGCACATGCTGCCTTTTTCGTTTAGGTTGGCCGGAATTCGAACAGCGTTGTATCGCTATCATTCACTCCCTGGTTTGATAAACACCAAAGTGAACAAAGGGGGCGGTGGCTCTTTGTCCCGGTCGCACGTTCCCCGGTACCTGATGGTTAACCGGCGGCAGGCTCTTCAGATACATGGCAATTGCCTGGGCATCTTGCTCGGTGATATTCGCGTAGGCAGGCCAGGGCATGACAGGGATGGTTTGACTGCCATGTTCGTTTACTCCCAGTCGGATCATTCTTACCAGGTCAGCCAGACTGCGGGAGCCGATTCCGGTTTCTGTATCCGGAGTCAGGTTGGAGGCATAGAGCACGCCGGGTCGTGTGACAGCCATGGGATTGGAATAGGCGATTCCAATCGACGAACCGGCCAGTTCCCGCCCGGGAACCGGGGCACCAACCAGTGCGCCGTCGGTATGACAGCTGCCACAACCCAGTAAACCCACCATGTATTGGCCGCGATCTACTGACTCTGTCGGGTAACTGCCGGGATCGGGATCCGGAGCGGCCAGAATGGTGGCTGGATCAAGCTGCTGGTAATCGTCCAGGGGATTGTAGTAGCTGTTGCAGGCTGCCAATGCCGCAATTCCGCACAAAGAGGCAGTCAGCCTGGTAACAACCAGCATGACTTGTTGCATATCCATCTCCAAAGGTTTGAGCATTATGGCTCTGTGGCTTACTTTAACCTAGCAATTTGCAGGATTCATGGGCTAAATCAAACCGATTGTCATTGTTTGTTATTGAAATTAGTTCGCTGGAACTGGCTAAGACAACCATGTCATCCGCCAATCCAGTTAGACAACGACGTGAATGGAGGCTAAGGAATATCTGGGCGCTGCCGTAATACTGCTAGCCAAAGGTGGAAATTGCGAACCAGTTCAAGTTTAGGGTAAATGATTGGTTTAACAAGCCGATTAAAGGCATTGTTTATGTTATAAATTTTCCAGCTCTCAGTCCTGTGGCAGGGTCGAGGTTCAATTAAAGAGTAAACAAACAGGTAGGTATCAATCATGAAATTGCTGTCTTTCTTGAAATCAAAAAAGGAAAAGGGTGCTTCATTGGTGGAATACGCCATTCTGGTGGCACTGATTGCGCTGGCCGTTATCGTGGTGGTTGGCATTCTGGGTAATCAGATCAACGGTGTGTTCACAACCATCAATCAGACGCTGAATAACGCGATTCAGTAGCTGATCTGAAAGACCTTGCATGCGGGCTGGACTCCAGCGTTTTCCCGCTACTGCGTTGTCGATATGAACAACGGGTTGGCGAAAGGCTGGATCCCGCCAGCTGCACGCCAGACCAGCATGAAACTCCGAACCGGGTCAGGCTGGCTGGCGTGATCGTATTTTTGCTGCTCGCGAGTGATCCGCGAGTATGAAAGCCTTGGAATTCGGGTCGTCGCCAAGAAATCCGGATTACCTGGCAGCCAGGCTGGATTCCGAAGAAAACTGCTAGCCGGCAAAGGGTGCGCAAACTGCATCCGGAACAATAGCCGGTAACACTCTTCATCAGCCACGGAAGGTTTTACTATCAAGGGGTAATGTCATGCGTTACAGAGCACTGCTTCTCCTGCTTTTGGCCATTGTGCTGGGGTCGTTAGCGGCGTATCTGGTCAACAACATTGTGACACAGCAGGTCTCGCAGCCACTCACAGTTGACCAAACGGTCGGAATTCCCACCGTAGTTGCGGTGACGGACCTGTCAGTGGGGCTGGGGCTGGAGGATATCCATTTGCGCGTTGTCGAACTGCCTGAAGAAGCAGTTCCAGTTGGTTCCTATCAGACTGTCGAGGATATCCTGGCCGCTGAAACGCCCATCGTACTGGTAAGTATGCGTGCCGGCGAAGTTGTCCTACCTGACAAATTATCGACCGGGGTTGCATTGCGGGGTCTTACTACCAGAATTCCTGACGGTTCACGTGCCGTCTCCATCCCAGTCAATGTGGTAAGCGGAGTTGGCGGATTCGTGCTGCCGGGTGACCGCGTCGATGTGCTGCATACCACCACGATCGGCAGACGGGACGGCGGACTGGTTACCCGTAGCCTGCTGCAGGACATGCTGGTTTTGGGTGTTGATCAAGTCAGTTCAGAGGCAACAGAAGATCCTATCGTCGTCAATGTGGTGACCTTGCTTGCCGACCCGGAAGAAGCAAAAACGCTAACCCTTGCCCAGCGGGTCGGAGACCTGACCCTGATGCTGCGAAATGAAGGGGATGGGGATGATGACGAGTCAGCGACTATAGCCCTTGACGACCTCTGGGACTACGGTCCCGAAGATTTTATGCCCAGAGCGACACCCGCTTCATCGGGTGGCGGTGGATCAGGATCCAGTGCAGCTGGTCAGCTTCCTCCCAATCAGCGGGAGGTCCAGGTTATCCGGGGATTGGAAGTCAGTGACCAGCTGGTCGAGGCTGGCACGGCGTCAGGTTCCAATGGGCAAAACTGATTCCACACCAAGGAGATGCAAATGTTCTCGAACTTGAAATATTCGCTGGCAATCTGCCGCTGTGGATTCTTGGTATTGCTGCTGATGAGTGCAGTAACAGCGCAGGCTCAGCAATCTTACACGCTTGGGCTGAATGGCAGTGCCGACGTGGAAGAATTTTCACTGCCGGTGGGTAAGTCGCAGATTATCGAATCGGACCAGCCGTTGTCCCAGGTAATCGTAGGCAACCCTGGCGTTGCCAATGTACAGCTTCTGAATGAAAACCAGTTCCTGGTAGTGGGTCAGGCGCCGGGAATTACCAACCTTGCTTTTAAGGATGAAGACGAACGAGTGGTTGCCATCCTGGATCTGGTGGTGGGTTACGACCTGGTGGCAATTAGACGTCAGCTGGATGAAATTCTTCCCGAAGAGCAGGGAGTGCAGGTCACATCCTCAAATGGTCGAGTCGTGATCAGTGGACAGGTTTCCAGCGCCATGGCACAGGATGCCATCCTGGCAGTGACCAATACCTTTACCGGTGATGCGATCGTCAACCTGCTTGAAGTGGGCGGCGGTCAGCAGGTCATGTTGGAGGCACGCATCGCGGAAGTGAATCGAACGCGCCTGCGCGATCTCGGTGTTACGACAGACATTATTGGTGGGTCCGGGTCGGAAACCAGTTTCGAACTGATAACTGGTGACGTTTTGCAGAATGCCTTCGGTGGTTTGGTTCTCAACAATACCAGTATCTCCGAAAATCTGAATGTTGCCCTGACCGCTCTGGTGCAGGAGGGTGCAGCGCAGGTACTGGCTGAGCCAAATATTGTTGCCATGTCTGGTCAGCAGGCCAGCTTTCTGGCTGGTGGTGAATTCCCTATTCCCATTGCCCAAGGTGGTGGGTTTGCCGGCGCTATTACCATTCAATACCGCGAATTCGGGGTAGGACTTGAGTTTATCCCCACAGTGCTTTCTTCAGACCGTATCAACCTGCAATTGACGACTGAAGTGTCGGACCTGGATATTACTTCGGGAACCAGTGTGCTGGGGACCAATGTGCCAGGTATTCGCACCCGCCGGGTTTCCACCTCTATTGAGCTGGGCGATGGCAACAGCTTCGCTATTGCCGGATTGTTGCAGAATGACATTGCGTCGCTGATCAACGAGTTTCCAGGACTGGGTTCCATCCCGATTATTGGTGCCCTGTTCCGCAGCACTGAATTTACCCGGGACGAGACCGAACTGGTCATTGTGGTAACACCACGTCTGGTGACTTCAGTAGACCGTAACTCGATCTCGTTGCCAACCGACAACTTCCGCCCGCCCAGCGCGTACGATCAGATTTTACAAGGCCGTAGCGAAGCCCCGGAACCTGAAGAAGCGGCTGAACAGGCAACAGAAGAGCAGGGTCTCGATGGCGCCCAGGGCCACCAATTTTAAGAGGAACGCATCATGTTGAAACACTTTTCTGTTATGGGGTCGATCGTGATGCTGCTGGCCGGGTGCCAGAGCGGTATGGATCCGCGAATCGACGAGGATTTTGGCAATTCTGTAAGAGCCAACGTCGCGGTGCAAACGCTGAATCCTGATGCCGGGGGCCCCGATGATTCCGGGTCCCTCAATGGCCTGCAGGTAGACCAGGCAGTACAACGCATGCGTAATCGAACTAACCAGGCCCAGGATGCGACTCTGATCCAGGATGTAAACTAGGGAGTGGAAATCCGCGAATGCACAGTCAAAGGAGATCGCAGACAGGCGCTTACTTAATTGTCGCATCAGTCGTTATGGTGGTACTGGTGGGCATTGGTGCGCTTGCGCTGGATGTTGGTCGCCTGTTTGTGCTGCGTTCGCAGATGCAGAACGGGGTCGATTCTGCTGCCTTGTCTGCCGCTGCTGAGCTTAGCCGCAGTGGTGGGGCCCAGGCCCGGGCCGACACCGCAGCCCGTAATGCCCTGGATTATGCAAGCGGCATCTCCGAAGTGTCGGAATTGCTCGGTGCTAATATCTCACTGGAGTTTTTCTGCGCTATTGGTTCGGCAGCTGACCCTTCCGATCCGGTTGTAACCGGGAACTACTGTACCGCCACGCCAGTGGTTGAGAATGGTATTACCCGATGGCCTGCAGTCGGCGATGCGGATTCTCATTATGTACGCGTCACCATGGACCAGTCGGTCACCAGTGATGCCTATTCCATCCCGCTGTTTTTCCTGCCGGTTCTCAATCTGTTCGGCATGTCTACTGACACCCAGAGTTTCCTTCAGGCCAGGGCTATGGCAGGTCGCAATTACTTCTATTGCGAATATCCGCCGATGATGTTGTGCAATCCATTTGAGGACAATTCTCCACCGCAGAATTTCCAGGATGCCATGAACGAAGGCGAAACGATTATTCTGGCTGATCAGGGACCATCCAGCTCCTGGACACCGGGTAACTTTGCATTTCTGGCATTGTTAGGGACGACTGGCGCGGAGGCCGCTGCCGATTACCTGGCGGATGAAGGCGTCGTGGGCTGTACGCCCCCGATTATCACTACCGAACCTGGCCAGATGACCCAGCGGACGGAAAATGCTATCGATACGCGGTTTGACCTCTATAGTAATCCGGGTTTTGCAGGCGCGTGGAACAGTTATCCTCCGGCATCCAATGTCATCGATTATCCCAGAGACCTGACCTACCGAGCGGGTGATCCGCGTTTCGGAAATGGTGATTGGGACAGAGATTTGTATTGGAACACTTACCATGGCTGGAGAAGCCCTGGTTACGGTAAACCGCCTGACTATAATGATCTGATAGATCCGACTACGCGCTATGAGATGTACCAGTGGGAAATTGATAATTCGCATCCCCCTGTTAGAGATCCCGGTCTGGGATCCTGTGATACGACTTCAACCCGGTGCGATGGCATACCGGATCCTACTCACAATCCATCAGGTCAAACCCCAGAGCGTCGAGTATTTAACGTAGCTGTCGCCAATTGTGTAGCGCAGGGCATATCAGGCCGTCAGACGTTCACCATTTTCGGGCAGGAAGGATTTGCCAAGATTTTTTTGACGGAGCAGGCTTTGGGGCCACCCAACCGAGAGATAATTGGCGAGTACATCGAATGGGCAGCGCCAGGCGGGGATTCCAACGTCCATGTCGATGTCCAGTTGTATGAGTAGGAGCGATGCACGCGTAATGAAGTTAAAACAAGATGGCGCGGCACTTCTGGAAATGGCGGTATTGATGCCGCTGCTGGTAATCCTGGTGTTTGGGCTGGTGGAGTTCGGCAGGGCGCTATTGCAGATAAACACTCTGACCAAGGCAGTAACCGCCGGCGCACGCTATGTGGCAAGAGTACCTAATGCGATTGATCCGTCAAACTGTTCACAGGGGGCCACTTGGGCGACGGCAATCGCCCAAGGTGAGTTGTTGATTGAAAATGACGATGCAGGAACTGGAAGTGTGATTTTACCTGGGCTGGACAACGCAGGCGCCATCACTTTCAGCAATAGTACCCAATCAGTCAGCTACGGAGGGTCCAGCTCGATTGACGTCTGTGTTATTACCGTGCTCGCGGAAGCGCCTTTTGGCGCATTGTCCGGTGGCTCCCTGGTACCGTTCTTCCAGGTTGGGCCGATAACATTAAGAGCACAGGCAGAGGAACGTTTCATTGGTGAGTAACCTGAAAAAAGGGTTAAGACGCCAGTACGGTTCGACTATGGTTGAGTTCGCCATGACCGTCTCCCTGTTCTTGCTGTTAACGCTGGCAATTATGGAGTTTGTGTTACTGATATTTGATATGTCGCGGGCCAACGAGATGACACGACAGCTGAGTCGCCTGGCGATCACCGCAGACCCGGTGTGCGATATCTGGGGTGCGGGTTCCGGTTGTAGTGGCAGCGGGGCTGCCACGCTGACTTGCCCCAGTGGTTCAGCAGTCACGGTTGACCTTAGTCAGGTTGATACGTCAACGCCGACACCACCTGATCGTGGGCCGACAGGATATCGCATGCTTGAATTGGCACAGGATTTCTTGCCTGCGGTACAGGCAAGCAATATCCAGGTGTCCTATAACTGTTCGAATGCAGGCACTGTGGTTCGCCCGTTACCTATTCCATTGGTGACGGTGAGATTACAGAATTTTAGTAGACCATTTATTGTTGGATCGTTCCTGGGGCTGAGTACGGGATTCGGCTTTCCGGCATTTGAGGTTACTCGTATTGGCGAGGATCTGTATACAGAGGGGTAGATGTGAATACGGGAAGTCACGACGACTTTAGTGATGAATCGGTACAGATTCAGCTCAATGTACTGGTGCTGGCGCTGACCGACGAAGCAGTGTCCGACCTGGAGCAGGCGCTGGGTCGAATACAGTCGTTGCAATACAGAATACAGCAGTCTGAATCCGCCACGCCGCTGCGTGATATATTGGGCGAAAGCAGTCCGGAGGTGCCTGATGTCATTATACTGGAACTGGACGGTCACCATGAGGAAGCCCTGGATGATATTCGTCGGTTTGTCGAAGAATATGGGCAACAGACCGAAGTATTTGCCACCTTCTCCAGGTCCAAACTGGACATCATGCCGGCGCTGATGCGCAGTGGTGTCCGCGATGTCTTGCCGTTACCTCTAAGTCATCAGGACCTTGTTGTTGCGCTATCGAACTCACTGGCCCGACACCGAAAGACACTGACCCGGGCGCGGGACAAAAAGGGTTCGGTCATCTCGTTCCTGAATTGCCGTAGTGGCGCCGGTGGTCCCTTTGTGGCGGCCAGCCTGGCTTATTCGTTACAGTATGAGTTCGAGCGCAAGGTGGCACTGATCGATCTGGATATTCAGTTTGGTACGGTAGCCTACGACTTTGATATCAAGTCTGACGGCGGCGTCGTGGAAGCACTTCGAAGCCCCGGTCGAATAGACAGCGTCTTTGTTGACGCGCTGATGTCACGTCATACCAGCGGTGTCGATGTACTGGCGTCTCCGGCCGACTTGACCTCATGGGATGGCCTCTCTCCTCGCGCGCTGTCCCGTCTGGTTTCGGTGCTGTTGCAGAAATATGATCATGTCGTCATTAACCTGCCGGTGTTGCTCAATGATGTAACGGAACAGTCTTTGGCACTTTCCAATCCGGTTTTTCTGGTAACACAAGGCACCATTTCGATGCTGCGTAACCTCAACATGGTTCTGCATCGATTGCCCAAGCGCGGCATACCATTACAGAACATGGAGATCGTATTCAACCGCGCCGGTTCCGGTGAAAAGGATATCAAGAATGTCGATCTGGATAAGTTGATCCGCGATCTGCCTCTGCACCGCGTACGCAGTGATTTCAAGCTGGTTATGAAGGCCGAGAATGAAGGCAAGGCAGCCTGTGAACTGGATGGCAGAGCTGGACTTGTAAAAGACATAAGATCGATCGCTCAGCATGTGCTGAGTTACGACCCGGAATACCAGTCTGACGACAAGCACGTCAAACGGCGCTGGTTTTCCTGAGCCGAGT
>Ga0070727_10000614_pt1 | contig 42688 bp, 42 predicted proteins | sample tdAd472_FD_66722 | JGI IMG/M metagenome (GOLD analysis project Ga0070727, IMG submission 66722) | Marine sediment microbial communities from the Atlantic coast under amendment with organic carbon and nitrate - tdAd47.2 | ecosystem: Environmental > Aquatic > Marine > Coastal > Sediment | place... | reverse complement strand
TCGTCGAAGCTTGCCTTGATATCTTCCTGACTGATGCCCTCCTGTACCGAGAAGCTACGGGAAAACGATCCACTGCTGCGCTCCCTGCGAATAACTTTGCCCCTTTTCTTCTTTTCGCTTTCCGTCTGCTTGCTGGCGCTGATGGTCAGTACGTCGTTTTTGAGGGTAACGCTGATATCCTCTTTGCGAACGCCGGGAAGTTCGGCGGTTATCTCGTAAGACGCGTCGTCTTCATGTATATCGACACGCATACCCGCCAGGCTCTTGGCGACATCGGAATTTCCCATCAGCATTGGAAACCCGGTAAAAAAATCTTCGAAAACAGAATCGAAATCGCTGATTCGATTTCGTGGGACCAGATTCATGGTGTATTCCTCCTGTACATTACTGTGAGCGTATTGCCGCGCCCTGGGATAAAACCCTGGCAGCGTTTCAAGTTTAATGAGGTCTAGAAATGGGTAAATCAACCTCGGCAGGGCCTGAAATCAGGAAAGCCATGTCCGGAATTGATCTGTATCAAAAGATAGCCAGTGCGCAGGCCCCGTTTGCTCAGAACCTGGCGCGACAACAGCCTGATGGCGGACGGCTGGTGTACAATAGCCACCGGGTTGCGATTCGGAGCCGTACCTGCTTCCAGGGAAGCCGATTGCAAGAAAACGGAGGAAAGAGACCGTGGAACACCAGGTTGCTGGCGTGGACAGATGCGAAAGTGAAACACCCGGGAAACAGGGCCCCGTTAACCGGGTTGTGTTGTTGATTCTGCAGGCGGTGACCGGTTCCCGGCTGGCCCTGGTGCTGTTACTCGTGTTACCCACAGCTTCCTGTCGGCCCCCGGATGCTGGTCCGGCTTCGTCAGAAGCTGTGGTCCGATCAGTCACCAATGTACCGTTGGTGCCGGAAATCAGTATTAATGAAATCATGGTGGGGCAGGTCGACCATGCGGCCCATGAAATACTTCGATTGTCCCTGGAAAACAATCCGCGCCTGACCATTGGCGCCTGGCAGGAACTGGAACATTTCGCTATTCAATTGATTTCCAGCACGTCCGCCATCACCATGGGTGGAGCCGGTGTCAATGACGCCATGTGGGTGGCTCAGACTGACTGGCGTGGCTATACCGTTGATCTGAACGAGGCGTCCAGCCTTGCCCTGGCTGCGGTTCGCAACCAGGACCTGCCTGCCCTGCTGGAGGCAGGCGAGGCTATCAGGGCCAGTTGCGATGACTGCCACCGCCAGTATAAGCCGGAGGTGCCGACAGAGGGCTTCTATCGGGTTCACTGACAGGCAGGGAATTATTAACAGAGGTTCCCTAGAACAGCAGCCAGTCCTTGGCGCGGTGGAGATTGTAAAACCCGCGAATGTTGGCCAGGTAGCCTCTCCCGCTGAATGCGCTGCTGATAATTTTACCAATGGAATAATCTGCGGGATTGGAAAAGACCAGGGCCGCCTTGCAGTCCGGACCGGAAAGCAGCCGGATTTCCCCAACGGCTTTCCTGATGTGCGTGCTGGACAGTGCCGACAGGTCAGCGAACCTGAAGTCGAAAACTGTCTTCGAATGCGGGCTCACGTCGGGCGGCCAGTCGAGGATTGTTTTTATTTCCTCGTTACCGACATCACCGTAAACCTCGACTACGGTCAGGTTTGATCGTCCGTCCCTGATTTGTTTGAACCGGGCCATGATGGATTGCTCCTCATGTTGCTGGCTTATTTGAAGGACTGACTTTCGTGCCGTCCGGGCGGACAGATTGCGACGCCAACTGGCATTGCCATGGAACTTTCCCGCGTGTTGTGTCCAGGCGTTAACAGTGATGTTTCGACACGAAAGCTGAACGCATCATAATGAAATGCCAAGGACTTGGCCACCATTTTTCGTGTAGGGAATTATCCACAGGAAATCCGGTTTTTTTACACAGGTTGTGCACAGGTCGGAATTGCAATTTACCCTACCAGCCTGCTGGCCGGCGCCTCCGGATTTTTGCCAGGAAAGTACAAGCCGTCGATAACTTGCCCGGTACCCGGTTTTCCCCAATGTCGTTACGCTGGCCTCGGCAATGGAAAATACCGACTCCATTAAGCGGCGGCCTGCGCCGTAAATCCGCGCAGGATTCGCCGTTCCGGGCAATCAGGAAGCATCCCGGATCATGTTTCGGGCAATGATAATCTGCTGAATCTGGCTGGTCCCCTCGTAGAGTCGAAACAGCCTGACATCCCGATAGAATCGCTCCACCGCGTAGTCGCTGACATAGCCGGCGCCACCGTGAATCTGTACAGCCCGGTCTGCTACCCGGCCGACCATTTCCGTAGCGAACAGCTTGCAGGCCGACGATTCGGTGCTGATGTTTTCGCCCCGGTCCCGGGCCCGGGCAGTTTCCAGGGTCATGCACCGGGCAGCGTAGGCCTCGGTTTTGGAATCGGCCAGCATCGCCTGTATGAGCTGGTGTTCAGCGATAGGTTTACCAAACTGCTTGCGACTCAACGCGTATTCCAGGGCATCATCGATGAGTCGCCCTGCAACACCGACGCTGACTCCGGAGATGTGCAACCGTCCCCGGTCCAGCACTTTCATGGCCGTAATAAATCCTTCACCCTCGGCGCCAACGAGATTCTCTGCCGGCACCGGGCAGTCTTCAAAGATTACGTCGCAGGTCAGGGAACCGGCCTGGCCCATTTTTTTATCCACTGGCCCCAGGGTTATACCAGGCGTGCCTTTCTCTACGATGAACGCCGAAATTCCGCGCGCACCCTTGATGTCCTGGTTGGTGCGAGCCATCACATTGAACGTATCCGCCACCGGCCCATTGGTGATATAACGCTTGGTTCCGTTCAGAATGTAGTGATCACCCTCCCTTCGTGCGGTGGTTTTCAATGCGGCGGCGTCAGAGCCCACATCGGGCTCGGTAAGACAGAAACAGCCGATCCATTCGCCACTGGCGTAGCGGGGTAAAAACCTGGCTTTCTGTTGCTCCGTTCCGTCAAATACGACGGCGGCTGATCCAATACCGTTATTGGTCCCGAGGATAGAGCGAAAAGCCGGGGAAGTCCTGCCGAGAGCGATGGCGACATGGATCTCCTCTTCCATGGTCAGGCCCAGACCGCCATACTCTTCCGGGATGGTCATGCCGAACAATCCCAGCTCCTTCATTTCTTCGATCAGCTTGTCCGGTACCTTGTTGTTGTTGGCCACCTCTTCCTCTGCTGGTATCAGGCGGTCGCGAACAAAGCGTTCCACTATGTCGACCAACTGGTCGAGTATTTCCTGGTCTCTTATCATCTGCTCAGTCTCCTGCGGGCAGGACACTAGCATAACGCAAAAAGTGTGCAGCTTCCCGGCCGCGGCCCCTGAATTCCAACCCCCTGTTGCCCTGTGTTAGAATGACCGCCCCTGTGCTGAGCCGACAATTGGGGGGCGGATCAGTAAAACCGGGTCTATTCAGACAAAAGTTCTCTTTGAGTCCCCGCCTGTACACAAAACCACATTATCCCGGGTCTTTGACACCAGCCAGGGACTTAGCGTCAAGCCTGGCTCTACCCGGAGGTTCAAACCGAGAGAAGAAACCATGCCCAGCACTACCTTGACCGAAGCTTATATTTACGATGGCTGCCGAACCGCATTCGGGCGCCACGGAGGCGCACTTGCACCGGTTCGGCCGGATAATCTGCTGGCCTGTGCGATCAAGGCGCTGGTGGAGCGCAACAGCTTCGCGGTTGACGCTATCGAGGATGTTGTCGCCGGCAATACCAATCAGGCAGGAGAGGATTGCCGCAACGTCGCCCGCTTTGCTGCACTGCTGGCCGGGCTGCCGACCTCAGTAGCAGGTCTTACGGTCAATCGGCTTTGTGCCTCGGGACTGGCGGCAGTTCTGGATGTTACCCGGGCGGTAAAGTGCGGTGAGGGCGATCTGTTCGTCGCCGGAGGGGTCGAATCAATGAGTCGGGCGCCGCTCATCCTGTCGAAGGCCCGCACAGCCTATGACCGGGGACAGCAGATTGCGGACAGCACGCTGGGCTCTCGTTTTCCGAACCCGGAGTTTGTCCAGCGATATGGGAACGACACCATGCCGCAAACCGCAGACAACATCGCCGTCGACCTGGGTATCTCGCGGGAAGACAGTGACCGGTTTGCCCTGGCGTCACAGGCCCGGTACGAAGCCGCCCGGGCCGACGGTTTCTTTGCCAATGAAATTATTCCGGTGGAAGTGCCCCAGGGACGCAAGAAACCTCCGGTAATCGTCGATACCGACGAGCATCCACGACCGGGCACCAACCTGGAAGCCCTGGCAGGGCTTGGCACTTTGTTCGAGGATGGGGTGGTCACCGCGGGCAACGCCTCGGGCCTCAATGACGGCGCGGCGGCACTGATCGTCGGTAATCGCGCAATGGGTGAGAAATTCGGTGTTGCCCCCAGGGCGCGGATAATCAGTGGTGGCGTTGCCGGAGTGGAGCCCCGGGTCATGGGGCTTGGCCCCGTATTTGCGGCACGCAAGGCACTCGACCGGGCTGGCCTTGGCCTGGACGATCTCGACGTGATCGAAATCAACGAGGCTTTTGCTACTCAGGTACTGGGTTGTCTCAAGCTGCTGGAATTGAGCTTCGACGACTCCCGGGTCAATCCCAACGGAGGCGCTATAGCGGTAGGCCATCCCCTGGGCGCTTCCGGTGCGCGCCTTGTCCTCACCACGCTACGCCAGCTGGAACGCAGTGGCGGGCGCTATGGCCTGGCAAGCCTGTGCATCGGGGTAGGCCAGGGTGCTGCTGCCATAATCGAACGACTCAGCTAACCGGGGCCTGGAGCCGGCTCAGACCAGAAAATTCTGCAAGAAAAAGGAAATCTCCATGTCAAACGTAGTCAGTTACGAATTACTCAACAACATCGGCCTAATTACTGTTAACAATCCCCCTGTCAACGCGTTGTCTCACGCCGTACGTGAAGGAATCCAGAATGCCCTGCTGCAGGCCCAGGATGACGACAGTGATGCGGTGCTGCTGGTCTGCGCGGGAAGAACGTTTATTGCCGGCGCTGACATTACCGAGTTTGGCAAGCCTCCCAGGTCCCCGTGGCTGCCTGAAGTGCTTGCGACTATTGAGAATTCAAAGAAACTGGTGGTGGCGGCTATCCATGGAACCGCCCTTGGCGGAGGCTTTGAAACCGCTCTTGCCTGTCACTATCGCTGCGCTCTATCGTCAGCCAAAGTAGGTCTTCCTGAAGTCAAGCTGGGGTTGTTACCCGGGGCAGGTGGCACTCAAAGAGTGCCGCGAATTGCCGGCGTGAAAGCAGCACTTGACATGATGACTTCCGGCAATCCGGTTGCGGCGTCCATTGCCAGTGACATGGGACTGATTGACGAAATCCTGGATACTGATGACCTGCAGGCTGGTGCCCTGGAGTACGTCAGGGACCTGGTGGATTCCGGCGCGCCGCTGAAGCGTATCCGCGATATCAATATCGATCCGTCTTCCATCGAACCCGGGTTTTTCGAAAATTATCGCAAGCAACTGGCTCGCAAGGCGCGTGGGCAGATTGCCCCGGACCGCATCGTGTCCTGTGTCGAGGCGGCGGTGACCATGCCCATGGACAAGGGCCTGGAACGGGAGCGGGAATTGTTCAGCGAACTGGTGCAGTCACCAGAGTCGGCGGCGATGCGGCATGTATTCTTTGCTGAACGGGAAGCGGCCAGGATCAAAGATGTTTCCCGGGATACGCCGGTGCGGGTTTTAAATAGCGTAGCCATCATCGGTGGTGGCACCATGGGAGGTGGTATAGCCATGTGCTTTGCCAATGCAGGCATTCCGGTAAGGCTGCTGGAAATCAACGATGAAGCTCTGCAGAGGGGCATCGGTATCATCCGGAAGAACTACAGCATAACTGTCAAGAAGGGCAAGCTCAGTGAAGATCAGGTACAGAATCGCCTGGAACTGATCACCGGTACCACTGACTACAGCGACCTGTCGGACGTGGACCTGGTTATCGAGGCAGTGTTTGAGAATCCGGAAATCAAGAAAGAAGTGTTTGCCAGGCTGGACGAAGTATGCAAACCCGGGTGCATCCTGGCGACCAATACGTCATATCAGAATGTCGATGATATCGCGGCGGCAACCAGTCGACCGGAAGACGTTTGCGGAATGCACTTCTTCAGCCCAGCCAACGTCATGAAACTGCTCGAAGTGGTGCGGGGTGAGAAGACTTCGAAAGATGTGCTGGCTACAGTCATGAAGCTCGGCAAGAAAATCGGCAAAGTCTGTGTGCTCTCGAAAGTATGCTACGGATTTATCGGCAACCGCATGCTTTCCGGGTATGGTCGGGAAGCGCAGATGCTGTTGATGGACGGCTGCACACCTGCACAGGTTGACAGCGCGCTGGAGAAGTTCGGCATGGCCATGGGTGTCATTGCCATGAGTGACCTTGCCGGACTCGACGTTGGCTACAAGGCGCGAAAGGCCAGGAATGACCTGCCGGAAGACCCCAAGGGTTATATCATCGCCGATACCCTGGTTGAGATGGGCCGGCTTGGACAAAAATCCGGTGCAGGATTTTACAAGTATGATCCCAGTACCCGCGCCCGGTCGACTGATCCCGAAGTGGAGGCATTGATTCGAACCAAGGCCGGGGAGTTGGGCATTGATCAACAGGATTTCAGTGATGAAGAGATTATCCAGCGCTGTTTTTATCCTCTGGTCAACGAAGGGGCGCTTATCCTCGAGGAGGGAATTGCCCAGCGTCCAGGGGACATCGATGTTGTCTATGTTTACGGTTATGCGTTTCCAGCCGCCAAGGGTGGACCGATGTTCTGGGCGGACCAGGTCGGTCTGCAAAAAATCTATGAAAAGATATGCGAATTTCGCGACCGGTACGGCGAGGAATACTGGAAGCCGGCACCGCTGCTCGAGAAGCTGGCGGGGGAAGGCAGGACATTTGCCGAGTGGGCCAGGGACAATTCCTGAAGCCGCAGCAGGGAGGCACCCATGATCACCTACGAAACAACAGAACCCGGCGCTCCACTGGCCCGGGTAGAGCGAAACACGCCTGAACCGTCGGGCAGCCAGGTATTGCTCAGGGTGTTGGCTTGCGGAGTCTGCCACTCTGATATCCATTTACATGATGGTGTGTTCGACCTTGGCAACGGAAAACAGCTTGATGTCGCCCAGTCCGGTCAGGTTCTGGGTCATGAAATCCTTGGCGACGTCGTGGCAGTGGGACCGGAGGCCGATGGCGTCAAACCCGGGGATCGAAGGGTCGTCTATCCGTGGATCGGCTGTGGGGAATGTGCGGCCTGCCAGCGCGGTGACGAACATCTCTGCACGCCGGGCAAAGCCCTGGGAATCACCAGGCCCGGGGGGTTTGCCGATCATGTGCTGGTGCCTCACGGGCGTTATTTGTTTGACAAGGGCCCGGTTCCGGATTCCCTGGCAGCAACCTACGCCTGCAGCGGACTTACCGCCTACGGTGCCTTGAATAAAGTGGGTGACCTGGGGTCCCTGGACAAAGTCGTTATTATCGGGGCTGGTGGAGTCGGTATGATGGCGATTCAGATTGCCATATCGGTGTTCGGTATCGAACCGCTGGTAGTTGACATTGATGACGAAAAGCTGGCGGTAGCCAGGCAGCTGGGTGTCAGCAATACCTACAATTCAACGGATCCCGGTACTGCCAGGGAAATCCGGAAGGTCACCGGCGGTGCCTATGCAGTCCTTGATTTCGTTGGTGCGGAAAGCAGCGTCAGTTACGGACTAAGCTGCCTGCGGAAGGGTGGCAAGCTTATCGTTGTTGGCCTTTACGGTGGCCTGTTGAGCCTGCCTATCCCGTTTATTCCCATGAACGCCCGGGTAATCCATGGCAGCTATGTCGGATCCTTGCAGGAAATGGGCGAGCTGATGGCCTTGGTGCGCGAGGGTAAAATCGCTCCAATCGACGTACAGGAACGGCCATTGTCCGAGGTTACTGCGGCGCTTGCGGACCTCAAGGCAGGCAAGGTCAGGGGCCGGCAGGTACTGATAAACGGCTGATTGAGAAGTTACCAGAACACTGTAAGGGAGATTTGTTTCAGTGAGTAACCTGGATGATTTCAGAAGTTCTACCCGGGCGTGGCTTGAGGGTAACTGTCCCCGGTCCATGCGCACACCCATGGTCACCGACGAGATCGTATGGGGCGGCCGCAATGCAGTTTTCAAGAATCCGGATAGCAAAATCTGGCTGGAACGTATGGGCCAGAAGGGCTGGACCTGCCCGACCTGGCCTGCAGAGTATGGAGGAGGCGGCCTCAGTGGCGACGAGGCGCAGGTTCTGCATGAGGAGCTGCAACGGATCAATGCGCGACCGGCCCTCAGCAGTTTCGGCATCAGTATGCTTGGCCCGGTGCTGCTGGAATATGGGACACAAGACCAGAAGCTTGAGCACATTCCCAAAATAGTTCGAGGTGAGATCCGCTGGTGCCAGGGCTATTCCGAGCCTGGAGCCGGCTCAGACCTGGCCAGTCTGCAGACGCGGGCCGTGCTTGAAGGCGAACACTATGTCATCAACGGTTCGAAAATCTGGACCAGCTATGCCAATGTGTCAGACTGGATATTCTGCCTGGTCAGAACCGACACGGAAGTACCCAGGCAATCCGGTATCAGCTTTATACTCTTTGATATGGCCAGTGAAGGCGTTAGCACCAGGCCAATTCAGTTGATCAGCGGGGCCTCTCCCTTTTGCGAAACGTTCTTCGACAATGTGCGCGTTCCAGCGGCGAACCTGGTTGGACGCCTTAACGATGGCTGGTCAATTGCCAAGCGCCTGCTGCAGCACGAACGCACCATGATCTCCAGCTTCGGTCTCGCCGGCGGCAATATTGATCGCGGCGCCAATACCATGACGCTGGAGGAGGCGGCCCGACACTATCGGGGTGACGGCGATCGGATTTCCGACCCCGTGCTGCGTGATCGGATTGCCGGCTTCATGATCGACTCCCATGCGTTTGAACTGACATCCAGGCGTTCGGCAGCGGAGTCAGCGGAAAAAGACGGTCCCAGTGCAACTTCCTCCCTGCTCAAGTATTACGGTTGTGAACTTAACAAGCGGCGATATGAACTGATGCTCTCCACCATGGGGTACCGGTCCCTGGGCTGGGGTGGTGAACAGTTTCATGAAAGTGAGTTGGCCATTACCCGGGAGTGGTTGCGATCAAAAGGAAACTCAATAGAAGGCGGCACCGCGGAAGTGCAGTTGAATGTCATTGCCAAGCGAGTGCTGGGTCTGCCTGATCTGCTCAGCCTGACCAGGAAGTAGGAGCCTGCCGATGACACTGGTGCTGACTGACGAGCAACGCTTGCTGCAGGAATCTGCCCGCACTTTCTGCCGGGAGAACATTCCGTTGTCGGTGTTGCGCCGTCTTCGGGATAACCGGGATCCGCTTGGCTACGATGCTGAGCTGTGGAAGCAGGTGGTGGCGCTTGGCTGGACCGGAATGATCATTCCGGAAACCTATGGCGGTTTCGATTTCGGTTATACGGGGCTGGGGCTGGTGCTGGAAGAGACGGGTCGTTGCCTTTTCAGTTCGCCGTTGATTTCGACCGTCCTGTTGTCTGCCACGGCACTGAACCTGGGAGCGGATGAGGCACAGAAACAGGAGTTTCTTCCGGCTATTGCCAACGGTGAAACTATCATGACGCTGGCCGCGGATGAACGACCGCATCATGTTCCGCTTGACGTGAAGACCAGTGCCGTCCCGGACGGCGAGGGTTTTGTGCTGAACGGCAGCAAGATCATGGTCCTGGACGGCCATATTGCCGACTGGTTGATCGTCAGTGCACGCGGTAGTGGCGGACAGACCGATAAAGAAGGCGTCAGTCTGTTCCTGGTTAATGCCGGAGATAAAGGAATAACCATCGAACAACTGGATATGGTGGACAGCAGGAATGCTGCCACCATCACCCTTGAAAATGTCAGGGTATCCGCTGATCAGCAGCTAGGCACTGCAGGCCAGGGTAATGCGTTACTGGAGAGAATTCTTGACGCAGGCCGGATAGGCCTGGCGGCAGAAATGCTGGGGAGTATGAAGGAGGTCTTCTCGCGAACCATGGAATACCTGAAGCAGCGGGAACAGTTTGGCGTTCCCGTTGGTGCTTTTCAGGGTTTGCAGCACCGGGCTGCAGCCATGTACTGCGAAATCGAGCTTTGCCAGTCCGCCGTGCTGGCTGCCCTCCAGGCCCTGGATGAGGGGTCGGAGGACGTTGCACTGCTGGCCAGCCTGGCAAAAGCGAAATGTGCTGAGGTATTTGAAACCGTCAGTAACGAAGGTATCCAGATGCACGGTGGAATTGGCATGACCGATGAATTCGATATAGGGTTTTTCCTCAAGAGAGCCCGCGTTGCACAGCAGTTTCTGGGTGATAAAAATTATCATCGGGACCGCTATGCCACAATCAAGGGTTACTGATGGACAGTATTCAACCGGCAGCGATTCTGCTGCCCGGTGTTTTTTCCTGGTGTTTCGTTTATGACATTATTGCTGCTCGGTGCGTTGCTTGCTGTACTGATTTACGTGCCGTCGATCTGGGTACGGCATGTCATGAATCGCTATAGCGAGGAACGCGAGGATTTGCCCGGCACGGGCGGCGAGCTCGCCCGTCACCTGATTGAACGATTCGAGTTGGAGGGAATCGGTGTCGAGGAAACTGACCCAATGCGCGATCATTTTGATCCAAATGACCGCATGGTCAGATTGAGCCCGGAAAACTTCAACGGCAAATCAATTACCGCTGTCGCTGTTGCTGCCCATGAAGTTGGTCACGCCATTCAGTTTCATCGCCAGGAAAAAATCTTCGAATTACGCAAGCGTTACCTGCCCCAGGCCCTGGCGCTTAATCGAGCAGGTATTGCCATTATGTGGTGCCTGCCGGTGGTTGGGCTGGTCTTGCGTTCCCCGTTCGCCATTGGTGCGATAGTAGTGCTCAGCCTGCTGTTGCAGCTCGGCGGTGCCTTCACCTACCTCATCATACTGCCGGAAGAATGGGATGCCAGCTTTAACAAGGCCCTGCCTATTCTTCGACGGGGGGAATACATAGACAAGCACGAGCTTCCCAAGGCCAGAAGGGTGCTTCGGGCTGCCGCACTGACCTATTTTGCCAGTGCGCTGGCCAATGTCCTGAACATAGCGCGCTGGCTGCTGGTCCTGCGGCGCTGACATGGCGGCGGACTACGGGATCGATTGGCATGACGGAGATTGAACTTGAAGCCTTGATGGCGGATTACATGAGCGATCGTGTCAGCACGGATCCGGCCCACGATATTCTCCACGTGCGCAGGGTCGTCAGCCTGAGCCGGGCACTCGCAGACAGCGAACAGGCCGACCTGCAGATTGTACTCCCGGCAGCCTGGTTGCACGACTGCATTACCCTGCCCAAGGATGCTGCGGACAAGCATCTGGCCTCGACATTGGCTGCTGACGAAGCAGTCAGATTTCTCCGGTCAATCGATTACCCGGCACAACACCTGGATGCGATCTATCATGCCATTCAGGCTCACAGCTACAGTGCAGCTGTCAAACCGGAAACTCTTGAGGCCTGTGTGGTACAGGATGCAGACCGGCTTGACGCGCTTGGCGCTATTGGCATCGCCCGCTGCATGCTTGTCGGTGGAGCGTTGCACACGCCTCTGTATAATCCGGACGATGTATTCTGCGAGCATCGCCCACCAACGGACAAGGAGTACGTACTGGATCACTTCTACCGGAAACTTCTGCACCTTACCGATGGTCTGCACACTGCAAGTGCGCGGCTGGAGGCCCGGCGGCGACGCCAGGCACTGCTCTTTTTTCTGGACGAGTTGCGGCGGGAATTGTCCGTCAGTCGAGTTAACGATGATCAATTTCGCCTGCTGGACTTCTGAGTACCGGAGCGGCAAGTCGGGCCACCGCCGTGTTGTCGCGCCCGGCGAGGGCGACGGCCATTCCCTGCGCGCGACGCCTTGCAGTGGCGCCCGACAGACTCCCGCAGACTTCTTGCCTGATTCACAGCCTGTTAATCAGAAGTTCCCCCGGGAGTTTGACATCGCAGTGAACTAGTGTACAAAGTATGTTATGGATAAATCGGTAAATGTATTTGGTGAACCACTTGAGCCCTGCAGCACGAGGCCGTTGACCGGGTTTTTCCGGGATGGCTGCTGCAATACCAGCGAGGACGATCCCGGATCTCATACCGTCTGTGTCGAGGTAACTCGCGAGTTTCTGGAATTTTCCCGTTTTCGTGGCAATGACCTGTCGACACCCATGCCGCAGTTCGGATTTCCCGGGCTGAAGCCAGGAGATGCCTGGTGCCTTTGTGCCGCGCGCTGGCTGGAAGCCTACGAGCACCAGATGGCGCCCAAGGTTTACCTGATGCGGACCCACAGGAAGGCCCTGGATATCGTGCCGCTGGACAAGCTCAAGGAATTTGCCGCAGACCTTAATTGATGCCCGACAGACTCCCGTAGAGTATTTCAATAGTTTATCAGAGGCTCCTTAAAGCAATCAGATAAAATCAAGAGAGGTGAAAAACCCCCCATGAACAGTCGAAACAAAATTACACTTACTGCATTTGCCCTGCTTTTGACAATGATGGTAACCGGTCAGATTCTGGCCCAGGACTATCCCGATCCTGCCCGGTTTGAGGACGCCATTCGGCGTTTCGAAGAAATGGACCGCCGGAATCCGCCACCAGAAGGTGCAATCGTGTTAACCGGTAGTTCCAGTATCGCACGGTGGAACGATCAGGCCACTGCGGCGCTTTCGCCGCTGACGGTGATCCCCCGCGGCTTTGGCGGATCGATTATGCATGATGTGGTCCACTATCTCGACAGGGTGGCACTGAAATATAAGCCTCGTGCAATTCTCATTTACGAAGGTGACAACGATACCGGCGTGGCTGGTTATGGGCTCACGAAGGAAATGATTCTGAAAGACCTGAACACGATAGTTGCCAGGATTCATGAGCAACTGCCGGAAACCAGGATTTACGTTCTGTCGGTGAAGCCAAGTGTGCTGCGGCAGAATGTCTGGTCCAGGGCACAGGCGGTGAATGCAGGCTATCGAGCCATCGCTGAACGGGATCCGTTGGTATTCTACGTCGATGTCGCGACGCCATTTCTGAACGTGGATGGTTCGGTGATGACCGATATTTTTGTGGCTGACAACCTGCACTTGAACGACCTGGGTAACGCCATCTGGGGTGCTGCGATCAAGGCCGCACTCATGCCCATGGAGGCGCGACACGAATCCGAGTTCAAACCGTAGCAATTTGTAACTTTTAACCAGGCAGCTGGAAATGTTTTAATAGCGGGCAATCAGATAGACGATTTGGTAATTACTGCTGAAATCAGGGGGATAACTCTCGGCCATGTCTAACAGACGCCTGTTTACACTGCTGTGTCAATCACTTACGGCGGTACTGCTGTTCGCGATTGCACTTGTACCGCAAGGTCCGGAAAGGCTTGCTTCCCTGTTTAAAGAGCAGAACGGGCAGGGAGTGGAAGTTTACGCCGCCAACGCCGATCATACTTCGCGCAGACTCCTCAGGCAGGTGGTTCCCGGTGCCGAAACGTTTTCAGAGAAGCAGGGTGATCCACCGGTATACAAGGCATACGGGGCTGACCCGGACAACGGTGAACAGGTGCTGATCGGCTACGCGTTCGTGACACCCGACGTTCCGCCGGAACCGAACGGCTACAGTGGTCCCATCGATACTCTCATCGGCATCGACCTGGAAGGCAACGTCGTGGGCCTGCGGGTTATCTATTACAAGGAATCCCTGCGCTACACTATTGGTGATTTTTTCTCCTGGGGGTTCGAGGAGCAATTTATCGGCAAGCGTGCCGAAGACAGGATGATTGTCGATCGGGATATCGATGGTATCGCTAAAGCCACCATCTCCGCCAAGGCGGCAGCCCGGGGTATCCGCCAGGCACTGAGAGCAGTGACAGAAGCCTATATAGATAAAGGTACCAGGTAATTACAGCAGTCCGCTGGAAAGCCGCCTGATCCACCTGAAGAAGAAGCCAATGAAACTGTTCAGTCTCGCTGCAAAACCCACTGATAAGTATTCGGCGCTTGTTTCCCACCATCATAAAGCAGTCTGGTACAAGGTGCGCAAGTGTGCCTCCATCAGTATCAGCAACAGTCTGCCCGGAGATGACTGGGTATCAGTGAACAACAATCGCAATGCACGGCAATTCGAGGCCGAGTATTTTGGTGATTATTTCCGGTTTGCCTTTGTCAGAAATCCGTTTGGCCGGCTGGTTTCAAATTACCTGCATAAGATCAAGGGCAAAAATCGCCAGGAAGTCAGGTCCAGCTATATTCGCCATTTGCAATTCAGTGAAGGGATGACTTTCGAGGATTTCGCCCTGCAGGTCTGCGAATTGCCGGAAGAAAAGTGTGACCGGCACTATCGGTCCATGTTTACGTCCATAGACCTGGATAATATCGATTTTGTCGGCAGGCTGGAGAATTTTGAAGCCGATTTCAACCGGGTCGTAGACACGATCAAACCCGAGGAAAAGAGCGAGGCCAGCCATCTCAACAAGCAGGGTGAATACAATTACAGGGAATTCTATTCGGAACAACTGGAACAACGGGTCGCTGACAGATACAGCAGGGACCTGCAGCTTTTTGGCTACGAATTCGGCAGGATTGCCAACACGGAAAACGTACACCCGAAGCTGAGCAGATAGCGCAGCTGCCGTCATGATTCCCCTGGGGGCACTGCTTGCCAAGCTGGTTGATAAACATCGACAGGCTTCGACAGTACGCTGCCCTCGGTGCAGGCTGTATTATCCCAGGAACGCTGCCCGCTGTTCTCACTGCGGTGTCCTCCAGGGCGCGGAGCTCACCAGGTTTCTTGAGAAGCTTGAGGAGGATAGGGCGGATATTGCCAATCTGGGCGAATTCTTCTACATCTGCGGCACTATTGTCCTGGTGATAATGATGCTCATTATGGCCATGGACGGCACGGCCTGAATCCTGACCCGGGTATACCGGTGTATCGCTGCCCCACCATCCGTAACGTAGATTCATGCTCAGGCACGATACTGCTGTACAGGACGTTGCCTGCCGGTCGCTCCATGGGGCACCATTGTTCAGCCCGGCGATAAGCGCCCGTAACTTCGGATCAGCAATGATACCGGTACTGTCTATTGAATTGTGCACGACCCCGCAACCTGTCACGCCGGCATTAGTCACGCCACATTGTCGGACCGTTACGGCGCCGCCCAGGCTGGAAAGTCGCCAAGCACTCCGAAGGCAAGATGCCCCAGCGTATAAACAAAGCCCGTCAGCAGCAGTATGGACAGGAGATCCAGCCAGACCCCGGCGATCACCATTTTTCGAATTGGCACACGTCCGGAACCGAAAACGATGGCGTTGGGCGGGGTGGATACCGGCAACATGAATGCACAGGATGCGGCCAACGTGGTTGGAATCAGCAGCAACAGCGGGTGGGCTTCAATGGCCTGGGCCAGACTGGCCATGATGGGTACAGCAAGGGAGATGGTTGCCGTGTTGGAAGAGACTTCCGTCAGGCCAGTGATGAACCCGACGGTGCTGATGACTATGACCAGCGGATTGGCTTCACCCAGCATCGACTGCAGCTGGCTGGCAATAAAGTCGGACAATCCCGATGTGCCGAAGCCCTTGGCAATGGCCAGCCCGCCGCCAAAAATAAGCAGTATCCCCCAGGGCAGTTTTTTCATGTCATCCCAGTCGAGCAATCTACCGCCCACCGCCTTGCTCGCGGGAATGATAAACAGTGTCAATGCCATGGCGATGGACACGGTGCTGTCATCGATCATGTAGCCCACCGGTTGACTGCCCATCCAGCCCAGCAATCCATCCAGGTAGTAGCTCCAGCCGTAAATATCCACTTCTTCACCAAACAGCCGTTCCTTGCGAGTAATCCAAAGTAGTGCGGCGGAGGCAAATACCGCGGCAACGCGTTTTTCCTCGGTCGACATGGGACCCAGTTTGGCAATTTCGTTGTTGATAAAATCACGACCACTGAAAGGGGTGGACGGGGGTAGCGGGTAAACGAGGCGGGTAAGCAACAACCAGGCCAGAACTAAAAACACGGTACTCAGCGGCAGGGCAAACAGAAACCAGGTCGAAAAAGTGATTTCTGGCGCTTCCGGGAAAAGTTGACCCATCTGGGTGATCAGTACACCGTTTGGTGGTGTTCCAATCAGGGTAGCAAATCCGCCGATGGAAGCGGAGTAGGCGATACCCAGCAACAGGGTCAGGGCAAAATTTTCGGCCCGAGGGTCGATAGTGCCCCCGCCCGCCTTGATGCCGGTATTCAGTTCCTCGTAAAGCAGTACCAGCGACATTCCCATTGGCATCATCATCAGGGCGGTAGCGGTATTCGACAGCCACATGGAAAGAAATCCGGTGGCGACCATGAAACCCAGCACCAGCCTGTGGGGCTGGCCCCCGATTACCCGCAGTATGTTCAGTGCTATGCGTTTATGCAGATTCCATTTTTCGACGGCCAGGGCAATAATGAAACCGCCCATAAACAGCAGGATTATCCAGTCCATGTACTGGTCAGAGACATTAGGGAAAATAATATCCAGCTGTTCGGGAGGAATTGCGGATGCGTTGGCATCAATGGCAATCTGGCTATTGGCTGGAACCTCTCTGCCTCTCATTATCCCCAGCAGAGGGTACAGAACGATGGGCAACAGCGCGGTAGCGGCCAGCGGTATTGCTTCGGTAATCCACCAGATCGCCATGAGCAGTACGACAGCTGCCATGCGCGTGACCTGTGGATTTCCCGGTTCCAGATCGACAAACAACAGGACCAGGATAAAAACCGCCGGACCCAGGAACAGGCCGACCTGGCTGATGGAGGAAACCTGATTTTCGCTCCCTGCAGTGTCTGGATTATTGTTGTCAACGCTTGCCACAAAGACCTCCGGTTGCTTGGGTCAAATCAATTCCTGTTGTCTGAATCGGGCGACCTGCTCGGCGGTGAACCCCAGTTCAGCGAGAATCTTGTCGGTGTGTTCACCCACGGCAGGCACGGCTCCGGTAACAGCCTGGTAACTGCTGTTGTTGGCCGGGGAGCGAAAACTTTTCAGCCTGCCGGCAGGTGAGTCAATTTCCACGATGCGGTCAAGTGCCTTGAGCTGTGGATGATTCCAGACCGCATCCATGTCATTGACGCTGGCACAGGCAATTCGGGCCTCGTTCAGTTTTTTCATGAGTTGCCGGGCGGTGAATTCGGAAAATCTGTTTTCAATCAGCTTTTTCAAAGCGACCCGATGTTCTGAACGCAGGGAATTACTGTGGAAACGCCGGTCGCTGGCCAGTTCCGGAAGGTCCAGTACAGACTCACAGAAAACTTTCCATTCGCGCTCATTCTGCAGTCCCAGCATGATAATTTTATCGTCACCGGTACGAAACGCACCATAAGGAAATATGCTGGCATGATCGGTGCCGGATCTTGATGGCGGCGGTGCTCCGTCATAGGCATAGTAAAGCGGGAAGCCCATCCACTCCACCATTGCTTCCAGCATCGAGATATCGATCCGACTGCCAAGACCGGTTCTGCCGCGCTTGATCAATGCCGCCAGTATGGCGCCATAGGCGTGCATGCCAGCAGCAATATCGGCAATTGATATTCCGCTTTTTGCCATGTGTTCCGGTGAGCCGGTAATGGACAGGAAGCCAGCTTCCGCCTGCACCATCAGGTCATAAGCTTTCTTTGTGGCTAGCGGTCCCGAACTGCCGTAACCGGAGATATTGCAGACAATAAGGCGGGGAAAGCGGTGCTGCAATTCCTCGTATGACAGTCCCAGGCGACCTGCCGCCGATGGTGCGAGGTTCTGGATCAGCACATCCGTTTCAGCCAGCAGCCTCTCCAGGACAGGTGCAACAGCATCTTGCTTGAGATCCAGGGTAATGCTTTCCTTACACCGATTGGTCCAGATAAAGTGGGAGGACTGGCCTTTAACCCTGGAATCATAAGCTCGGGCAAAGTCGCCCTCGCCACGTCGTTCAATCTTGATTACCCTGGCCCCGAGCTCGGCCAGTTGTCTTGAACAGAGAGGCGCGGCAATGGCCTGTTCGACAGAAACAACCTGGATACCGGCAAGAGGAACTGCATTGTCCATTACGGCGCCATTGATACAGGCAGTTTCCCGAAGCGACAGGACGTATGTCCCCGCCTCCGGACCCGGTACCTTTCAACTTGGAGGTATGCAGCAAATCCGGCCCACGCAAATTTCCACTGCGGATCCGGGCCTGTACACCAGGGCTGGAAAAGCGATGCTGAGGCCACCGGCACTGAAGGTGATTGCATGAAGGTGATCATTATTATTCTTCTTGCGGTTTCAAGGGAAAATTGACACTTTTACGACGTGCACGTCAACGCGAATACCAGGCGTTTTCCGAATTGGAACCTGTCGAATTGGGTGAGCATAGTGGAACGGGCCTGTTGGTTCAACAAGGCCGGTAATCGACGCCGCGATGCACTTGACTGCCGCTACTCACCGAGTTTTACTAACAGGCACGATCAGTAAACATGCTGACAAGTTAAAAAGCAGCTATTACAACGGCTTAGCCAATAGCTATTCAGTCCAGTAACTTTAGAATCACACAGCCCGGCGTCAGGCGTTGTCATAGCGTTGCAGTTCACCCGGTAACCCGGGGAGTCCGCCGGTGTGCCGGGCAGGGCGGGCTGCCACTGTCCAGCCGGTACTCGATGAGCCACGACCTGTTCTTGAGGTGAAAAACCAGAAATGAAGCGATACCGAACATTTGCCGCAGTTTTTCTTTGCCTGTCCTGGCTTCCTGCTGCCGGTCAGCAGGGCAGTACACAGGGGCAGCTGGTGGACGTGCTCATAGCCTATTACACCATGACCGGGACGACACAGAGTCTTGCCGGCATAGTCGCAGAAGGCGCCGATGAGGTTGCGGGAGTCAATGTCACACTCAAGCCTATCGAGTCTGTCTCCATCGATGACCTGCGTAATGCCGAGGGCGTGATCCTGGGTTCGCCCACTTACTACGGCAATATGGCGGGCCCGATGAAAAGCTTTATCGACAGTATTGGACTGGCACACGGCAGTCCTTTTTTCGACGGCAAGATTGGTGGCGCGTTCGCTACCGGTGGCGGCTCGGCCGGTGGTAAGGAGCACGTCATTGTTTCGCTGCTGCTGGCCATGATCAACACCGGGATGATGGTAGCCGGCCCTACTTACGGTGATGGCCAGAACGGTTATGCGCTGCCCGGCGCCGCGGCCATCGACCCGGGTACCCTGGACGAGTTTTCGCCCACGGAGACGGAAGATGCACGCCGGCTGGGTCGTCGCATAGCGGAAATTGCCGTAAACCTGGCAAATTGATACCTGGCCCCGGGATCCAGGTACTTGACTGCAATTCAGGATTGGCGCATCATGCCGCCCACTATGATTACGCAATTTTATTTTTGGTGGCCTCGAACTCCGGGCCGCCAGTCAATATTTCGTTGAATCCTTCCCTGGCCGCCTGTTGTGCAAGGCGGCCTGCTGTTCGTAGTTTTTCCACAGAATAACCAGACCATTCCCCGGCTCGACAGGCTCCCAGGTTAAACATACCGGCGTGGAGAGCCAGATAATGAATTCACTTAAACAGATCCGTTTTCAGACCCGGGGAGGTTTGCAGGTACGCCGTACCAGCATTGTTGAAGACTATTCGAGTTCCATGGGTCAGCTGACCCGTGAACTGGATGTGCATCGGGGACTGCTGCTTTCGTCTTCATTTGAGTACCCCGGGAGATATACCCGCTGGGACATAGGCTTTGTCAATCCGCCGCTGCAGATCGTCGCCCGTGATCGCGAAGTCTGCATAGAAGCGCTGAACGACAGGGGGACAGTCCTGTTGCCTGCCATCTACACTGCATTGTCAGCCAACACGGTGGCCCGGAACCTGCAGCATGATCGGCGCGTGATCACACTGCAGGTGCCACCGTCTCAGGCAGCGTTCGTCGAGGAACAGCGGAGTCGGCAACCCTCGGTATTTTCCATACTGCGCACGCTGGTCGCCTTGTTTTTCTCTGCCAGCGATGATTACCTGGGATTGTACGGTGCGTTTGGTTACGATCTGGGCTTTCAGTTCGAAGATGTTCGACGTTTCCACTCACGACCCGATGATCATCGAGACCTGGTTCTGTATCTCCCTGACCGTATTCTGGTCGCCGATCACCGGCTGAAGGAGACCAATTGCCTCCACTATGAATTTGTCTGCCCCGGCTGGAAGTCTGCAGAATTGTCTGAAACTACAGGCGGATTGCAGCGTCGTGGTAGCACTCTGCCCTATGTCCCGGCCATCGGCGTCACCAGGTCCGGTGATCACCGGCCTGGCGAATACGCGGATAGCGTACGGCGGGCAATAGGCGAGTTTCGGCGGGGTAACCTGTTTGAGGTAGTGCCCGGCCAGGTTTTTTACGAGCCCTGCAGAGATAACCCGTCTGCCGTGTTCTCCCGCCTCAGGGAAAACAATCCGGCGCCATACGGGGCGCTGGTCAACCTGGGTAACGGCGAATACCTGGTCGCGGCCTCGCCGGAAATGTTCGTGCGGACAGAAGGCCGGAAAATCGAGACCTGTCCTATTTCCGGTACCATCAAGCGTGGCGAAGATGCCATCGCCGATGCCCGGCAGATACGCGCCCTGCTGAATTCCGCCAAGGACGAGGCGGAACTGTCCATGTGCACCGATGTCGATCGCAATGACAAGGCCAGAGTCTGTATTCCCGGGAGTGTCACCGTGGAGGGCCGCCGGCAGGTGGAAATGTACTCGCGGCTGATCCACACGGTTGATCATGTTACCGGGACACTGGCGCCGGAATTCGATGCGCTGGACGGGTTTCTGGCTCATACATGGGCGGTAACCGTAACCGGTGCGCCGAAACTTGCAGCCATGCAGTTTATCGAAAAGCACGAAAAATCCCTCCGTGGCTGGTATGGGGGCGCACTGGGCTGTATCGGTTTCAATGGCAACCTGAATACCGGTCTCACCCTGCGTACGATACATATCAAGGACGGTGTCGCCGAAATAAGGGCGGGTGCGACCCTGCTGATCGATTCCGATCCGGAAAGCGAGGAGGCGGAAACCCGCCTCAAAGCATCGGCATTGCTGGATGCGGTAACGGGGAAATCTCAATCGCTGCGAACCCGTCCCGGCGCCGTTCAGAACAAAATTCACAGCTGCAGGCAGTTTCAAGGATTGCGGACATTGATGGTTGATCACCAGGATTCTTTTGTACACAACCTGGCTGCCTATTTTCGTCAGTGCGGAGCCCAGGTGACGACATTGCGCCCCGAATACGCCCGCAGTGAGATTGAAAGCGGCGATTTTGATCTCATCGTGCTCTCCCCGGGACCGGGCAGACCCGGTGATTACGCCGTGCATGAAACCCTGCGCCGGTGTATTGAAAAGCAGCTGCCGGTATTCGGTGTCTGCCTGGGCTTGCAGGGTGTCGTGGAATATTTCGGCGGCAAACTCGGTCAGTTGGACAAGCCCATGCATGGTCAATCATCACCTATAGTGAACTCCGGGGGCATGGTGCTACAGGGCCTGTCGCCACGGCTTGAAGTGGGGCGGTACCATTCACTCTATGCCTGTGAAGTACCTGATTGTCTTGAAATCGTCGCCAGGAGCGAGGATGGAACTCCCATGGCTGTTGAGCACAAGCATCTACCCGTTTCTGCTGTACAGTTCCACCCGGAATCGCTGATGACCCTGGGAAATTGTGCCGGGCTGATGATGGTGGCTAATGTTGTAAACTATGCAGGAACAATCAAACTTAACCGCAGAACCGGATAGGCTATGAAGCAGTCAGACAGCTGTCAGCGATTTATTTTCGAGGGACTTGACATACGGGGAGAAATGGTCAGTCTGTCCGCCAGTTTTTCGGAGATTCTGGCAAACAAGGAGTATCCGGTACCGGTGCGGATATTGCTCGGTGAATTTGTCACCGCGACAACGCTATTGAGCACTACGGTCAAATTCGATGGTCGTCTTGTGCTCCAGGCCAGAAGTAAGGGCCAGGTACCGCTTATAATGGCTGAGTGCACCAGTGAACAACATTTGCGGGGAATTGCCCGTTACAGTGACGAACCTACCTCCAGGGAGTTTTCTGAGCTGCTCCACGACGGCACCTTGGCGATGACTATTGAGCCAGAAAGCGGGGAACCTTACCAGGGTATTGTTCCACTTGAACAACGGGACCTGGCAGCCTGCCTGGAAGATTATTTTACCCGGTCTGAACAGTTGGAAAGTCGGTTTTTCCTCGTCTCTGATGGCGATCAGCATTGCGCGGGACTGCTTCTACAACAACTGCCGGCACAGCTTGTCAGGGATGAAGAAGAACGGCGCGAGGAGTGGAGCACGATATCACAGCTCGCCGCCACCCTGACCGACAGTGAGTTGTTGAGCCTGGATAACGAGGAAGTACTGTATCGCCTTTTTCACCAGCACCGGGTCAAGCTGTTTTCGCCACGCCCGGTTCAACACGTCTGCAGTTGCTCCAGGGAGCGCACTGCCAGAGCGCTGCATTCCATCGGTGAAGAAGAAGTAATGGACATAATCGCCGAGCAGGGAATCGTGGAGATCAGCTGCGAGTTCTGTGGAAAACAGTACTGTTTCGAAGAAGACGAATTAGGGCTGCTGTTTCAAAGACCGGGTGAAAAAAAGACGCACTAGTGGGGTATGTGGGTTCGATCGGGTTACCAGCGTATTTACTGCGTAATTTCAGACTTCCAGCCACTCTGACCGCACTTCGTGAGCGTCAAGCAGGCTCCCGGGAGTGCCTTCGTAAACGATCCTGCCGTGACCCATAACGTACAGCCTGCTGGATATCTTCAGCGCGATGGACAGCTTCTGCTCCACCAGCAGAATGGCGACTCCCCGTCCGGCAATCTCCTGTAACAGCGTGCCGACCTGTTCGACAATTTTTGGCGCCAGGCCCTCTGTAGGTTCATCGATCATGATGAGTTCGGGGTCACCCATCAATGTGCGACACATGCATAACATCTGCTGCTCTCCACCACTCAGAACGCCACCAGGAACTTCGGCTCTCTCTGCCAGGCCGGGAAACATTGCAAACACTTCATCCACTGTCCAACGACCCCGGTTAACGCCTGGTTTCTGTCCCAGAATCAGGTTCTGCCGCACGCTGAGTGTCGGAAAAATATCCCGGTTTTCCGGAACGTAGCCAATACCAAGCTTGGCGATTTCGAATGATTTTTTACCGGCAATTTCCCTGTTGTTGAAAATGATCGAACCGCGAGGCTCAACTTCCCCCATAATGGATTCAACTGTTGTGGAACGGCCTACACCATTGCGACCGAGCAGGCTGACAATCTCACCTTCTTCAATGGCAATGTTGACGCCCCGAAGAATATGACTCTTTCCGTAGTAGGCATGTAAATCCGTTACCTTAAGCACTGATCGGTACCTCGCCAAGATAGGCTTCCTGCACCCTGGGATTCCGGCGAATTTTATCCGGCGTATCCGAAGCGATCAGCTCTCCGTGAACGAGTACGCTGATCCGGTCAGCGACATCGAAAACGATGTTCATGTCGTGCTCCACCATGATCAGGGTTTTGCCTTCGGTAACACGACGGATCAATTCCACGGCGCTGGTCGCTTCCGAATGGCTCATACCGGCTACCGGTTCGTCCAGCAGTATCACATCCGCACCACCACAGATGGCAATGCCCAGTTCCAGCGCTCGTTGCTGCGCGTAAGCAAGTTCTGCGGCAGGATAGCGGGCCTTGTCTCCGAGTCCTATGCGATCAAGAATTTCATGTGCTTTATCGTTCAATCGGCGCTGCCGTCCCAGCAGGTGCCAGAAAGAATAGCGGAATCCCTCACCCCAGAGCAGGGCGCAACGAATATTTTCAAATACATTCATGCGAGGGAAAATATTGGTAACCTGGAAGCTCCTTGCCAGGCCCATCCGGGCTATCTGGTAGGGAGGCCGGTCGTTTATCTGGTTGTCCTTGAGCGTGATGGTCCCGGAGGTCACTTTATGACGACCGCTTATGAGGTGGAATAGTGTCGACTTTCCAGCTCCATTTGGACCGATTATTGCATGTTTTTCTCCCTCTTCTATTTCAAGTGAAACGTTTCGGATTATCTGGCTTTCTCCAAATTTCTTGGTCACCTGGTCCAGGGATAGAATACTCATTTGATTGCGCCTCCATCGGATGGAGGCGTGTTGGCTGATTCCCAGGCACTACGCAATTGTTTCAGAGACAGTCGAGTGCCTGATATCCCGACTATCGTGACGGTACCCAGGACAATCCAGGCAGTAGTGCTGGAAGGATCCAGGGATATACCCAGAAAATGAAATGTTTCCTCTTCGGTGTGCGTCATCTCAACCAGCGCAATACCGCCGATAAGTCCCAGCAGGGCAGGTAGTCCGGTAATCAGGTAGGGTAGTGCCAGGGTCTTTAATTTGCCGTGAAACCACGCCACCTGGTGCATCATGATAAAACCCGCAAATCCTCTCGGCAGGAACATGACCGTCAGGACAAACATGATGCCCAGGTACATCATCCACAACTCCGTGTAATTGCTCAGCAGAGAATTCATCAAGGTGAGCACTACAGCACCGATTATCGGGCCGGTGAAATAGCCCAGGCCGCCAATATAGGCGGTGAGCAGAACGCGACCCGAAGTAGCTGCGTTGAGGTTTTCCTCGGTGACAATTTCGTAGTTCATCGCGAACAGTCCACCGGCAATGCCGGCGAACAATCCTGCTGCACAGAAGGTGATAAATCGAACCCGGCGGGCGCTGTAACCAATGAATTCGGCTCGCTCAGGATTATCGCGAACGGCATTGGCCATTCGGCCGGCGGGTGTCTGGGTAAACAGGTACATGAAAAAAGTGGCGATGAACACCCAGGTCGCCGCCAGGTAATAGACTTCTACATCCCGGGCAAAATCAACGCCGAATAACGGCGGGCCAAAGGTCCTGTCCCCGCTGACCCCGGCTTCGCCACCGAAAAAATCAGTGAATATCAATGAAGAAGCGGCTATCAACTCACCGATTCCCAGGGATATCATGGCGAATACGGTACCGGCCTTGCGTGTTGAGAAGCTGCCGATGAACATCGCCGCAAGCAGTCCGAACAGGCCTCCCACCAGGGGGATCAGAATTACGGAAAAATACAGGGTTTCAAATTCGATCATGACCAGGGCGTGGACTGCCATAAATCCGCCAAGACCGAAATACACGGCATGACCGAACGACAGCATCCCGCCCTGGCCAAGGAGCATGTTGTAGCTGAGGCCAAACACGACGGCGATGCACATCTGGTTGAGTATCGATATTGCCAGGATCGAATCAAACAGTTGTGGTAATACCAGCAGGATTACCAGAAAGCCTGACCAGATCGCGAGCTTCGGTATCATCCGGTTATTCCTCGCGTTTTCCCAGCAGCCCCGTGGGCCTGAAGATAAGCATCAGCACCAGCAGCAGAAATGGCAGGATCGGAGCAATCTGTGGCAGGGTCAGTGTCCACAGGTCATTGAGCGGATGACTGCGTTCGAAGGAAACTCCCAGCAACTCCAGCAGATCGGGCATGCCCACATCGGACGCAATGGCGTAGGATTGCAATAGCCCGATCATCAGGGATGCGATGAAGGCGCCGGCCAGGGATCCAAGTCCGCCGATCACCACAATGACGAATACGATACTGCCCAGCACAATTGCCATGCCGGGAAAAGTGGTCAGAACAGGTCCGGCAATAACGCCGGCAAGTCCGGCCAATGCCGAGCCGATTCCAAACACGCCCATGAAAATCAAGGGGACGTTGTGTCCCAGGCTGGCGACGGTGGTGGGATGGGTTATTGCTGCCTGGATAATAATGCCGATGCGACTGCGGGTCAGGGTAAAGTACAGACCGATAAAGATCGCCATCGAGATGAAAATCATGAAACCCCGGTAGGCCGAAAACTCCTGGCCAAACAGCGTAAACAGGGGAAAGTCCAGGACATCCGGCTGTTGATAATTCTTGGTATCCCGCCCCCAGAAAAATTGCACCAGTTCCTCGATGAGAAACGCCAGGCCGAAGGTAAATACCAGTTCCGCGACGTGTCCATGCCGATGTACGTGGCGCAATCCATAGCGCTCAACAAGGGCGCCAAGAATACCGACAATGATCGGCGCCACCAACAGTCCTGCCCAGAATCCGAGGTAGGAACTGATGGAATAGGCGAAATAGGCGCCGAGCATGTAAAAACTGGCATGGGCAAAATTGAGGACACCCATCATGCTGAAGATCAGCGTGAGGCCGCTCGCCAGCATGAACAGCAGCAGGCCGGTGACAAGTCCGTTCAGCGTGGCAAAAAAGAAGATGTCCAGCATGTATTATTTTCCGTCGGCGCTGTCTTCCTGAAGTTACCGGGAGTCCTTCAGCGTCGAGGGCGCCTCATTCTGCAGCTGGTCTCTCTTATGGTTTCTTCGGCGGGGATGTGGAATTCGCTGAATAACCCGAACCCGGAATTGTCCGCATCAAATTCAATTCCCTCATCGGTGTGAACCGATATGTGCAATGACTGGAAAATCTGGTGATCGTCGGGGCGCATCCAGATTTCTTCTCCGCTCAATGTAGTGTGGCGCATGTCTTCAAGAGCCATTGCTATATCATAGGGGTCGGTGCTCCCTGTTTTTTCCATGGCGGCCACGACCATTTGTAATGCATTGGTTATCCGGGGTTGAGTAACGTCATTGTCAGGGTTGGCTGCCTTGAAGGCACGAATGAATTCCTTGCGCTCTTCGGTAGGTATCGGGTTCGAGGTTTCGTTATGAACCAGGTAGACCTGATTCCTGGCATCTTCTCCAAGTGTTGCAGTAATACCATCATAGGCTGCATAGAAGGTATAGATAGGAATTTCCAGTCCCGAGTCGATGATGGAGCGGGCCAGCGACACCATGTCGGCGCCGAAATTCCCGGTAATCACCGCATCGGCGTCCGAGGCAACAATCTTGGTAACATAGGGAGTAAAGTCCTTGACCTGCCCGATGGGATGAAATTCGTTGCCGACAATTTCGATATCCGGCCGTTTTTCCTCCAACATTGCAACGGACGTATCTGATACCACCTGCCCGAAGGAATAATCCTGGCCGATAATGTAGACTTTTCCGATGTCTTCGTTCATCGCGATGAAGTCAGTGAGCACCTCCAGTTTCATGACCGCGTGGGCATCGAAGCGGAAGTGCCAGAAGCTGCACTGATCTTCGGTGAGTATGGGGTCTACTGCCGAGTAATTTATCTGCAGGACTTCCTGTCCCGGGTTGCGCCGGTTATGTCGGGTAATAGTGGAATTCAGCGTATTGGCCACGGCAGAGCTGTTCCCCTGGAAGATAATCTGTATGCCTTCGGCAACTGCGCGACGAAACTGCAATTGCGTTTCGGTCGGACTCTGTTTGTTATCCAGGGGAACGATTTCGATTGGTCTTCCGTCCAGTATTCCGCCCCTTGAGTTAAAAAAATAGTAGGCGGCGAACTGAATCTGCTTCAAGCCACTGTTTCCGATCGAGGCAAACGATCCTGATAACGGGTCAAGGAAAGCAATACGTACCGGTTCCTGGGCATGGCCTGTTAACGGGACAAAAGATAGTATTGCTGTTGATAAGAGGCGAAGCAGGAAATTGCCTGGTGCCAGTTGGAACGATGCATTTATTTTCATTTTATTTTGCCGGTTGTCCGTTTCCGCAGTTTTTTCCGCGGCAGAGGTATGGCGCGGGAATGAACTGCCCTCTTTTGCCAGGAATAGCCTGCCTGTTCAGGAAGTTAGCGGGCGATTCCCCGGTGAACGCGGGTTATTCCGGGTCTCCATGGACATTAACCCAGGGACAGGAAACAAATCAAGAACAGAGTTCCGTGGCAGGATAAATACGATGAAATACGGCACAATTTGCTCTATTGCAAAGCGGTTCGCTATTTACGCATGGATTATCCCTTGGCAGGCTGTTGAAATATGTCATGAGCGCAGCCCGGACGAGGCGAAAACTGTCGAAATAGCGCAGTTTAACCAGTGTAATTGAGTATTTTCAGACAGCTTTGACGAAGTATTGGCAAACGCAATAGTTTTTCAACAGCCTGTTAGTTTCCGGGTGTTACGACATCGCAATGACCATCCGGTCTATTTCATCGGCAAGCAACAAGGATTTGGGCAGAATGGAACTGGCGGGTTTCGAAATAGCGGAGAACGAGCTTGAGTTTCAGCAAATCCGGGCAAGTGGTCCGGGTGGACAGAACGTCAACAAGGTGTCTTCCGCGATCCACCTGCGGTTTGATATACAGGCATCGTCCCTGCCAGCAAGGTGCAAGCAGCAATTGCTGGCATTGCACGACCGACGCATTTCGGCTGACGGGATAATTGTCATCAAGTCCCAGCGTCACCGTTCCCAGGAGATGAATCGGGCTGACGCATTGTCCAGGCTGGAAGATCTCATCCGGCGTGCCATGTATAAACCCAAACCAAGAAAACCAACCCGGCCCAGCGCCGCCGCACGTCGACGACGGGTAGACGACAAAAAGGCCAGGGGACGCCTGAAGCGCTTGCGAAAACTTTGAGCAACAGGCTGTTGAACGACGCGGCGATTGCAGTCAAGACCAGGCAGGTCCTGGGCAAAGCCCGGCCGACGGGTTGTAACTGAGCACCGCGAGCCGGTTTTTCTATCGTGGAGTGAACACATGATTGTAGGAGTACCGAAAGAGATCAAGTCGGACGAATACCGGGTCGGTATTTCACCCGCCGGTTGTCGCGAGCTGACCCGAAGAGGCCACCAGGTGCTGGTCCAGAGTACCGCCGGTTGCGGAGTTGGTATTGCTGACCAGGCCTACGAAGAGGCCGGATCCCAGGTGGTCAGCGAACGAGACCGGATTTATGATCAAGCGGACCTGATCGTCAAGGTCAAGGAACCACAGATGGAGGAGTGCGGGTTGCTGAAGCCGGAACAGTCGATCTTCACCTACCTGCATCTGGCAGCATTCCCGCAAATCACCGAGGCGCTGATGGATTCCGGGGCCTGTTGTATTGCCTATGAAACCGTCACCGATGAAAATGGACGACTGCCGTTGCTGACACCGATGAGCGAAGTGGCCGGCAGAATGTCAATTCAGGCAGCAGCCCGCTTTCTGGAAAAGCCTCAGGGTGGCAGCGGTATACTGCTTGCCGGTGTGCCCGGTGTCGCGCCGGGCAAGGTGCTGGTGCTCGGGGGCGGAGTTGTTGGTCGTAACGCCGCGCAGATGGCCGTAGGGCTGGGGGCAGAGGTGGTTGTTCTCGACAGGACCGCTTCGCGGATGCGCGACCTGGAGCGCTTGTTCGGCGATCGGATCAAAACCCTTTACTCGTCAGAGGAAGAGATCAAGCGGCAGCTGGTCACCAGCGACGTGGTTGTCGGTGCCGTCCTGGTGGCCGGGGGGGCTGCGCCGAAGCTGGTTACCCGGGAAATGCTCAAGCTTATGAAGCCTGGGTCGGTAATCGTTGATGTTGCCGTTGACCAGGGCGGCTGTTTCGAGACCAGTAAAGCCACCACCCACCACGATCCGGTGTACGAGGTTGAAGGCGTTGTTCACTATTGCGTGGCCAATATGCCCGGCGCGGTACCGAGAACTTCCACATTCGCACTGACCAATGCCACGCTTCCCTTTGTGCTGGCTCTGGCCGAGCAGGGCATTAAGCCGGCACTGCTGAACAATCCGCAGTTTCGCGACGGCCTCAATCTATACAAGGGGCAGGTCACGCATAAGGGTGTCGCCGAGGCCCTGAGCAAGCGATTGTTCGATGCAGCCGAGGTTCTCGGTCAATAGACTTCAAACAGGCCGGCGGCTCCCATACCGCCGCCAATACACATTGTGCACACGACATACCTGGCACCACGACGCTTGCCTTCAAGCAGTGCGTGTCCAACCATGCGTGCTCCACTCATACCGTACGGGTGGCCGATGGAAATGGCGCCACCATTGACATTCAGAATCTCATTGGGGATACTCAGCTTGTCGCGGCAGTAAATTACCTGGACTGCAAACGCTTCGTTGAGCTCCCACAGACCAATATCGTTCATACCCAGGTCGAACCGCTGCAGAAGCCTGGGAATGGCGTAAACCGGACCAATGCCCATCTCATCGGGATCCAGACCGGCCACGGCAATGCCACGGTAGGCGCCCAGGGGTTCGAGGTTTTTCTGTTCCGCCAGCTTGCTGTCCATAAGAACCGAGGCCGATGCACCGTCGGAGAGCTGGCTGGCGTTTCCGGCGGTAATACAACCCCCTTCGAATACCGGTTTCAGTCCGTTCAGTCCGTCCAGCGTGGTTGTGGGGCGATTGCCTTCATCCTTGTCAAGGGAGACATCATGGGTGCTCTTTTTTTTCGTTTCCCTGTCAATGGACACCATCGTTGCAGTCATGGGGACGATTTCATCATCGAACCTGCCTTCGGCCTGCGCGGCGGCAGTCCGCTGCTGGCTCTGCAAGGCATATTGATCCTGCTGGTCTCGGCTGATTTTGTAGCGACTGGCCACGATTTCCGCCGTCTCCAGCATCGATATGTAAGCATGTTCCGACTGTGCGATAACGTTTGGGTCCTGGGCACGGTAGGTATTTCGATGTTCATTCTGAACCAGGCTTATTGACTCCAGTCCGCCCCCGACCGTGATCGGCATGTGATCGACAACAATCTGTTTGGCTGCGGTGGCAATGGCCATCATTCCTGATGAACACTGGCGATCTATGCTCATCCCGGATACGGTGTTCGGCAAACCGGCAGCCACGGCCGCTGTCCGTCCAATGTTGTAGCCCGCAGAACCCTGCTGCATGGCACATCCCATGATTACGTCGTCCACTTCTCCGGGCTCAACGCCGGATCGTTTTACCGCTTCCCGAATCGCGTGGCCGCCAAGAGAGGGTGCGTCGGTATTGTTAAAGGCGCCACGATAGGCCTTGCCGATGGGTGTTCTGGCGGTCGATACTATTACTGCTTCTCTGGTCATTACCGTATCCTGAGTATTGTTACTGCCTTGTGATAATCATGGCAATGATATCGTCGATTGCCTTCCTTGCCAGTTGCACCATTTCTTCATCCGTCCTGTCCTGTATGGGATGAGGAACGTAAACACTGGCTGGTGAGATTCCCAGGGACCGGGCCTGAGCGTTCGCAGCGTCAACAAACTCCGTGGAAGCCACGAAGCCTGCCGGGGTGCCACGACTTTCAAGGTTCATAATGTCATGCAAACTGCACGACGTACACGAACCTCAGTCGGCAAGACCTTCAATTACAGCGTCGCATTCGATACTGATCTGCTGACTCAATTCTGTGGGTGCGACGCGCGTAAAGGTCGGTTTGCTGTAGCGCATTACCCTGGCGCCCTGATCACCGAGCTGCTTTTCCACTTCGTCCAGGAACTCCTTGCCCCTGGGTTTGGATATATCCAGCAGGCCAATGGTTTTTCCAGTAAGTGTAGTCAATCTGTCATTCAGCTGTCGTGTTGCCGGCTGGCGTTCTGAGGTAGGGTCCAGTAGTGTGGTTGACATAGAATTAACCTCTATCAGTGTCAGGATTTACCTGATCGGTCAGTTATTGTTAATCAGTTGCGACACCAGCTGGCTGCCCCTTTCACCGGATGCCACCCAGCCGGGGATAATCGCGGAGAAAAATCCAGCGGTTCCACCTGCCGTAAGAATGTGCAAACCGTCTTCCCGGAATTTGTTCAGCTGCTTGTCTCCAAATTGTTCCAATGCGCCTTCTGCGATTCCTTGAGCACCACGCACCAGTTCCGCTCCAGGAGTCAGCAACGCCTCGTAAATCGCGGCCTTGACTTCGGACTTGGACCAGCCTCCCTGTCTGAAGACGCGTCGGTGTTCCGGAGATAGTACCAGTAGCGCGTCGGTCTGCATAAACACCTTGGTATGAGAAACTGTACGCAAACTGGCAGCCAGGCTCCTGGCCAGGGATTGCGGGGTTCTTGACTGCTGGTCCATCACCGGTTGCACGCCTGAGCCGGCGAACAGGCTGACAACGGATTCGTTCCGCTGGTAACCTCGATCCATGGCCAGGCTGGGCCAATCACTGTCGCTTTCATCCTCGCTGAAGCAGAACGAGTACTTTCCGGGGGTGCCAAGAGTCGCCCGATCGATTCCCCCCGGCCTGCCGCCACCAACATTCTGAACGAGCAGCTGCAGACTGCGACCGATGGTGGCATTGGCCCGGTTGCCCTGGCCAAAGGCATTGATTCCCGAGTTCATGCCGATTTTTCTGGCTGCCGGTCCGTTGACAATGATCACTGGCGAGGAGAAGTAAGTCGTGCACAACAGACCATGCAGGCAGAACGGTTCCTGCAGGGCGCCTGCAATGGCGGCCAGCACTACCTGGAAGTATTCCGGCTTGCAGCCGGCCAGGACAGCATTGATGGCGGCCTTTTCAATCGTGCAGGGTGCATAGTCAGGTGGTATATCGCCTATTACCTCATCAGCTTGTCGATGAGTCGCGGCAAGCATACTGGCGACGCGTACGGGTGTAGGTGGCACAACCGGGAGCCCGTCAGTCCAACCCCGTTCATAGCAGGCTTCCATGATGTCTTCGGTGTCGGCGATATCCACTTTGCGCGTGTTGCGGCCGGTGTTGCCGTACTTGACCGACAATATCGCTTCCATGCCCGGATCCCTTGTTTTTGAACCGCAGCCCGGTTTGAAAACTGGCAGCGACTCTCCCAGGTCCGGTATCTTAAGAAACTGTCGCCACTGCTCCCGGTCCCAGCCGAATATCCGGGCGACTTCCTCGTCGTCATGGAAGCGGATCAGCGTCGGGACAACTTCGATATCGTGTTGATAGGAAAAAGCAAGTTGCGTATCGTCAATGCGGTCGTCGACATTGCCGGGAAATTCTGGATCGTCCTGCACGTAGACTCGCAGTGTCCCCGCATATTTGCCGAGAAGTATCGGCAGAATCGATTCGATCAGACGGCAGGTCTCACAATCCTTTTTGACCACCAGGGCAAAGTGCGGGTCGATAGAGCTGTTCATGGGCCGGACCCCCTGCCATACCATGAGGTGGTTATTATCCAGGTCCGATTAGTGTAACGTACCGACAGGAACTGAGGCAAAACAGGAATTACCGTTGTGAGCACAAACGCTGCCGTATCGTTGCTGTTACTGCTGTTGATTCTGGCTGCCGTAGTATTCAAGGTGGTTTTCTGGCCGCGAATCCGTCTCGACAGGATTCGTCGCCAGCCGATACCGCCAGAGTGGCTGAACACTATCGAGCGACGACTGCCATTCTATCGCAACCTGCCCGTCAATCTGCAACAACAACTGCAGGAACGGGTCAAGATTTTTATTGCTGATAAAAATTTTGTTGGCTGCGCTGGTCAGCACGTGGATGATGAGATCCGCGTCACGGTGGCAGCCCAGGCCTGCCTGCTGCTGTTGAACCGGAATACAGACTGTTACCGTGAACTGCGCTCCATTCTGATTTATCCGTCAACCTTCGTTGCCAGAAGGGAGGTTCAGGATGAACTGGGGCTGGTTTCAATCGATTCTGCAGAACTGCTGGGTGAATCCTGGGAGCAGGGAAAAGTGATTCTCGCCTGGGACAGTGTCGAGAAGGGTGTCCACGACCTGCAGGATGGACACAATGTCGTGCTGCACGAGTTCGCCCACCAGCTTGATCACCAGTCCGGTGCTACCAACGGTGCTCCCGTCTTGAGTGCTCGCGGCGCCTATCGAAGCTGGTCTCACGTGCTTTCCCGGGAATTTGAAGAGCTGCAGGAAAATTACCGCACCGGCAGAGAGAGCCTGCTGGACTACTATGGCGCGACCAACCCGGCTGAGTTTTTCGCTGTAGCAACCGAGACTTTTTTTGAACGACCCGCCCAAATGCGGCACCGCCACAGGGAGTTGTACAATGAACTCACGGAGTTTTTCCGGGTAGACCCGGTGCAATGGCACGATCCGGCAGACCAGCAGCAGACTTAGGTAAAGTGGGCAGCCGGTGTACGGAAAAGCGGCGTGGTGCCTCAGTTTGAAAATACGTTGTGGGTCGAGAGTGAGGCCGGGGTTCGACGCTGAGGACGTCCGAGGCATGGATGCCGAGGCCGAGCGCACACGGATGTGCGTCTGCGTTCCTCAGCGTCGGACCCCGGGCTCACCCACAACCATCGAACAATATTTCAAACTGAGACACCATCAATAACGGGCGAACATGCGCAGGTTCTCCTAGTCCGGCAGTCTGTTCGATACAGACCGACTACCGAAAATTGGGGAAAGGCAATAGAGGGAAAAGAGAAATGTAAAAAGAAAAACGGGATTCAGTAAATAAATCCCAGTGCGGTGATGCCAACCAGGATGTTGATGATCATGAAGACCGACGAGGTGCGCGACATGACTTTCCACAGCTGTGGCCCTTTGTAAGCGGCTCGTATTCCCACCAGCAGTACCGTGGTATAGGCCAGCATCAAAGCTACGATTACCAGGAAGCGAAACCAGTTTTCCGAGTCAACCGCCCGGCTGGCGGTTACAAAGAAAATGCTGGAGCCAATAAAATAGAATATCCAGTAGGTGATGGCGAGCCCGTATTCTCCAGCCAGTAATCTGGCAAGAAAGGACCTGTTATCTGCTTGTTGCAAGTATGCCCCCTGATTCCGCCACGTCAGTTGTCGGATCGACTTGACCGTTGACTATTGAAACGGCTGAAAAGTACGCTAGTTTAACCGATCTGTTCGGTGGTAAAAAAGCGATTTATCCTGTCTGCAGGATCCCAGTTTCCCGGGCTTGACTGAAAAGAGGTCTGGGCCATTGTTCCGGGAATATTGCAATGCCGTGTTCTGGCGAATGCAGGCCAGGACCGGAGTATGACACAAGGACAGGTCCGTGCTGCACACCAGGATACCTCCTGGTCATCAGCTAACGGGTGTCTTTGCTGGTGATCTTGCGCGTACTCTTGGCGGCAGCTGGGCTTTTCCTTGCGCGTTTCCTGGCCGTGAGTTTTCGCTTCGCAGCTGCCTTCTTGGCGCGTTTGGCCCGTGCGGTAGCTTCCATCCGGGTCTTTTTCTCCCAGTCGCTTTCGAATTTCTGCAAGACCTTTGCCCGTGCGGCCAGCTTTCGATCGAACGAGCTGGCTGTGTGCAGTCGACTTTGCGCAGCGACAAGTGTTTCCCTGGCTTCCTGCAGCGAACAGTTCAGGGACAAGTGCGCTGCCCTGGCCTTCTTGAGTCGGGTTCGCGTCGGCCCGGTGGCATTCTTGCGTAAGTCCACCGAGGCTCTTGCCGACTTGATCCGGGCCCCGGTCAACCTGGTCTGAATTTTCTGTACCTTGTTGCGTGCCTGGTCGACGTCCTGCTGAAGACTGGTCAGGAAACCGCGCCTGGCCTTGCCAATTTTCTTCTGTAACTGCTGAAACTGCGCTTCCAGGTCTTCCATCAATTGCACTGCGGACACGGCATCGGTGGATTTCAGGCTTCCGGTAGTGCCATCTTTCTTTGCCTTTGTCGAGGGCTTCGTGGATTTTGCAGCCTTTGCCATGATGCCGTTTATATACGCTGGTCAGGGTGATATTCACTGCTATCGGCTGGATTGAAGGAACCTTGTCGAGGAGTGGCGCGGCCAAGGTAAGGAACCTCTGACCGTTACAGTGTACTCACTGCGCTATTCTTACACAGATATCAGCAAGGCGTCGGACACCGACAAGGGGTTACACGGTAAGTGCCAGGACGCCAAGCGAATAAATACCGAACAGCACGGACCACAGGCTGAAGAGGGTTGGCAGGAAAATCACCAGCAACATCAACAGCAATCCGGCCGAAGGAACCAGCAAAGATGGCATCACTGCATTATCGTACATGACGATGTTGACGTAAGGGCCCACCAGGAAATAAAGCAACATGGAAAGCGCTGAGAGACGCCCCAATTGCTGGCTTTCTTTCAGCATATCCACCGTTCCGTCTTCAGGTGCCGACAGGGCCATTTCGGCGGCGCCATAAATACAGGAAGAGCCAAACACCAGGACTATGAAATCCCGAAAGGTCCACACTTCGATGGATCGCAATCCCCAGCCAACCCACCATAGCTGCAGGATGTACAGAAGAATGCTGAATGCCCACAGTGCGGATGCCCAGTGAAATATCACGCGATTGTGAGCCCGCGTAATCATGGCCATGTTGTGAAGGAGTCGCGTGATTGCCAGGCCGAGAATGATGGAGACGGCGATAAAAATATATTCGTGCTGGGTCAACTCAATCTCTCATCAGCGCGGCGGTAGCCGCTGTTGCGGTGATAAACTCATACGCCAGGGCCCCGTAGGTATAGCCGGTAACCACATCATCACCCATCAGGACTGAGAACAGTCGGGCAATTGCCAGAGCACCTATGGCCAGCCCCAGTAACAGCAGGCCCGGACGGTACAGGTCGGGCCTGGTCAAGGCGAAAAAACAATAGACGCCCAATCCAGTCTGCAACCCACCGTACATGGCACCGATTTCGGCATAGGCGTCACCATTGCCGATATCCAGCCCGGCGAGTCCAGCCGGAATCCCGGGAGCCAGTAGACTGATCACCCCGTAAGCAGTGAAGACCAGCGCAGAGATTCCAAGTACGACTTTCCCGAGCATCATGAGAATTGTCCTGTACGCAGTATAATGGTGCCCGACAGGCCCCGCCGGTCGGGGCTTCCAGGCGAGCCCACTGCCCTTGTCGGCTTAAATGGGTTGCCTCGCCTTGACAGGCCGACGGCAAGACGCCCCGTCAGTGAATTCGCCGGAAAGCCAGAGTATTTCCATACTTAACCAGAGGTTTCCTAATAATAGCTGATACTGGCCGTGCTAGCGATGCAACAGCTCTCCGGATGGATCATAGTGCAAATACGCCGGTAAATACCGGTAGGCCAAGGCACGTCGGAATCTGGCCAGGTATTCTGTCCGTGAAATTTCCGGAAACTGGGACAGCTGGCAGGTTTCCCCGACCCTGTTGGGCCGGGCCAGGTAGCCCGGGCCGGCATGATAGGACGCGGCAAGGAGATCCCGGTAAGCGGCGGAATTTTCCTTGCTCCTTTCAGGAAAATCACAGTGTCGGGCTATCTGTTCCTCAATATAGAGTATATATTTCAGTCCTGCCTGCAAGTTGGTTCCCGGTTTGTTTACCGCGGGCAGATTCATTTGTTCACCCGTGGTCGGCAATACCTGGAATGCACCCAACGCACCGGCCGAGCTGGGCACAGAATTGGGATGAAACCGGCTTTCCACGTACAGTATTGCCGCAGCGACCTGAAAGCGGGATCTCGGTGACAGGGTCAGAATCGTCTCGCCGGACCTGGTCTTCCAGGGGGCTGGCTGCACAACCGACGGCGGCGGGTTTCGCGGATCGAACAGGCGATAGCGCACAGTTTCGGGAAAGTAGGATAACAGCTGATCGATCAGGCACCGCTCCACGTACACCACGGGCTGATTGTCCGGCTTGATGCTCCATGGCTGATCGGCTCGACCGTCAGACCGCAGGTAGGTGCCTGAAGGGCCGATTCGGCAGGAAACCAGATCACGATCGGCCAGGGCGGGCCCTGACCACAGCATGGCAAAGATGCCCAGCATGCCGAGTATCGTCCGCAGTGCAGGAAGGGTTGAGTTGTGGCTGTAGCACGGCATGGTAATTGGATCCTGGCCTGGTAGTTCAGAATATTGGTCCGAAGTACGCAATTAGACCCGGTCATGGAAGCTGATTCCGGGTCTTGTTTCGCATTGACTGGATTTCACGTTACTGCTCAGCTGCTGTCGCTCTCTGCCATGGCAGAGAGCAGAGCCGCCTGTTGCTCTACTTTAGATCGGCCTGACGGTACCGAGCTTCACTGTCCGCCGTGAAATCTCTTCACAGACAAATCAACGTCGACCTGAATCCGCCCCGGGATGGCGGACAACGGCCACAGTCACCACGGTGTTTCTGTTACTCGTAACGCAAGGCGTCAATGGGGTCCAGATTGGCCGCCTTGGCAGCAGGCAGTATGCCGAACAGAATGCCGACGAAACCGCTGAACCCCAGGGCCAGTGCCGCAGCCCAGAATGGAATCGCCGCGGGAGGGAAAGAAGGAATGTTGCCTGCAATCAACGTGCCCAGTCCGTAGCCAATAGCCAGCCCGATAAGACCGCCTAACAGCGACAGGAGTAGTGATTCGATCAGAAATTGCAGCAGTATATGGTGCCGCTTGGCACCTATAGCCTTGCAGATACCAATCTCGCGGGTCCGTTCGGTGACGGAAACAAGCATGATATTCATTATGCCAATGCCACCTACCAGCAGTGATATACCCACGATCCCACCGATTACAATGGTGACCACGCCGAGAATGGAATCGAATGTCTGCATCATCTGCTCGGCAGTTTCGATGACAAAGTCGTCTTCGTCATCACTGTCCAGACCATGGGCGTCCCGCAGCAGCGTTGAAAGCTGAGTGGTGATGTCTGCCACGTTGGCTGACTCGCTCAGGCTCAATTGGATCTGAATGTCGGTCCTGGCCTGGTTTCCCTGCAGGCTGCGCATGGTTGCATAGGGAATCAGCACGATGTCGTCCTGGCTGAACCCCATAATATCTCCCTTGGGTTCGAGCAGGCCGACAATCTTGAACCACTCGCCGCCAAGCTCCACGAATTCATTTACCGGGTCTTCCGGCAGGTTGAGATTGTCCCGCACCGTATCGCCGATGATGGCGATACGGCGACGGGTCAGGTTGTCGCTGTTGGCCAGGAAGCGACCCTGGGAGGTGTAAAACTGTGCCACGTCCTGGTAGGCATAGGTGGTTCCCATTATCTGGCTATAGGCAGTCTGGCTGCCATACTTGATTTGCGAGGCCCTGGAGGCGAACAGTATCGGGGTAATGGAGGCGATACCATCGACGCGCCGTTCAATAAGGTTGAGATCGTCCGGTGTTAACCTGGCGTTCAATCCCTGCATGCGGTCCTCCAGCGGCGTGTAGGACCGGACAGTCAGGCTGTTGGTGCCCAGAGAAGCAAACTGCTGACTGACAAACACCCGTAATCCCTGGGTAATTGAGACCACGGCGATAACGCTGGCAACGCCGATTACGATCCCCAGTGTAGTCAGGAAGCTTCTGAAGCCGTGGGCGTAAATGGAAGCCAGGGCGGACCGGCCACTTTCGATGATAGCGAACAGCATGGCTAATTGTCCTGCGCCGCTGGCTGGGCCGTGTCGCGGTATACCTGTCCGTCCTTCATCTCGATCAACCGGCTGCAGTGTGCGGCTATTTCTTCCTCGTGGGTCACCATGATCACGGTATGGCCTTCATCCTGCAGAGCATCGAACAGCTGCATGATTTCCACCGTGGTACGGGAATCAAGGTTACCGGTGGGTTCGTCCGCCAGCAGGATGGACGGGTTGGTAACCAGTGCCCGGGCGATGGCAACCCGCTGGCGTTGTCCGCCGGACAGCTGGTTTGGCAGGTGGTCCATGCGATCCGCCAGGCTGACCCGTTCCAGAGCCTGTTTGGCCATCTGCTGTCGCTGCCTCAGCGGTACATTGCGGTATATCAGCGGTTGCATGACATTGCCCAGGGCCGTGGCCCTGGGTAACAGGTTGAAGCTCTGGAAGATGAAGCCGATTTCCAGGTTACGGATTTCGGACAGCTCATTCTGATCGAGGTTTTCCACGTTGTTGCCATTGAGGTGGTACTGACCACCGGTGGGCCGGTCCAGGCAGCCCAGAATGTTCAGCATCGTGGATTTGCCGGAGCCGGAGGAGCCGATGAATGCGACGTATTCGTTCCGTTCAACAGTGACACTGATGCCATCCAGGGCTTTTACCACCTGGCTGCCCATCTCGTAAAACCTGGTTATGTCTCTCAGCTCAATCAGGGCCATGATGATCGTCGGATACGCTGTGATGATGGTGTTGGTTCTGCAGGTCGAGGGTACCTTTCACGGGCGATCAGAGGTTCCTTCAGTTGGCACGCGCCTCGACTCTGGTCACGTCCAGGCGATCACCGTCCAGCAGGTGACGCAGTTCCCTGTTGGGTCCAACAACGATTTCGATGTCGTCGTCGATATCAGTGGTCAGTTCCTGGTACTCGTCGTCAGACAAGCCAACGTCCACCCGGGTTTTACGCGCCACACCGTTGTCGTTGATAAATAGAAAATGTTCACTGCGCAGGGCTGACCGGTCTTCTTCGAACAGCACTGCCTCTATGGGTACGGCTGCCACTTCCTGGTCCTGGCGGGTAAAAATCTCCGCGCGGCAGGACATGCCCGGACGCAACACGACATCGCCGGGATCGGTAATGTCGATTTCAACGGTAAAGGTCAGCCCCTGCCTGCCAGCTTCCACTTTGGCCGTATTGGCAATGTAGCGCACCATGCCAGTCATTGGCTGGTCCGGATAGGCAATGGCTACTATCTCGGCCCGCTGTCCCACGGCGATGTTGGCAACATCAGCCTCGTCCACCAGGACTTCCACGTAAATGCTTTCCGGGTTGGCGATAGTCATCAATGACGAGCCCGGAATGTTCGTGGAACTGGCGATGGCGGTTTCGCCTACCTTGATGTCGAGGCTGGTGACAACTCCATTCAGCGGTGAAACGATCTGGGTTTTGCTGAGTTGATCCTGAACCTGCTCCAGTTGTGCCTGGGCCTGCAGCAGCCTCTCTCTTGACGACTTGAGGTCAATTTCAGCCAATGCCAGTTGACTGGAAATATCGTCGAATTCTTCGTCACCCACCATCTTGCGTTCGTACAGGCTGCGGGTGCGCGTGAACTGGCGTCGCAGGTTCGCAATTCGCACTTCCTGCCGTTCGATGTCGATGGAGTTGATACGTACAGCTGCTTCACTCTGCTCGAGACCCGCCAGCAGGTTCCTGTCGTCCACCTGCAGTACCAGCTGACCTTCGACAACTCGATCGCCTTCCTCCACGTATAACGACGAAACTTTGCCGATTATTTCCGAGCTGAGAAGGACTTCCTCTTCGTGGGCGAGGAAGCCGGAGGCAAGTATGGATGGACTTATCACGCGCTTTGCTACCGTTGCGACTTCCACTTCCTTGGCATCGGTACCGAATACTGCGCGATTGATAAAGGGCAGGGCAATTACGGCGCCAACCAGGATCAGGACCAGAATTATTTTTTTGGGACTCATTGGAGAGTTCCTGTTGCAGAAAGCGGATCGAACCTTGCGGTATGGACGACGGCAGGCCGTGCTGAGTTACCGGAAACTATCACAGGCAGGTTCAACTGAGAGCAAAATACGCCCAAATACCGTAAATCAGCAGATAAGGTGCAAGTACGGTAACCGCAGCCCTGGGCAGCGATACCTGCAGCCACTGGCGGTAGCCCATGACCAGCAGTGCCAGGTTCCAGAACAGTGGCAGGTTCAGAGTTGAAAGAATCTGGTTCAGTGACTGATTGGTAAACTGCATACCCAGGGTGTAGAGACTCAGTGCATTCAGGTCGTAGTTGCTCAATTGACCGCCGGGATGCAGCAGTATGGTTACTGCCATGGATAGGCTGGTAAAAAGATTGGGGAGACTGGTCCAGGCTGCCAGGGAGAACCACTGGCGAAAGCGGAAGGTATCGCCACGGAGTGACGATACCAGGGAAAGGTAGCCGGCCTGGGCAAGGTAGATCAGCAGCAGACTGACGGCGCTGCCCACGATGCCCAGAATCAGGAGATTGCGCTGTGAAAACGAGAGCATTGCGTCCCGGGTTTCTTCCAGTTCGGCACCGTCGAGTTGCGGTATTCGCGACAGGGTATCGTCCACGTACCAGTCATAATCCAGCACCGCAAAGTACCAGCCGGTAACCAGGATGACACCGCTCAGAACTACGGTAAGTGGAAATATCCAGGTCGGCGTGGTACGCAGCACCTGGAAAACCGCCGTGGGAGCCGTGAGCAAATTGATTGCCTGTACAAGGGGACCGGGAGAATTGACAGGCTCCGGGGTCGATGCGTCCTGATGGTTCATAGGGGATTCCTGTGCCGGGTGCCCGGTGCGCTCAACGACGTAACGGCGACGATGCCGGCTATGGTTGGTATCAGTCGATCAACGGATCATCGAGAAAACGGGCCAACCGTTGTCGAAGCAACTGGTTTTCGGCCCGAAGCCGGTCACGCTCCTCGATCAGTTCGGCGACTATGGCTACGTCCGCCCAATCCAGCTCCAGATCGCTGTGCAGGCGGATGGCTCGCTGAATCGTGCAGACCATATTCAGATCAAAGGACCACTCGGAGGGACGCTGACCTCCGGGACGGACGATTCCATAATCAACAAGGTCGATACAGAGCTTCCGGGTCAAGTGCAACTGCTGACAAAGGTCATCCAGTGTGAGGCTTACCGTGTATTCAGTCACGTTCAGCCCTCCAGTTCTTGTCGTGGATCAAAATCGGCGCGTTCTGCCAGCTGTCCCCACAATTCCCTGGCCAGGGCGTCGGACTTCTGTGGCATTACTACTTTTAGAATAACATACAGGTCACCGGCATCAGATTTTCCATGCCTGACAGGCAGCCCCTTACCTCTGATCCGAAGTCGGGCTCCGGTCTGACTGTCGGGCTTGATAGTCAGGTTTATTTTCCCGGTCAGCGTTGGCACTTTGACGCTGGTGCCCAGGGCTGCCTCCCACGGTGTAATCGGTAGAGTCAGGTTCAGGTCACTGCCCACGACATCGAACAGTGGATGCGGTACCAGTTTGATTCGCAGGTACAGGTCTCCAG
>Ga0070727_10000611_pt1 | contig 42806 bp, 36 predicted proteins | sample tdAd472_FD_66722 | JGI IMG/M metagenome (GOLD analysis project Ga0070727, IMG submission 66722) | Marine sediment microbial communities from the Atlantic coast under amendment with organic carbon and nitrate - tdAd47.2 | ecosystem: Environmental > Aquatic > Marine > Coastal > Sediment | place... | reverse complement strand
AGAAAAGGTCATCAGCCAGGTAGCAGACAGGTATTCAAACATGAGTTACAAGCCCGGAAAATCCAGAGAATCAGCGGATGCTTTGAGGGAATCCACGGCAGGCAGTCGGGAACTGGAGACGCTTTCCGCCATGCTTGATAACGAGGCTGAGGATCTCGAGGTGCGCAGACTGCTGCAACGCCTGGAGGCGGACCCGGCACTGGGCGCTGCCTGGGAACGCATGAATCTGGTTCAGTCACTGCTGCACAATGAGGACATCAGGGTCGAATTGTCCCCGGACCGGGGTTTTGACCGACTGGCTGCAGGGGTCAGTGCGGCGTTGCACAGTGAACCGTCTCCTGGTGCGGTGGCATCATCGACTGCTGGCTGGAGTCGATCTCTGGCCAGGATGGCAATTGCCGCGTCGGTGGCTCTGGCCGTGTTTATCGGCATGCAGATGGGAATTCAGCAGACAACCAGCCCCGTGGCACCAGCGTTGGTAAGCGACGAACAGGCTGATTCCCCGGCAGCGCCGACTTCAGCAGCCTCGGGGACCGCCGTGGCCGCCACCGATCCCGTGCAGCCGGTGGTTCGTCAGGTTGATCCGGAAGCCCGTCAGCGCCTGGAAGAATATATTCGCAGTGCATCTATTGTGCGCCAGGAACCCCGTCAACTGGAGCAGCTAGAAGAATCACCGCTGTATCGGCTGGTCAACGAGATTCAGAATTCACAATAACTCCTAACAACCTGATAAAAAAGTAAATATTTACCCCGACAAGGCCAGTGCGGGCCGGCTCAGGTACCTGCCTGACCCGATGCGGTAACCACTCCCTGCCTGCCTTCCCGACCGGCGTCCGCCGTCAGTCCAGGTTTACGTTTTCCACCGGCTAAAGTACACTCGATTTCCTTGGTGTCCGGCGGATATCCGGGACTCAGGTTACCGGCACCGCCGCTGATTCACACCCCTCCAGCTGATCAAACCGGAAATCAACTATGAAGCCATACCAGATGCTCCGCGTCCTGTCCTTGTCATTACTCCTGTCAGCGAGCCTGGGACCGGCTGTTTTCGGGGGCGGAGCTGCCAATGCTGCAGCCAGCCTGCCCAACTTTGCCGACCTGGTGGAGGACAATGCCGCTGCCATTGTTGAAATTTCCGCGATCCGCATGGTGGAAAGCCCCGGGTTCATGTCGGAACGGGAACTTGAGGAGTTTCTGCGTCGTCGCATTGATCCTGACGAATTGCCTGACCTGGACCTGGATCAGGAAGGCCGTGAGCCGGAGCTGCGTCCCAGGGGGTCAGTGGGATCCGGTTTCATCCTCACCGACGATGGCTATGTCATCACCAACCACCATGTCGTCGCCGGCGCCGAGGAGATTACCGTACAGATGACCGACCGGCGCGAATTCAATGCCGAGGTGGTGGGCCTGGATGAACCTTCGGACCTGGCCGTGCTGAAAATCGACGCCCGGGATCTGCCCAGTGTCAGTATGGGCGATTCCGATGCCGTGCGTGTGGGCGACTGGGTTCTTGCCATCGGTTCGCCTTTCGGTCTGGAATTTTCAGCTGCCGCCGGCATTGTCAGCGCCAAGGGACGATCCATCCCGGGCAACAGTCAATACAACTACATGTCATTCATCCAAAGTGACGTGGCGATCAACCAGGGCAATTCCGGTGGACCACTGTTCAACCTGGACGGCGAAGTCATCGGCATCAACTCGCAGATTCTAAGCAGCACCGGAACATCCAATGGCATTTCTTTTTCCATTCCCAGCAACGTCGCCCTGAATGTCATCAACCAGTTACGGGAAAGCGGCTCGGTGCAACGCGGCCTGCTGGGTGTCCAGATCAAGGATGTCTCCTACGCACTGGCGGAATCGTTCAACCTGAACAGGCCCCGGGGTGCCTTTGTCGATGTCGTGTCACCGGGCAGTCCTGCAGAAACGGCGGGCATTCAGATCGAAGATATCATCCTGGAATTCGATGGCCAGGCTATCGAGGGGTCGGCGGACCTGCCGTTCCTGGTGGGACAGAACAAGCCCGGTACCACTTCCGCATTGCTGGTATACCGGGATGGCCAGCGCCTCAGCCTGAACGTGACCCTGGGCAGCTCGCCGCTGAACGTGGTTCAGGAGGAAGTGGCCGAGGTAGTTCCTCAACGCCGCAACCCCCTGGGGCTGCGCGTGGCCGAACTGAGTGCCGAAATCAGGCAGGTTGCCGGCCTTAACGGCGTGAGAGTGCTGGAAGTCATCGACGGGCCCGCCGAGGAGGCCGGTATCGTCGTAAACGATGTCATCGTGTCCCTCAATCGGCAGGATATTTCCAGCCTGGAGCAGTTTGCCGCCGTGGTGGATTCATTGCCCGAAAGCGGTTTTGTGCCTATCCGCATTGTTCGGGAAGGTCGCGGGACCACCCTGGCCCTCGACATAGACTGACCGGCTCCGCCGCTGGACATAACGCGCTGCCGGCTGACAGCGCCGGCGCCCGGGACGGCATTGACCTGCCAGGTTCGCCGGCGATTGCCTCTCCGATAAAACTCACTGACACGCTCCGGCAGATACTTTAGAATTGCCTCCCTCGAAGGTATACCCCAGACAACATCAAGGATTCAGTGAGCGATCTCAGCCACATTCGTAACTTTTCCATCATTGCCCATATCGATCACGGAAAATCAACGTTGGCAGACCGGTTTATCCAGCTGTGTGGCGGTGTATCCGATCGGGAACTGGCAGAACAGATGCTTGATACCCTGGAAATTGAACGGGAGCGGGGGATCACCATCAAGGCGCAGAGCGTCACGCTGCACTACCAGGCAAAGGATGGCAAGCGCTACCAGTTGAATTTCATCGACACGCCAGGGCACGTGGATTTCAGCTACGAGGTGTCCCGTTCCCTGGCCGCCTGTGAAGGGGCCCTGCTGGTAGTGGACGCCGGTCAGGGCGTGGAAGCGCAGTCCGTGGCCACGTGTTACACGGCAATAGAGCAGGGCCTGGAAGTTATCCCTGTATTGAACAAGATGGATCTTCCTCAGGCCGATCCGGAACGGGTTCGTACGGAAATCGAGGAAATTATCGGTATCGATGCCAGCGAGGCGGTCAGTGCCAGTGCCAAGACCGGCATGGGGGTAGAGGAAATCCTGGAACAGATCGTGGCCAAGGTGCCACCACCTGTTGGCGATCGCGACGCGGACCCGCAGGCATTGATTATCGACTCCTGGTTTGACAACTACCTGGGCATCGTGTCCCTGGTAAGAGTCAAGCAGGGTGAGATCAGAAAGGGCAACAAGATAGTCGCCAAGTCCATCGGCAAATCACACGTGGTTGACAGCGTCGGCAAGTTTACGCCGAAGCGGCTAGAAACCGAGTACCTCGCGGCCGGCGAAGTGGGTTTTGTGCTGGCCGGCATCAAGGATATTCACGGCGCACCGGTAGGCGATACCCTGACCCTGGCGTCGACACCGGAGGTGCAGGCTCTGCCGGGATTCCGCCGGGTGCAGCCACAGGTTTACGCCGGCCTGTTTCCGGTTTCCTCCGATGATTTTGAAAACTTCCGGGATGCGTTGTCAAAACTGACCCTCAACGACGCATCGCTTTATTACGAACCGGAAAATTCCGACGCCCTGGGGTTCGGTTTTCGCTGTGGTTTTCTGGGCATGCTGCACATGGAAATTATCCAGGAACGCCTGGAGCGGGAATACGATCTGTCGCTGATTACCACGGCGCCAACCGTGGTATACCAGGTGGTTCTGAACAACGGTGACGTGGAGGAGGTCGACAGTCCGTCTGATCTGCCACCAACCGCCAATATCGCCGAAATGCGGGAGCCCGTTGTACTGGCGAACATCCTGGTCCCCCAGGAATACCTCGGGGCCGTTATCACGCTTTGTGAACACCGCAGGGGTGTACAGAAGGATATGCAGTTTATCGGCAAACAGGTTTCCCTGAACTATGAACTGCCGATGAATGAGGTCGTGCTGGATTTTTTCGACCGGCTGAAATCCGTCAGTCGCGGTTACGCCTCCCTGGATTACCATTTTCAGCGATTCGAAAAATCCAGCCTGGTACGTTTGGATATTCTGATAAACGGCGATAAAGTGGATGCACTGGCTATAATTGTGCATCGGGATCAGGCGCAGACCAAGGGCAGGATGCTGACGGAAAAGATGAAAGAACTGATACCCCGTCAACTTTACGACGTGGCGATTCAGGCTGCCATCGGCGGACAGATAATATCCCGTCAGACTGTCAAGGCGCTGCGTAAAAACGTCACCGCCAAGTGTTATGGTGGAGACATCACCAGGAAGAAAAAACTATTGGAGAAACAGAAAGCGGGCAAGAAAAGGATGAAGAAAGTGGGAAGTGTTGAAGTACCCCAGGAAGCCTTTCTCGCCGTGCTTAAAATTGACTCGTAATGGATATCGATTTCGCTTTAGTTCTGGTTGTGCTGGTAGGTGCCTGCGGTCTCATCTGGGTACTCGATTCACTGTTGCTGAAAAAAGTCAGAAATCAGCGAATTGCCGATTTCAGGCAGACCGCCGGTAACACCAGGCCGGAAAAAGCCGTTGAAGAGGAAGTGGCAGCCCTGGCCCGGGAGCCGGTGCTGGTGGAGTACGCCAAATCGTTCTTTCCCGTGCTGCTGGTTGTGCTGGTGCTGCGTTCATTCATCATTGAGCCTTACCAGATTCCTACCGGGTCGATGATCCCGACACTGCAGGTGGGGGATTTTATCCTGGTCAACAAGTACCACTATGGCCTGCGCTTACCGGTCATCGGCACGAAGATTGTCGATATCGGTGAACCGCAGCGCGGCGAGGTGATGGTGTTTATTCCGCCCCATGAAAACAAGTATTACATCAAGCGGGTGGTAGGCATGCCGGGAGACAGAATTCGGTATGAAGACAAGCGCCTGTACATCAATGGCGAGGAAGTGGAACGGGATTACCTGGGCGCAACCCGGGTGGAATTCGGGCCGGAATCGGTAGCTGGCAATCTTTACCAGGAAGACCTTGGTGGCGTGGAACACACGATACAGCTCAGTGATTTGCGGCTGGGACGACAGGGACGGACCTCGTGGATAGTGCCGGAAGGTCACTATTTCATGATGGGTGACAATCGGGACAACAGCGCCGACAGTCGCGTATGGGGCCCGGTTTCCGAAACCAAGATTATTGGCAGGGCCGTGGCCATCTGGATGCACAAGGATCCGGGACTGAATTTGCCGCACTTTTCCCGAAATCAGCTTATCCGCTAGCCACAATTCAATAATTTACCTGATACTTTGTTCTTAAATCTGTGATTTTATTGGCGGTTTTTTGACCACAGAGGCCGTAAGGTAGAGCCTGCAGTTATTATTTATGCCGCGAGAAGGTAATCACTATGGTTAACGGATTCAAGGGCCCCAGCTACCAGCGGGGCGTTTCCAAGTTCGGCTTGCTGATAATGGGCCTGTTTGTTGCATTGTTCCTGACCGTGGGATTGAAAGTGGGCCCCCTGTACATGGACAACAACACGCTGACCAGCATGGCAGACGACATGATTGCCGACGGCACGGCCAACCGGCTGGCTGTCGACGAAATCAGGCAGCGATTTGCCGACGCGTTACGCTTGAATGCTATTTATGATTTCGACCTGTCAGACATCGAAATCAGGCGCGGTGGTGGCGTGACCTCGATACGAATCGCTTACGAACGACGTTTACCGCTGTTCGCCAACCTGGATATTGTTGCCGTTTTTGATCACACTGCACAATAAATAACCATGCGGAATTAAATGACCACGGATCGGGAGAAACTCGAGACCAGTCTGGGCTACACCTTCCAAGATCCAGGGCTGCTGGTGCAGGCTCTGACCCATCGCAGTGCCGGTCGCACTCACAACGAGCGTCTCGAGTTCCTGGGCGACGCGGTACTGGACATGCTGATAGCCGAGAAGCTTTTCATGGACTACCCACACGCCACCGAGGGTGAGCTGAGCCGTATGCGAGCCAATCTCGTCAATGGTGAGGTGCTGGCGGATATTGCCACGGGCCTCGAACTGGGTAGTTTTATCAAGCTGGGTCCCGGTGAACGTAAAGGCGGAGGCAAGCGCCGGGTTTCCATCCTGGCCGACGCCGTTGAAGCGTTGATCGCCGCGGTTTACCTGGACGGGGATATTGCCAGCACCAACGACGTGGTGAATCGGCTGTTCGCTTCGAGGATGTCCGCCAGCGATATCCGTCAGCGACGCAAGGACAGCAAGACCAGGTTACAGGAACTGATGCAGGCCAGGGGCCTGGCCCTGCCCAGCTACGAGCTTGTCAATACCACGGGCGAGGCGCATAACCAGACTTTCACCGTGGCCTGCCAGGTTGAACTGCTGGCCGAATCAAGGGTGGGTAAGGGCAAGAGTAAACGCACGGCTGAACAGGATGCCGCGGACCAGGTGCTGGCGGCACTGGAATCCCTGACATGAGCGGCACCGACAGGGACAGCCGGGTCAGCCGCTGCGGATTCATCGCCCTGGTTGGCCGTCCCAATGTTGGCAAGTCGACCCTGCTGAATCATTTTTTACGGCAGAAAATCAGTATTACCTCGCGTAAACCCCAGACCACCAGGCACCGCATACTCGGCGTGCACACTGTTGCCGATACGCAATTTGTCTATGTCGACACCCCCGGCTTGCACCGGGAACGGCGTAAACCACTCAATCGACTGATGAACGAAACTGTCGAACGGGTTATCCGGGATGTGGACGTGATTTTCTTCGTGGTGGAGCGATTGGCGTGGACGGAAGAGGATGACCTGGTGTTGAACGCGCTCAAGTCCGTGCACAAGCCTGTGTTTCTGTTGATCAACAAGGTCGATCAGGTCCAGGATAAAAGCCGACTGCTTCCCCACATCGAGACTCTGTCCGGCAAAATGGATTTTGCCGAGATTATTCCTGTGTCGGCGTTGGGCGGGCACAACCTGGATACCATTGATGAACTGACCAGGAATTATCTGCCGGAGGGCGACTTTCTTTTTCCGGAAGACCAGGTCACGGACCGCAGTTCACGATTTCTCGCGGCGGAGATGATCCGGGAAAAAATTACCCGGCAGCTTGGCGATGAACTGCCCTACGAGATGACGGTGGAGATCGAGAGTTTCGACGACAGGGGCAAGACCCTGCATATCGATGGGCTGGTGCTGGTGGACAAGCCCGGTCAGAAACGCATCCTCATCGGCCAGGACGGAGCCCGTCTCAAGCGTATCGGCTCAGAGGCGCGCCAGGACATGGAAAAAGCCTTCGATCGTAAAGTGATGCTGAAACTATGGGTCAAGGTAAAGTCCGGATGGGCCGACAATGAGCGAGCACTGAAGAGCCTGGGCTATACTGATTACCAGTGAGTGATGTGCGGCGCTGTTGGCAGCCATGGTGAAGACAGGGCTTTGCGATCAGACAGGTCGCACCAGGCAGCACTGCTGTCCCGCGAACCGTCCAGACAGTCAGGGTATTGCCTGCTGCAGCTGTGTCCCCCAGGGATGCGCGTGTCGAGCCTGTATGGATCCTGTCACGGTAAACGGCGGCAACCCCTGGCGGGTCATTGTACCGCGGGGACCACGGTGCGTTGCCGGTCATTGTCTATTCGATGATTTCTCCAGTCTGAGCTGCAGGAAAACCGGGACCGTTCAGGCAGGGCAGCCCGGGCAGGAAAGGCGAAAGTTACCAGATGGAAAATCGAGTTTACCTGCAACCGGCCTACGTGCTGCACAAACAACCGTTTCAGAACAGCAGTCTGCTGCTGGACTTTTTCTGCATCGACTACGGGAGAGTGCGGGCAGTTGCCCGTGGCGCACGCCGTGGCAGTTCAAAATACCGAAGCCTGCTGCAACTGTTTCAGCCGCTGCTGGTTTCCCTGTCCGGCAAGGGCGAGGTCAAGACTGTTACCGGGGTGGAATGCAGCGTGTCCGCCATACAGCTGCAGGGTGAGCGACTGCTCAGCGGCCTGTATGTCAATGAACTGATTACCCGCCTGCTGTTGAGTCATGTCGAGCATACTGGCCTGTATCGTCGTTACCAGGAGGCGCTGCTCAGCCTGGGTGGCGATGAAGAACTGCACAGTGTGCTGCGCCGTTTCGAAATGGCGTTGCTGGATGAACTGGGTTACGGCATTGACCTGGAATGTGATTGTGTCACCAGGGAGCCCATCGAAACCGGGGGCACCTACCTGTTCGTCCCGGATAACGGCTTTCAGCTGGTACCGGCAGGTGATTCGCACCCGGAGGGGGTCGGCAATACGTTCAAGGGAAGACACATCCTGGCATTGCACAAGCTGAATTTTTCCGATCCTGACAGTCGCCAGGCTGCCCGGAAAATTACCCGGCTGGCGCTGGCAACCCACCTGGGTGAAAAACCGCTGTACAGCAGAACCCTGTTTGCGCGACGCCATTGAATCCGGCCTGGCGTGGGTTTATGCAGGTCGCCAATCAGGTTAGAATCCGGCCTCTTGTTCAAGCACGCGGTGAGTCATGTCCTATCAAACCATCGACAGTCAGATCGGCAATACGCCGCTGGTCAGGCTCCAGAGACTTCCTGGAGAGACCTCGAATACGATTCTGGCGAAACTCGAGGGTAACAATCCCGCCGGATCGGTCAAGGACAGGCCGGCTCTCAACATGATCGTCCAGGCAGAGCTGCGCGGAGAGATTCGGCCGGGTGATGTGCTCATCGAGGCTACCAGCGGTAATACCGGCATTGCGCTGGCCATGGTCTGTGCCATCAAGGGTTACCGGCTTATCCTGATCATGCCCGACAACATGAGCGACGAACGCAAGGCCTCCATGAGTGCTTACGGTGCTGACCTTGTCCTGGTTTCTGAAGAGGACGGCATGGAAGGTGCCAGGGATCTGGCGGTGCGCATGGAGAACGAAGGCCGGGGGCGGGTACTTGACCAGTTTGCCAACCAGGACAACCCCAATGCTCATTACATGCGCACCGGTCCCGAAATATGGCGGGATACCCGTGGTGAGGTAACCCATTTCGTTTCGTCCATGGGCACAACCGGAACCATCATGGGAGTTTCCCGTTACCTCAAGGAACAGAACAGCGAGGTGGAAATCGTCGGCCTGCAGCCGAAGGAGGGCTCCCGGATACCGGGTATAAGGCGCTGGCCTGCTGCCTACCTGCCAAAAATCTACGATGCCTCGCGGGTGGATCGTATCATCGATGTCGATCAGCATGACGCCGAGGCGACGATGCAACAGCTGGCAAGGCAGGAAGGCATCTTCTGTGGTGTTTCGTCCGGTGGCAGCGTCTACGGCGCACTCCAGCTCAGCAGGGAAGTCGACAATGCGACAATTGTCGTCATAATCTGTGATCGCGGTGACCGTTACCTGTCTACCGGTGTATTCGACCAGAACAGTGCCGCCTGACCCTGCCCGGATAGCCATGTTCCAGGTCATACAAGTCGTGTCTACAGGCTCTGGCTGACCGTCAAATGTGAGACCATGGTGCGACGAAGAAGACGTAGAACCAGAAACCTGCCCAGTGATCCCGTAGAACTGACTATCGACCGCATCAGTCATGAAGGACGTGGTGTTGCGTCGAATGACGGCAAGGTGGCCTTTGTCGAAGGGGGATTGCCGGGTGAGCGGGTAATGGCCAGGTATCTGCATTGTCGCAGCAGTTTCGACGAAACCACTGCCATTGAAGTACTGGACCCCAGCCCGGACCGTGTCACCCCGCCGTGCCCCTATTTTACAGTCTGCGGAGGCTGTTCGCTGCAGCATCTCGCGTCACTGTCCCAGATTGAATTCAAGCAGGAACTGTTGCTTGATCAGTTGCATCATGCCACCGGTCTGGACACCGACAGCATTGAATTGCTGAATATTGAACGGGGACCGACACTCCATTATCGACGCAAAGCGCGCCTCGCCGTCCGTTACGTGGAGAAAAAAGGGGGGGCGCTGGTCGGGTTCCGGGAGAAACACAGCACTTTCGTGACGCAGATGGATAGCTGCCACGTGCTGACAACCGGTATCAGCAGACTGTTGACGCCGCTCAAGGAACTGGTGAACAAGCTGGATGCCAGGCGGGACGTCCCACAGTTTGAAGTGGCCGCCGGAAACAATGATGCGGGAAAATCCACGGTAGCCCTGATACTGAGACATTTGCAACCGCTGTCCGCCGAAGACCTGGACACGTTAAGTGAGTTTGCCGCTGACTTCGACTGTGAACTCTACCTCCAACCCAAGGGACCGGATTCCATTCACAAGCTCTGGCCTGCAGAGGGCGAAGATCGATTGCACTACCTGGTGATCGATCCCTCATTCCCGAATTTACCGCTTACCATGAAATTTCATCCGGCCGATTTTGTCCAGATCAACGAAGAGATAAACAGCAAGGCCATCCGGTTGGCCATAGACCTGCTGGATCTCGAGCCCGCGGACAGGGTGCTGGATTTATTCTGCGGGCTGGGCAATTTTTCATTGCCCCTTGCGCGTCATTGTCGACAGCTGACGGGGATTGAGGGGAGCGAGGAAATGGTTACGCGAGCCGGGGAAAATGCCACGACAAATAATATAGGCAACGCCAGCTTTGAAATGGCCAACCTGTATGAGTTGTCCGGCAGCGAAACCTGGCTGGGGAAGAAGTATTCCAAGGTTCTGCTGGACCCGCCTCGCTCCGGTGCGCTGGAGCTAATTGACTGGCTGGTCCAGTGTGGTGCACGCAAAATTGTTTATATTTCCTGCAATCCGGCTACCCTGGCAAGAGATGCGTCACTGCTTGTGAACGGCGGATATGCGCTCAGGCGGGCAGGCGTGATGGACATGTTTCCCCACACCGCCCACGTTGAATCCATCGCTGAATTCGAATTGGTAAAATAACTGGACGGTGTTTAATGGACAGGCTTAAAAAGATCATGGCCCTGCTCCGGGATCCGGAGCACGGTTGCCCCTGGGACCTTGAGCAGTCGCTGCCAAGTCTTACTCGTTACACGCTTGAAGAAGTCTACGAAGTGGTAGATGCAGTGGAATCGGGAAATCCTGAATCACTTCGCGATGAACTTGGCGACCTGCTTTTCCAGGTAGTCTTTTATGCCCGTATCGCCGAAGAGGATGGACTATTTGATTTCGACGATATCGTTGCCGGTATTTGTGACAAGTTATTGCGGCGACACCCCCACGTTTTCCCGGGAGGAGAGCTGGAACGTTTTGGTCAACACCAGGCCCTGGATGCGCAACAGGTAGTTTCCAATTGGGAAACCATCAAGAACGCGGAGCGTGAACAGAAAAGCCGTGAGTCCGGGAGTAAGGCCTCGATCCTGGATGATATACCCAGGGCCTTGCCAGCCCTTGAGCGATCCCTGAAGATGCAGAAGCGGGCTGCCAGGGTTGGATTCGACTGGTCGTCAGTGTCTCCCGTGCTGGACAAGTTCAAGGAAGAGATTGGCGAACTGGAAGAAGCTGTTGCCAGCAACAATGAAGACGCCATAAACCATGAAATGGGAGACTTGTTGTTTGCGGCTGTCAATCTGGCAAGGCATATCAACGTTGAACCGGAAAATGCACTGCGTGAAGCCAACCGGCGATTTGCCCGTCGCTTCGCGTTTATTGAAGAGCAGTTGGAGCTGGATAATCTTCATCCGGAAGAGGTGGCCCTGGAAAAACTGGATGAGCTTTGGGATGCTGCCAAACGAAAGGGACTATAATCGCCTGGCTTACCGGTTCGACCACCGACTGCTATACAGGTTTCCTACTACTAATTACAGGAGAATTGCCTTATGAGAATCATTTTATTGGGCCCGCCCGGGGCCGGGAAGGGCACCCAGGCCGCTTTTATCACCGAGAAATTCGAGATACCACAAATTTCAACCGGCGATATGTTACGGGCTGCGGTAAAAGAACAGTCGGAACTGGGCAAAAAAGTTGAGGCAGTAATGGCTTCCGGCGGACTGGTGACCGATGAAATCATTATTTCTCTGGTCAAGGAACGTATCCAGCAGGAAGATTGTAAAAACGGCTTTCTCTTTGATGGTTTTCCCCGGACCATTCCCCAGGCGGAAGCGTTGCAGGACTCCGGTGTGCAGATCGACACGGTCCTGGAGATCCACGTCGACGACGAGGAAATTGTGCAACGCATGAGTGGACGGCGGGTGCATCCGGATTCCGGCCGTGTCTATCATGTGACCAACAACCCGCCGAAAGTAGCAGGCAAAGACGATGTGACCGGTGAATCCCTGGTGCAACGTGATGATGATCGGGAGGATACCGTGCGCAAGAGGTTGCAGGTATATCATCAGCAGACCAGGCCCCTGGTCGAGTTTTACCGGAATCTACAGGACGCGGAAAACACCCTGAAAGTAGCGCGGATAGAGGGTACGGGTTCAGTTGATTCAATAAAAGAAAAAGTAATTTCCGCGTTGTCATGATGTCATGAAGAAAAAATGTTTCGTCATTATGGTTCAATCACATTGATTCGCCTGCTTCATTGAGCAGGCATAATAAAAAGCCCGGTCCTTTCCGGGCTTTTTATTTACTGAAGAATACAAATCATCCTCGTTCAATCCTGTACTCAATTCCATTATCGTGTGTTTGCCACGCAGGTAATTCCTTAAAGTTTTTAATGATTGGAGCGAAATACTGTCTGAGTGCCGCATTAAGCGGATTTTGCTAATGGAAAGTAGAATTGATTTTTGATCAATTAATAGCGCTTCATCACTGTTAGCTAAATATTTTTTATGCTATGTTGCCGGCGAATGAAGCTTTCATTACCTCGCAAGGGTAGGCTTGGAGTTTCACTAACTAGGAGATAAACGAGTATGGCTAAAGTTACTGGTAGGAAAAAGGCGGCGAAGAAAAAGACGCCAGCCAAAAAAACTGCTGCTAAGAAAATGACTGATGCGCAGAAGCGTGAAGCGGCCTTAAAGAAAGCAATTGAATCATTCGTAACGAAATGGAACAAGAAACGCGATAAGGAAGAGGCAGTCAAAGCACGTAAAGCCGCTAAAAAAGCTGCGCAGAAAGCCAAGGCAGCAGCCAAGAAAGCTGCATTGAAGGAAAAGCAGGCAGCCAAGAAGGCGGCTGCGAAAGCCAGGGCCGCGGCTAAAAAAGCTGCTGCCAAGAAAAAGTCTCCGGCCCGCAAAAAGGCAGCCAAAAAGAAAGTAGCCAAAAAGAAAGTGGCCAAAAAGAAAGTGGCGAAAAAGAAAACAGCAAAGAAAAAAGTAGCCAAGAAAAAGTCGCCGGCTAAAAAGAAGACCGCCAGGAAAAAGTCAGTGAAAAGGGCAGCCATGGCCAAAAAGGCCTCTCCCAAGAAGGTCGCCAAGAAAAAAGCGGCTAAGAAGAAGGTAGCCAAAAAGAAAGTAGCCAAGAAAAAGGTGGCGAAGAAAAAAGTAGCCAAAAAGAAAGCAGCGGCCAAGAAAAAGTCGCCCGCTAAAAAGAAAGCAGCCAAAAAGAAAGTAGCTAAGAAGAAAGTAGCTAAGAAGAAAGTGGCTAAGAAAAAGGTAGCCAAGAAGAAGGCAGCAGCCAAGAAAGGTGGAGCGGTCAAGCGCAAGGCTGCAGCTAAAAAGAAAGCGGCTAAGAAGAAAGTGGCTAAGAAGAAGGTCGCTAAAAAGAAAGTAGCGAAGAAGAAAGTAGCGAAGAAGAAAGTGGCCAAGAAAAAAGTCGCTAAAAAGAAGGTCGCAAAGAAAAAGGTGGCCAAAAAGAAAGCAGCCAAGAAGAAAGTAGCTAAAAAGAAAGTAGCTAAAAAGAAAGTAGCTAAAAAGAAGGCAGCGAAGAAAAAGGCGCCTGCCAGGAAAAAAGCGGCAGCGAAAAAGAAGTCGCCCGCCAGGAAGAAGGCAGCCAGGAAATCCAGCAGGAAAAAGTAGTTAGCTGGTAGTTAGTGTAACTTTAGCTCCAGGACTGGCCGGGGAGAGGGATCGACCCAGCCAGGCCATATCCTTGCAAAGAGAAATCCTTCCCGACTCGTTTCGGGAGGGATTTTTCTTTATCAGCACCATGGTTTGACCACGCTCTACCACAGCCACTTATACTGTAGCCTCCATGGCAAATCTTCTTATAATCGACACTTCTTCATCCATCTGCTCGGTAGTTCTGGATAGGGACGGTGAACATTCTGCGCGACGTATCGACGGTGTACGGACCCACGGACAGTTCCTGTTGACCCTGATCAGGGAGCTGACCACCGAGCAGGAACTGAAGCTGACTGATCTCTCGGCGCTGGCAGTGATTTCCGGCCCAGGCTCATTTACTGGAATCAGAATCGGAATCGGTGTTGTCCAGGGGTTGGCCACGGCGCTTGATCTTCCCGTGGTGTTGCTGTCTTCGTTGGAATGGCTTGCGTGGACGGCCAGGCAGCGCTTCGACGTCAACGGCGTTGTGGTCTGTAACAGGGCAAGAGATGGCGAATACTACTTTGCGTCTTATCGTTTTGAAAGCGATAGTACCGTGAAATGCGGCGGGGAAACCCTGGGTGACGGGAGCTTGGTTTCCGGCTCCCATGCGTGGCAATACCCTGGCGACTGGGTTGCCGTGGGAGACGGCTGGGAAGATGCTGACAATTTCGATGAGGAATTGTTGAACGGTTTCAGGTTTGTGGATTGTCGGCTGGAAGGTGACATCGGCACGCTTTGTCAAATGGCCAGGACAAAGCTGGAGTCTGGTAATACAGTGCCTGCCGGCCAGGCTATGCCTTCCTATCTCAAGGAAACTATGAATTACCGGACTTCGGGATAATGGAGCGCGCTTGTGGATGTTGAATTTTTACAGGTCACCTTCCTTGCGATTCTGCAGGGGATAACCGAGTTCCTGCCGATATCCAGCTCGGGACATCTTATCCTTCCCACAGCACTGTTGGGATGGGAAGACCAGGGACTGGTGTTCGATGTATCGGTACATCTCGGCAGCCTGTTTGCCGTGGTTTACTATTTCAGGCTGCAGATCTGGTCCCTGGCACTGTCGTGGATCAATTCGCTGGTGACAAGACAGTCCAGTGAAGAAGCACACCTGGCCTGGTTGATCCTGTTGGCAACATTACCCGCCGGGATAGCGGGACTCCTTCTCAATGACCTGGTGGAGGAGTATGGGCGGTCGACAGTTGTAATCGCCAGCACATCCCTGGTGTTTGCCGTCCTGTTGTGGTGGGGTGACCGTCGTTCTTCAAGGCGTCATGGCCTTGCCGACCTGAACTGGAAAACTGCCCTCTTTATCGGTATGGCGCAAATGCTTGCCTTGATTCCGGGGACGTCCAGGTCGGGAGTTACCATGACGGCAGGACTGTTTGTCAACATGTCACGGCAGGCGGCGTCCCGGTTTTCCTTTCTGCTGGCTATCCCCATTATCGCCGCCAGTGGCCTGTTGAAACTCCTGGAATTTTATCAGGCAGGGGCCGGTGTATCGGCCTGGATTGTGCTGCTTTATGGGGCACTGCTGTCAGGAGTGGTATCTTTCCTCTGTATTCATTACTTTCTCAAGCTCATCGAACGTACCGGCTTCCTGCCGTTCGTGATTTACCGGATTTTCCTTGGCCTGTTATTGTTCGCCGTCTATTTCTCGATGTGAGGTGATACAGGAATCATGGCAGATGTCGCCATCGCCTGTTTGGACCGGGATGCGGACGGAGCCGGATCCTGTGCCGCTGTTGCCAGGAAGCTCGCCCGGCAGCTGGCCTTGCCCTGCCTGGGTTCGGCGGACAGTCTGGAAAACGTCGGGTTCCTTGTGGGCGTGTCAGACAAAGGGCTGTCCCTGGGTATGAACAGGCAGGATTCTCCCGGTTTCGTGCGGGTGGATTTCGAAAACTCGAAACTGGAATACAGGGTTCAAAGCCGGGTGACGCGTCAGGCGATCTGTCGGGCAGTGGGCGTCAAGCCGGGGTTGTACCCGACGGTGCTCGATGCCACTGCAGGGCTGGGGAAAGACGCGTTTGTCCTGGCCAGCACCGGCTGCCACGTGCATATGCTGGAACGAAATCCTGTGGTCTTCGCGCTGCTGAACGACGGATTGCGCCGTGCCCGGGAGTCACAGAATGAAGGAGTCCGGCAGACAGTGCAGCGACTCTCGGTGACCCACGCGGCCCTGGCCGGGTTCAGTAGCCCGGAACCAGGCTTTGAAGTGGTCTACCTGGATCCAATGTTTCCCGCGCGCAGGAAGACTGCCCGGGTGAAGAAGGATATGTACGTGCTGCAACAATTTCTGGCCAGGATCGGGGAAACCACAGACGAGGCCACGCTGCTTGGCCAGGCGCTGACTATTGCCCGGCGCCGGGTGGTAATGAAACGCCCGCTACATGCACCGGACGTCGCTGATCGACCACCGACTTTCAGGTTGACAGGTCGCAGCAATCGATTTGATGTGTACGTGACCGGTTAGTGATCGCTGAGCCGGACAGGGCAATGCGCCTGCTGATGGTCAGACAAGCTTCTCCATGATGCCACGGTAAAGCGCCGACAAGCGGTCCAGGTCTTTAATCCGCACATGTTCATTGACCTTGTGGATGGAACCATTACAGGGGCCGAGCTCAATTACCTGGGCGCCTGCCGGCGCAATGAACCGGCCGTCCGATGTGCCACCACTGGTTGAAAGTTCCGGAATCAGTCCCGTCTGCTGGTGAATGACGGTCGTCGCGGCATCGATAAGGTTACCCCGGCGCGTGAGAAAAGGCTGGCCGGATAGCTGCCAGTGGATCTCAAAATCGAGTTCATGTTGCTTGAACAGGGCCTCGCAGCGTTGCCGGATGGCGACATCGTTCAGTTCGGTGGAGAACCGCAGATTGAAGTCCACCTGCAGTGATTCGGGAATGACGTTGGTAGCCCCCTGGCCGGCGTGGATATTGGAAATCTGCAGGGTTGTCGGGGGGAAAGCCTCGTTTCCGCCGTCCCAGGTTTCACGGGTAAGGTCCGCCAGGGACTGCAGCGCGCGATGCACGGGATTATCGGCCAGCTGCGGATAGGCAACATGCCCCTGAATACCCTTGACGGTAAGCCTGCCGTTGAGGGAGCCACGTCGACCAATCTTTATGGTGTCGCCAAGTTCCCGGCTGCTGCTGGGCTCACCGACAACACAATAATCAATGGCCAGGGCGTGTTCCTGCAGCCACTTTACGACCTGGACGGTGCCGTCTACCGCCGGTCCTTCTTCGTCACTGGTTATCAGGAATCCCAGGGAGCCGCGAGGCGCGCGATCCTGGAGAAAAGCTTCCACGGCGGTGATCATGGCGGCCAGTGATCCCTTCATGTCGGCAGCGCCACGGCCATAAAGCAGGCCGTCTCTTTCGGTGGGGCTGAAGGGTGGTGAAGCCCAGGCATCGAGGGGACCGGGAGGCACCACGTCCGTGTGACCGGCAAAAACCAGCAGGGGATCCTGGTCTCCATACCGTGCCCAGAAATTCTGTACGGCATTGCATGGCAGGCGTTCGATATGAAATCCCGCGGCTTCCAGTCGCTGTACCATGATGTCCTGGCACCCGGCATCTTCCGGAGTGACGGATTCCCGGGAAATCAATTCCCTGGCAAGTTCCAGCGTCGCGCTCATCGGATTACACCTAGTTGTGACTGTGCAGCTCTTCGTTCAGCTCAATGGAAGCCTTGTTGGGTACACATTCCACGGCACCGGTGAGGGAATTGCGCCGAAACAGCAGGTCATTCTGCCGGGACAGTTCAAGTGCCTTTGCGGTCTTCACGTGTTTGCCGTTCCTGTCCAGCACATTTACCTTGGTTCCGGCAGTGACATACAGTCCCGCTTCGATGATACAGCGATCGCCAATGGAAAAGCCGATGCCGGCATTGGCGCCGATAAGGCAGTTTTCACCCACGGCAATAACTTCGGTGCCGCCGCCCGAAAGGGTGCCCATAATGCTGCAGCCGCCGCCGAGGTCACTGCCTTCGCCGACCATCACGCCTGCCGAAATCCGGCCCTCGATCATGGCCTTGCCGGCACTGCCGGCATTGAAATTGACGAAGCCTTCGTGCATCACCGTGGTGCCCTCGCCAAGGTAGGCGCCCAGTCGCACGCGGGCACTGTGGGCGATCCGCACGCCACCGGGCACGACATAATTGGTCATTTTCGGAAACTTGTCCACGGACATGACTTCCAGCAGCTCACCGGCCAGGCGTGCTTCCAACTGGCGGTCCGGCAGTTCGTCAAGCTCGACGGCACCCTTGTTTGTCCAGGCGAGGTTGTGCAGCAGGCCGAAAGCGCCGTCCAGGTTCAGGCTGTTGGGTAATGCCAGTCGATGGGACAACAGCTGGAGCTTGAGAAAAACTTCGGCCACGGAAGCGGGCGGCTTGTCCTGCCTAATCAGGCAGGCGATACCGTCCGCCTTGCCTGCCGCCAGTTTCTGCACCAGCCCGGCCTGCTGCGGAAAGCCGGCTTCCATCAGCCTGCTGTGCAGATCCTCGGCCAGTCCGGGTCCGATGGCCGCAACAGCGTTGTCGGTGTCGCCGAGATCCAGCACGTCGGCTGCCGACCGGACAAGATCCTCCGGGGGATGCAGCAGTGGAACCGGATAAAGGGCTTCGATGATGTCGCCTTTCCGGTTTCGGGTCACTACGCCGATAGCGAAGCTGTGAAAGGTTGGGGAATTCATAACAGGCCCTCTGGCTTCAATTCATGGTCTGGCGGATAGCGTCGGTATCGAAGCCTGTCAGCCAGTTTTTACCGTCTGTAAGAACAGGGCGCTTGATCAGAGCGGGATGCTCCACCATCAGCGCTGCCGCCGTTGCCGGTGAAAGATTTTCCCGAGTGGCCTCCGGCAGGCCACGCCAGGTGGTTCCGCGTCGGTTGATCAGCTGCTCCGGGGTAAAGTGGGTCAGAAACTGTTCCACCAGTTCCCTGTCGATACCGTCCTTGCGGTAATCGTGAAATTCGAACCGGTAGTCGTTATCTTCCAGCCAGCGCAGGGTTTTTCTTATGGTGTCGCAATTGCGGATTCCGTAAACCGTGATCATGATGGTCTGCTGTCTCTCTCGTCCCTGGTGAATCAGCTGGTAAAACGCTCTTCCAGACTGTCCTTGATCGCCGATTCCAGCTGAGCCGCCTGCGTCCTGTCGGTAATAGGCCTGCCCTTTTCGTCGGTGATGAAAAACAGGTCTTCGACCCGCTCACCCAGGGTGGTAATGCGTGCGTCCCGCAGGGTAACGCGGTTTTCTGCGAATATTTTACCCACTGTAGCCAGGATTCCGGCATGATCCGGACAGTTGATCTCCAGCGTGGAGTAGGGCTTGTCCGGGTTGCTGATCAGTTCGGCTTCCACGTGCTGGCTGAATGATTTCAACTGTCGTGCGGGCTTACGGCTGACCGGTGCAACATAAGACCGTCGATCCAGGATGTGTTCCAACAGGACTTTGCGGATCTGGGCGATACGTTCCGGCCTGTCACCTACCGGCTTGCCGTTGTTTTCAAGAACCGTGTAGGTATCCATGCAGTAGCCGTTGGCCGACGTAAATATTCGGGCGTTCTGTACGTTCAGTCTCAGTTTCTCAAACGCCGCCGTACAGTTGGCAAACGTATACGGTGTATTCGGCACGTAGACAAATATCTGCGTGCCGCCTTCGATGGTATTGTCCACCGTATCCTTGATGGCGATCAGCGGTCCGTCTTCCCGGTGCTGCTGGAGGCATTCGGTATGCCAGGCTATATTAGCCACGGATTCCCTGACGAAGTACTCGTCCGCGGTATTTTCCCAGATTGACCGGATGGCTTCTTCCGTGAGTCCCCGATCGGTCAGTTTCTGCAGAACAGACTGTTGCTTGTCGTTGATCCGTTCCTCGCGATCCACGGGATTCTCCAGGCCGAGCCGCAATGCCCGCTTGGTATTCAGGTACAACTGACGCAACAGGGCGGCCCGCCAGGCATTCCAGAGATTGGGGTTGGTTGCATTGATGTCCGCAACGGTGAGCGCGTAGAGATAGTCGAGGTGCAGCTTGTCGCCGACCTGTCGGGCAAAGTCATTGATTACTTCCGGATCGCTGATGTCCTTTCGTTGCGCGGTCATGGACATCAACAGGTGGTTCTGCACCAGCCAGCCCACCAGGTTGCTGTCCCAGTCACTCAGGTGATGACGTCTGCAGAAGCCTGCCGCGTCTTCCATGCCCAGTACCGAATGGTCGCCACCCCGACCCTTGGCGATGTCATGGTACAGCCCGGCAATGTACAGTAATTCGATCTTTGGTAAATGACGGGCAATATGGGCGGCTACGGGGAAATTGACCTCGGCGTCGGGCAACCGGAACCGGCGCATGTTTTCCACAACCTGGAGGGTGTGTGCATCGACGGTATAGATATGAAACAGGTCGTGCTGCATTTTCCCGGTAATCTGGCCGAATTCGGGCAGGTACAGACCGAGAATTCCGTAACGTGCCATGCGCCTCAACTGCAGCGTCAACATGTGGTTGGAGCGCAGCAGCTCCATGAACAGCGAGGTATTGCGGATATCTTCGCGAAACTTGTCGTCCACCAGGTGTCGGTGGTCCCTGATCAGGCGAATGGTTGATGCCCTTACCCCCTTGATATCCGGGTTTTGAGCCATCTGGACAAAAATTTCCAATAAGGCAAAAGGGAAGCGCTTGAATACCGTCGGTTGGCGAACTTCGATGTAATCATTGTGGATCTGAAAACGCTTGTTGATCGGCACGATCTTTTCTTTTTCACCTGCTCGCAGGATGGCCTCGTCCAGGTGTTGCAGCAGCACATCGTTGAGCTCCCGTAGACTGGCCACAACCTGGTAGTACTGCTGCATCAATTGTTCAACCGCCAGGCTCTTGTCATCATCCTGGTAACCCAGCATCCGGGCCAGTTCCCGTTGTTTGTCGAACAGTAACCGGTCTTCCCGGCGCCCTGCCAGTAAATGCAGGCCGTAACGGATTTTCCAGAGAAACTTCTGGCCTTCGGAGAATATTTTCTCCTCCGAGACATTCAAAAACCCCAGTTCGACGAGATCGCTGAACGTTTTTGCGCCAAACTGACGCTTGGTTATCCACGCGATGGTCTGAATGTCCCGTAAACCGCCCGGGGAAGTCTTTATATTCGGCTCAAGGGCGTAGTCGATGTCATGGTATTTTTCATGGCGGGCATTCTGCTCGTCCCGCTTGGCTTGCAGAAACTGCTTGATGGGCCAGATCCTGTTGCTGGACGTCAGGCGTTCCATTTCGTCTCGGAGCTCGGCTGGCCCCGCCAGTGTCCGGGATTCCATGAGTGCCGTGGCGACGGTAATATCGGCCTTGGCTTCCTGTTTGCACTGCTTAAGGGAGCGGACACTCTGGCCAATTTCCAGGTTGATATCCCACAGCAGGGTCAGGAAGTTGCTGATGCAGGTCTTGTAGCCGGCAATCCGGTCGTTGCGGGTAAGGATCAGCAGGTCGATATCAGAGTGGGGGTGCAGCTCGCCGCGGCCGTAGCCGCCAACGGCTACCAGGGATATGTCGTTGTCATCCGGCCACGGAAACTGCTGCCAGGCCAGCTGTAATACCTGGTCGATGAAATGGGCTCGACTGCTGACCAGCAGGGCGACATCCACGTTGTCCCGGTAGAGTTGATCCAGCGTGGCGTTGGCCTGCTCGATGGCACTTTTGAACAACGGGATCGGGAACTCCCCGTTCTGCAGGCGCAGCGAGAGCTGATCAGGGTCCATCAGTTCAACAGGGCGGGCCTGGTCTGGCAGAGCTTGCGGCATCAGGGGTGTGGGTTCCTGTGCGTGGATATCATTGGGGAAACTGTTCATCGGAGCGCAGGGTAAGTACCTCGCAACCATCCCTGGTTACCGCCAGTGTGTGTTCCCACTGGGCGGACAGGCGCCGGTCCTTGGTGGTTACGGTCCAGCCGTCTTTCTTGGAAAGCTTGGTAAAGCGGCTGCCGGCATTCAGCATTGGCTCGATGGTGAACGTCATGCCCTCGACAACAACGCAGCCGGTTTTTGGCTTGCCGTAGTGCAGTACCTGCGGATCTTCGTGAAATATCCTGCCAATGCCGTGACCACAGTATTCCCGCACTACCGAGTAGTGATTGGCTTCTGCATGGGTCTGTATGACATGACCGATGTCGCCGAGAGTGGCGCCGGGTTTGACCAGTTCTATGCCCTTGTACAGGCATTCCTGGGTTACCCGAATCAGGCGACGGGCGTGATCCGGCGTCTCGCCCACACAGAACATTTTACTGGTATCGCCATGAAACCCGTCCTTGATGACGGTGACGTCAATATTGATGATATCCCCCGCCTTGAGGATCTTTCCGTCACTGGGAATGCCATGGCAGATGACATGATTTACCGAGGTGCAGATGGACTTGGGGAAGCCATTGTAATTCAACGGGGCCGGAATCGCCCCCTGTACGTTGACAATGTAATCGTGGCAGATGCGGTCCAGTTCCCCGGTACTGACACCCGGCTCAACATAGGGCGTGATCATCTCCAGAACTTCGGCGGCCAGGCGTCCGGCCACCCGCATCCTGGCTATCTCATCCGCATTTTTGATACTGATGCCCATCTATGGCTGCAACTGTTTGTGACCTGTCCAAAAGGATGCGTATTGTAAAGCACCAGCATGGTGAATAACAGAAGCTGCATGCCCCGGTACCCCGGACTCCATGCGTACCGGGGCACCAACCATCCCGGGGCGAACAGACTGATTCTTTATATTTCTGGTCTGTTGTGGTATAAAGCGGCGCGCTCAGAGACCCCGGTCTCCGGAGCAGGTGGAAAACACACAATTTAACGCTGGTTCGCCAGCCAAATAACGTCACACATACACCGTCACATCGACTATGGGTGCCCGCCGGAACGCCTTCCCATGGCGTTTCAAGGGTTTGGTCATGGGGTGTATGGAGGCCTAACCCGAACTACAGGAAAAGCTATGACTGCTGTATCTATGAAAGAGATGCTGAAGGCCGGCGTGCACTTCGGACATCAATGCCGTTACTGGAACCCCAAAATGGACAAGTACATTTTCGGGGCTCGCAACAAGATTCATATCATCAACCTGGAGCACACACTTCCCGCCTTGAATACGGCGCTGGAGGAAGTCCGTGATCTGGCGGCCAAGAACAAGAAAGTACTGTTCGTGGGTACCAAGCGGGCTGCCAGCAAGTTTATCAAGGCCGAGGCGGAGCGGGCGGGCATGCCCTATGTCAACCACCGCTGGCTCGGCGGGATGCTGACCAACTACAAGACCATTCGTGGCTCGATCAAGCGGCTCAAGGATCTCGAGGCCCAGGAAGTGGATGGCACGTTTGAGCACCTTACCAAGAAAGAGGCGTTGATGCGTCGCCGGGCCAAGGAGAAACTCGAGCGCAGTATTGGCGGGATCAAGGACATGGGCGGCTTGCCTGATGCCATATTCGTGGTTGACGTGGATCACGAGCGGATCTCGGTGAAAGAGGCAAACAGTCTGAAGATTCCAGTAATAGGTATAGTCGACACCAACAGTGATCCTGAGGGAGTTGATTTCGTCATTCCCGGAAACGACGATGCGATCCGGGCCATCAAGCTGTATGTTGCCGCAGTCGCCGACGCCTGTGTGACCGGGAAAAACGCAGCAAATTCAGTGGGTGAAGGCGAGTTCGTGGAAATAGATGATGACGAGCCTGCCGTCGCCGCACCGGCTGCAAGCACACAGCCTGCCGCGGAACCTGCCGCGGCGGCGGATGAAGACGCGCCCGCAGCCAGCGAACCAGCTGCCCCGACGGCTGCAGAACCGCCGGCAGCCGAGGTCGAAGAGGCTGTTACCGAGCCTGAGCCGGCAGCTGAAGCCGAAACCGCCAGTGAAGCGGTTGCGGAAACTGCCGATGAAGCCGGCGCCACCGAAGAGCCCGAGGCAAAAGCCGACACGGCGGCAGAAGAGCCGGCGGCAGCCAGTGAAGGTGCTGCGGCGAAAGCGGTCGCCAAGGAGAAGGCACCAGCCAAAAAGGCTGCTGCCAAGAAAAAAGCGCCAGCTAAAAAAGCGGCCGCCAAGAAGAAAGCGCCAGCAAAGAAGGCCGCTGCCAAGAAAACGGCACCGGCCAAAAAGAAGGCGTCCGATTCTGACGGCGAGAAGTGAGCCTGCCATTCCTCTCGAGTTGATTCCCAACTCACAGGACAGGATTCATTCCGGGGGCGTAATGCCCCCTTTTTTCACAAACCAAACCGAATATTTCGATTGCCGCCCCGAGCCGGGCGGCGTGAAAGTTGAGAGGCTGATAACATGACTACTATTTCTGCAAGCATGGTCAAGGAATTACGCGAGCGCACCGGGCTGGGTATGATGGAGTGCAAAAAAGCCCTCCAGGAAGCCGACGGCAATATGGACCAGGCCATCGATGACCTGCGTAAGGCGAGTGGCCTCAAGGCTGCCAAGAAGTCCAGCCGGGTTGCGGCCCAGGGAATGGTTGCGACCAGGATTGCCGAGGACGGTAACTACGGTGTCGTCGTTGAAGTCAACAGCGAGACTGACTTTGTCGCCAAGGATGACAATTTCCAGAATTTCGTCGCTCAGGTGCTGGGTGCGGCCTTTGACAACCGCGAGGCAGATGTGCCTGGACTGCTTGACGGCGGACTTGAAGAAGCGCGACAGGCACTGGTGCAGAAAATCGGGGAAAACATCACGGTCCGACGAGTCGCCAGGCTGGGCTTTGACGACGCCAACAAGGGTATTGTTGACTCCTACGTTCATAACAATAACCAGATTGCCGTTCTCATCGCACTGCAGGGCGGGGATGAATCCCTGGCACGGGATATCGCCATGCATATTGCCGCGCTCAACCCGATGGTGATACACACGGAGGATGTGCCGGAAGACGTACTGTCCAAGGAATCTGAAATTTATACTGCCCAGGCCAGGGAGAGCGGCAAGCCGGAAGAAATCATCGAGAAGATGATTACCGGCAGATTGCGAAAATTCGTAGCTGAAGTAAGCTTGCTGGAACAGCCCTTTGTCAAGGATCCGGATACCAAGGTGGCAGACCTGCTGAAGGAGGCCGGTGCCGACGTGGTCTCGTTTGTCCGCTATGAAGTGGGTGAGGGGATCGAGAAGAAAGAAGAAGACTTCGCTGCCGAGGTTGCTGCACAACTGGACAGCTAGTCGGTCGGTAGCGAAACGAGACTGCACTGGCAGTTTCGATCATCAACGGGACAAGCCACCATGCCGGGAACCGACAAGAAATATAAACGAATCCTGCTGAAACTCAGTGGTGAAGCGCTGATGGGTTCCGGTGAGTTCGGTATCGATCCTAAAGTGCTTGATCGAATTGCCGTTGAAGTGGGGCAACTGGTCGGCTTCGGTATCGAAGTGGGCATGGTAATCGGCGGCGGCAACCTGTTTCGTGGTGCTGCCCTGCATGCCGCCGGCATGGAACGCGTCACCGGCGATCACATGGGTATGCTGGCAACAGTGATGAATGCCCTGGCGATGCGCGATGCCCTGGAGCGGGCAGGAATTCCTACCCGGGTCATGTCAGCGGTGCAAATGAGCGGTATGGTAGAGCATTATGACCGCCGCACGGCCATGCGGCATTTGCGGGCCGGGGACGTGGTTATTTTTTCGGCAGGCACAGGCAATCCGTTTTTCACTACCGATACGGCGGCCTGTCTGCGCGGCATCGAAATCGGGGCAGAGCTGATACTGAAGGCCACCAAGGTGGACGGCGTCTACTCGGCGGATCCAAACATCGATCCAGACGCGGTAAAGTTCGATACCCTCAGCTATGACGAAGTGATCGAGAAGAAACTGGGTGTTATGGACCTGACCGCGATCTGTCTGAGTCGGGATCACGCGATTCCCATCCGCGTATTCGACATGACCAAGGCCGGGGCGCTGCTGAACAATGTGATTGGAAACGGTGAGGGTACCACCATCGACTAACAGGCTGTTGAAAAACGTCATGAGCACAGCCAGGACGAGGCGAAAACTGGCGAAAAAGCGCTGTTTACCCGGCGTAAATGAGCATTTTAAATCAGTTTTCAACGACCAATTGGCAAGCGGAGTAGTTTTTCAACAGCCTGCTAACCAAAGGACAGCTGGATGCCAGTCCAGGCTAAAACAACCGGGAGAATCAGCAGATGATCAACGAAATTACCAGGGACGCCGAAGAACGCATGCAGAAAAGTGTTGCCTCGCTGGAAACGGCGTTCAACAAGATTCGTACCGGTCGGGCTCACCCCAGTCTTCTTGATGGCATCGTGGTGAACTACTACGGCGCCGAGACACCGCTGAACCAGCTTGCCAACGTCATCGTCGAGGAAGGTCGGTCGCTGGTGGTAAATCCCTGGGAGAAGTCCATGATCGGCGAAGTCGAAAAGGCAATCATGAAATCGGACCTGGGATTGAATCCGTCGAACAACGGTGAATCCATTCGCGTGCCGATGCCACCACTGACGGAAGAAACCCGCAAGGAGTTTACCAAGCAGGCCCGTCACGAGGCGGAAAATGCCAGGGTGGCAATACGCAACATCCGGCGCGATGCCAATTCCGATCTGAAGGAACTGGAAAAGGAAAAAGAGATCAGTGAGGACGACCTGCGCCGGGCCGAGGAAAGTATTCAGAAGCTGACTGACAAATACGTCGAGGCCATCGAATCCAGTCTTGCGGAGAAAGAGCAGGATCTTTTATCTGTCTGACTATCCGCTTCTATACCCAGGGGTGAAGCACTGCACTGCCATCGCTTGCCCAGGTTTGCGACGGGAACAGAAGGGATCAGCGAAGTATGGAATCCGACTCCACCAACAGGCTGCCGACGCATATTGCGGTCATCATGGATGGTAACAATCGCTGGGCCAGATCCCGGGGTCTTTCTGGAACAGCCGGTCATCGACGTGGTGCGGAAACTGCCCGGGATCTGGTCGACAGCTGCATAAAGCGTGAGGTCAGGTATCTGACCTTGTTTGCCTTCAGCAGTGAAAACTGGTTGCGGCCGAAGAAAGAAGTGAACGCGCTGATGTCGCTGTTCCTGGCTGTGCTGAAGCGCAAGGAAATCGAACAGTTTCACGGCAAGAACGTGCGAATCAGGTTCATCGGCAGACGCGCGGATTTTTCCAACAGGCTGCTTAATCATATGCAGCAGGTGGAGAAACTGACCGAGCAGAATTCCGGGCTGACTGTCACGGTGGCTGCCGACTACGGCGGGCGCTGGGATATCACCGAAGCGGCTCGAAAAGCCGCCGGGGAAGTCATGGCAGGTAACCTGACTGCGGAGCAGATCGATACGGAGGTCATCCAGCGATTTATTTCTCTGGGTGACGCCCCGGCACCGGATCTGTGTATACGAACCGGCGGAGAACACCGCATCAGTAATTTCCTGCTCTGGCAATTCGCCTATACAGAACTGTATTTTACCGACTGTTACTGGCCTGACTTTGATGATGGCCAGCTTCAGCTGGCGCTGGACGACTATGCGTCCCGACAGCGACGCTACGGTCGGCATCCGGATTCCGGGTGACGGGGTAACGGGCGTGCTACTGCAAAGAGTCGTTACTGCTATTGTGCTGATTGCCGGACTGGTGCTGGTAAGCGTCTTTGCTTCGCCTTTCGCTTTCGCACTGGCAGTGGCGCTGATCACCATACTTTGCAGCATGGAGTGGACACGATTTATCGGACTGTCCGATCTGCGCGGTCGGGCGGGTTACGTTTTCAGTATCACGGCCATGGTAGCCGGCGGTTTCTTCCTGACCGGCGTTTTTCCCCGGGCAGAATTCCTTGATTCATTCCGCGTTCTTACCCTGATGTTATTCGGGCTGCTGTTCTGGATACTGGCAATCTGGTTGATGATCGGTTATCCCCGGAACGCCAGGTACTGGAATGAGCAGTCACACCTTGCGTTGATGGGTGTTTTCGTACTGGTTCCAACCTGGAGTGGCGTTGTACAGCTGAAGTATCTTGATCCTGACGGCGGCCTCGTGCTGGCGTTGATAGCGATGGTCAGTGTGGCTGATATCGGTGCGTATTTCGCGGGACGGGCCTGGGGTAGAAAAAAACTGGCTCCCAATCTTAGTCCGGGAAAGTCCTGGGCTGGATTCTGGGGTGGCATGGCCAGCTGTGTGCTGCTGACAGCGCTGATTCTCCTTGCCACGGCGAACCGTGCGGTGGAGCTGAACGGCTTGCAGATTCTGCTGGTGCTGCTCGGTGCCATGCTGGTTTCGATCAGCAGCGTGGTAGGGGATCTGTTCGAAAGCATGATGAAGCGCAATCGACAATTGAAAGACAGTGGTACGGTCCTCCCCGGCCACGGAGGAATCCTCGATCGACTGGACAGCCTGACTGCCGCGACGCCGGTGGCGGTATTGTGGCTGTTCCTGGTACTGCGGGCCGCGGGTTGAAAGTGACAGGAGACAGCACCTTGGCGACACGGCAAGTGACAATTCTAGGCTCTACCGGTTCCATCGGTGAAAGCACCCTGGATGTTATCGCCCGGCACCGGGATTATGACGTGTTTGCACTCACTGCATTGCGCAACATCGGCCTGTTATTGACTCAGATCCGGCAGTTCTCCCCCCGGTTCGTCGTGGTCGTGGAAGAAGAACAGGCTGACCTGCTGCGGGAACAACTGGGGGACAGTGAAACGGAGGTCCTGGCCGGCGCCGCGTCGCTGGAAATGGTTGCCGCTCACGAAGACGTCGATACGGTGATGGCGGCCATCGTTGGCGCCGCAGGACTCAACGCAACGCTGGCAGCGGTCAGGGCCGGCAAGAAAGTCCTGCTGGCCAACAAGGAATCGCTGGTCATGGCAGGCGATCTGTTCATGGACAGTGTCAGGGGCAATGGTGCCAGGCTGTTGCCCATAGACAGCGAACACAATGCCATTTTTCAGTGTCTGCCACCGGCCCTGAAGGGGGAAACGGTAAGCGGCAAGCAGGGCGTTCGCAGAGTTCTTCTGACGGCTTCCGGCGGACCGTTCCTGGATACCCCGGCCAGGGAACTCGCCGATGTCACCCCGGAGCAGGCCTGTCGACATCCGCGCTGGGACATGGGGCGAAAAATCTCCGTTGATTCCGCCACCCTGATGAACAAGGGACTGGAGTTCATTGAGGCCTGTTACCTGTTCGACCTGGCTGCTGAACAGCTGGAGGTGGTCATTCATCCCCAGAGCATCGTTCACTCCATGGTCGAATATGAGGATGGGTCGGTAGTCGCGCAACTTGCCAGTCCGGACATGCGAATTCCCATCGCCCATGGCCTGGCCTGGCCGGAACGCATGGATTCCGGCGCCTCCCGCCTCGATCTGACCGCCGAGGCGCCGCTGGAATTCAGAAAACCCGATCTGCACAGGTTTCCCTGTTTGAAACTGGGCATCGAAGCCGCCCGGGTCGGTGGTACGGCCCCGGCGATTCTCAATGCCGCCAATGAAGTCGCCGTGGATGGTTTTCTCAATAATCGCCTGGGTTTCCACCAGATTCATCGGGTAATAGAAGAGGTTATGTCGAAAATACCTTGTGGAGCCGCGACAAGTCTCGATATCATCCACGGCGAGGATGCACACGCTCGAAATCTGGCTAATGAACTGATTTTACAGGTGAATTGCTGATTTTTTGCAAATTTCGGCGACTCTGACTGAGACCCTGACTGATAGGTTAACTGTATGCTGCCAACCCTGATTATCAACATCCTGGCGCTGATCGTGACGCTGGGCATCCTGGTCACTTTTCACGAGTTCGGCCATTTCTGGGTCGCCCGGCGATGCGGCGTCAAGGTGCTGCGTTTCTCGGTGGGGTTCGGTAAACCTTTCAAATCCTGGATCGGGAAGGATGGCGTGGAATACGCGATTGCGCCTATTCCCCTTGGCGGCTATGTCAAAATGCTGGGCCAGGAGGACACGGCGGTAGCGCAACCAGGCGACATTCCGGCCGGACAGCGCGAGGAGTCGTTTGCTTTCAAACCGCTGTGGCAACGCATGGCCATTGTCGCGGCTGGCCCGATTGCCAATTTCATCCTGGCGGCCGTGGTTTTCTGGATAATCAACATCAGCTATGGCCTCAATGGCGTTGCGCCAGTGGTACACAGTATCGTCGAAGACAGCAGGGCAGAGCAGGCCGGCCTGCAGCCAGGGGATGAAATTATCGCCGTGGACGGTGCCCAGACCACGATGTGGCAGCAGGTCACCATGAAGCTGCTGGAGCGGCTCGGGGAATCCGGCGACATCGAAATGACGGTGGTACCGGCAAGCGCATTGGGAACAGAAACTGTAAGGATTCCCATCGACGACTGGCTGGCGGATCAGACTGCACCGGACCCGCTATATTCCCTGGGCATTGTCCAGTTTGATCTGCCACCGGAAATCGCATCGGTCATCTCCGGCGGCAGAGCGGAGGCAGCCGGGCTGCAGCCTGGTGATGAAATTATCAGCGCCAATGGTCAGCGGGTCAGAGGCTGGTCTCATTGGGTGGAGATCGTCAGGGCCAGCCCGGAACTCGATCTCGATGTTGTTGTCCAACGGGGTGGTGAAGCAGTCGACCTGGTGATTCGCCCCGAGCGGACCCCGATCAGCGACGAACTGGTCATTGGTACCATCGGCGCTTCTGTCGTGGAAAGATCGCTGGCGGATCTACTGCCGGCAGACCGACAGCGTCGCGTGGAATTCAATGTTGTTTCGGCTGTTGTGCCGGCCCTGCAGGAAACCTGGGACAAGTCCCTGTTCGTGCTGGATTCGGTGAAAAAAATGGTGGTGGGGCTGATATCGGTCAAGAATATCAATGGCCCCATTACCATCGCCCAGGTGGCCGGAGAAACCGCCAGTTACGGGCTGGACGTGTATCTTGGCTTCCTGGCGATCCTGAGTATTTCGCTGGGTGTTCTCAATCTCCTGCCGATACCGGTGCTGGATGGTGGTCATCTGCTGTATTACGCAATCGAAGGAATCACGCGCAGGCCTGTTCCGGAAAAAATACAGGAACTGGGATTGCAATTGGGACTGCTGCTGATTTCGGGAATAATGGTTCTGGCAATTTATAACGACGTCAGTCGGCTGCTCTGAACCTGTTCACCCGCAGTTGCGGTGACTGACATACCCGCCATTGTTGTTGCCTAGCACAAACTTGAGTACGAATTTGATAATGAAAAGATTTTGTCTTGGTGTTCTATTGGCTATAGGAATAGCCAATTCGTCTTACGGACAGAGCTTTACAATTGCTGACATCATCATCGATGGTTACCAGCGGGTATCACCCGGGGTTATTTACGGACTGCTGCCTGTGGGAATTGGCGATGAAGTGACTCCGGATGTGGCAGCGGACATCATCAGGGCGTTATCGGATTCGGGTTACTTCGAGGACATCGAAGTATTGCGAGACGGTAATCTCCTGGTCATCAGTATCCTGGAACGTCCCTCGGTGGCGGAAATAAACATCGAGGGCAACAGCGTTCTGGAAACCGACCAGATTATCGAAAACATGGCCGGCGCGGAAATAGCAGAAGGTCAGATTTTCACCCGGTCCACGCTGGAGGCCATCCGGCAGGGGATACAGGACGTTTATGCATCGCGGGGTCGTTACGGCGCAACCGTGGAGATCGGTGTGGAAGAGTTGCCCCGAAACCGGGTGGCCATCAACCTGGATATCAATGAAGGTGAAGAAAGCAGGATTCAACACATCAATATCGTCGGCAACAACGCCTTCGATGATGAAGAACTGCTGAATTTGTTTCAACAGGGTACCAGGCCCTGGTACATGTTTCTCAGTCGCCGCGATCGCTATTCCCGGGAACAGTTTTCCGGTGACCTGGAACGGCTGGAATCCTACTACCTGGACAATGGCTATGTCGAATTCAATATCGATTCCACGCCTATTTCCATCACGCCGGACAAGGAAGAAATCTACATAACCGTCAACATTACCGAAGGCCCGCAGTATGTCATCAACGAGGTTGATCTGGCCGGTGACCTGGTGGATGCGGAATCCCTGTTGCGGGCCGCTATCTTTGTCCGACCGGACCAGATTTATTCGCAGGCGCTGGTCACCGGCACCGAGGAAATCATGGTGCAGTTTCTCGGTAACCTGGGCTACGCCTTCGCGGAAGCAACCGGAGTTCCGGAAATCAACGAGGGCGAGAATACCGTTGACGTGACATTTTTTATTGACCCCGGGAACAGAACCTACGTCAATCGCATCAACTTCAGTGGCAATCTGTCGACGGCCGACGACGTCCTGCGCCGGGAAATGCGGCAGTTTGAAAGTGCGCCGGCCTCCAGTCAGCAGATCGAGCAATCCAAGGTCAGGCTGGAACGGCTGGGATATTTTGAAACCGTGGAAGTAGAGACCGTGGAGGTGCCGGGCACGGAAGACCAGATAGACGTCAACTACCAGGTGGTTGAGCAGAACTTCGGTTCCATCAATTTTTCCGTGGGCGGTGGCGCCGGAAACTTTTTTATCAGTGCCGGCCTGCAGGCACAGAACTTCCTGGGTACCGGCAAGACTATCGGCTTTGGACTCAATCGCAGCCGGTTTACCAAGAGTCTCAATATCCAGTACCTGGATCCCTATTTTACGCCGGACGGTGTCAGCCGGGGTTTCAACGTTTTCGCTCGGGAAGTGGATTCGCCTTTCAATATTTCAAGCTTCAACACAACTTCCTACGGTGCCGGCTTCAATTTCAGCTACCCCATGAGCGAAGTGGAGGCCATTGGTTTTGACATTGGCTATTCCCATACCGAATTGAGTTCGGGCAGCGGTTCAGTGCAGGAGATTCAGGCGTCGCCGGTTTTTTTCGAGGGAATTAACAAGTACCTGATATCCCCGGCCAACTCCAATCCCTGGCAGGGGCCGGTCACCGACGCGGTGTTTGGCGATGTCAGGGATTTGCCCGATTTTGCCCTGCAGAGATTTCCTGAACCCGGTTTCATCGACCGCAACGGCGACACCTTCGATAACTTCACCGTCACCGGCACCTGGTTCCGCAATACCCTGAACCGTGGCCAGCTGCCCAACGACGGGGCATTGCACAGCGTGGGTATCGAGCTTAGCCTTCCCGGCAGTGACCTTGAGTACGCCACCATCAATTACCAGGGACAGATGTACTGGCCGTTGACAGACAATCGCGAGTGGGTGATTGCCGCCCGCTATAACCTGGGGTATGGATTCGGTTACGGCAAATCTGAAGAAATGCCGTTTTTCAATCACTTCTTTGCCGGCGGTATCACCGCCCAGGGTGTGGTGCGCGGATTTGATGAAAACAGCCTGGGTCCCCAGAGCACACCTGGCCGGGGCTACATCATCCAGCCGGTGGTTTCGGCACTGGAGAAAGATGAAAACGGCGAGATAATTCAGGATTTTGACGGTTTTGCCACGGCGGCGAGCAGGGAACTGGCCTACCAGACCAGCACCATCACCGATGAGTTTGGTAACGAGGAACTGGTGCTGGCGGTGCAACAGTTCTTTCTCGATGACGACTTCGACAGCTTCGGTGGCAATATCCTTACCACAGGAACCCTGGAGCTGCTGTTCCCCCTGCCTTTCGTGCCAAATCGGAATCAGATCCGGTCTTCTTTCTTCATTGATGGCGGTAACGTGTTTTCCAGCAACTGTACCGAGACACAGAGACAGTTCCGCAACTGCAGTGATTTCGACGCCGGGGAACTGCGCTTTGCCGCCGGAATCGGTATAACCTACCTGTCGCCTTTCGGCCCGTTGACCTTCTACCTGGCAACGCCGCTGAAAGAGGGAGAAAACGACGATACGAAGACTTTTGACTTTACCATCGGTACCGGTTTTTAGCTGGTTAACGTAAAATCACCGGGTGTAAACAGCCGATACCCGGCAAGTGTCGGCCCGGTTGTCAGCCCGATGATTGTCGCCCGGGTGGTAAATTTAATGGATTTGCCGACCAAAACCGGGCACACTCGCCTGAATTTGCAGGATAAGCGGCGTCTGCCTGTGTCTTCAGGCTGACACAGGCCTGAAATCCAGGATAGACCGGAACTAGCAGCTGACTGGCAGAAAAATTAGAGAGACTGGCGGGAAACCAGGCATATCGCTGGCCAGACGCTGCCTCGTCTACAGCGACCTGGACAGAATTTCGGCGATCCCGCGAAAATTTACTGAAATCAAGTGCCAAATGCCCGCGTGGGCATTGTTTTTATTGGAGACTTAACGTGAAAAAATATAATGTTCTGATGCTGCTCGCAGGCGTTTTCATGGTCCCGGGTATCGTGCTCGCCCAGAATACGAAAATCGGCATCATCAACCTGGAACAGGCATTGTTCAATTCGGAGGCCGCGCGGGTGGTTCAGGAAGAACTGCAGGCGGAATTTTCCAGCGATGAGCGGCGAGCCCAGACTCTGCAGGAAGAACTGATTGGCCTGCAACAGCGATTTCAGCAGGATGAGGCTATCATGAGCGAGTCGGAAAAACGCCAGCTGAATGCCGACGCGCAGGAGAAACAGCTGCAGCTGCAATTGATATCCGAGCGGGTTCAGCAGGCATTGCAGGAAAAGAATCAGCAATTTATCGAGAGCATGCGTCAGACCTTGAGTGCTGCCATCACCGAAGTCGTTGCTGAAGGTGGTTACGATCTTATTCTCAATGCCACCGGCGTAGCCTATGCCGATCCAGTGCTGGACATCACGCCCAAAGTCACTGCGAAAATCAACGAGATGGGCCAGTAGATTGACAGACGGCTTCGGGTTCGAGCCAGGTGAGCGACGAAATAAGTTATACACTTGGCAACCTCGCCGAGATACTTGATGTTGAGCTGGATGGCGACGGCGACTGCCTGATCAACGGTTTGGCAACGTTGTCAGGCGCGACAGCCGGAAAACTCGGATTTCTGAGTAACCCCGCCTATGTGAATCAACTCGCCGGCAGCAGGGCGTCTGCCGTAATTCTTGATCGACGTTTTGCTGCCTCATGCCCGGTAAACAAGCTGATCTCACCGGCACCCTACGTTACCTTCGCCAGGGCCACTCAGTTATTTGACAACTCGCCCGATCCACATTGGACCGTACATCCTTCCGCATCAATCCACGTCAGCGTCGAGCAACCCGCGAATCTGTCCATCGGTGCCTTTGCCGTGATCGAGGAAGGCGTAGTGCTGGGCAACGATTGCGTGATCGGATCAGGCACCCGGGTCGGCAGAAATACGCGAATCGGTGATGGTTGCCGGTTGCACGGCAATGTCACCCTCTACCACGCCGTTGAGCTTGGCGACAACGTCATAGTCCACGCCGGAGCAGTAATCGGTGCGGACGGCTTTGGATTTGCATTCGACGGTGAACAGTCGATAAAGATTCATCAACTTGGCAGTGTGCGGGTGGGCGATGATGTTGAAATCGGTGCCGGCACCACTATAGATCGTGGTGCGATAGAAGACACGGTTATTGAACAGGGAGTAAAGATAGATAACCAGGTTCAGATTGGCCATAACTGCCGAATAGGCGCCCACACGGTAATATGCGGATGTACGGCGATTGCCGGCAGCGCCACGATTGGCAGACATTGCGTACTTGGTGGTGCTTCGGGTGTGGTCGGGCATATCCACATAGCGGATCGTGTCAGGGTTGGCGCAATGTCCCTGGTCAGCCAGAGCATCTCGGAAGCTGGAGATTATTCTTCCGGTACCGGGATGTTAAAATCCGCCAGATGGCGACGTAATGCGGTGCGCTTCAATCAACTGGACAGTATTGCAAAGCGTTTGAAAAAGCTGGAAGACAGGGACTAGCAGGCTGGTATTGGAAGATTTGAGGAAGAGTCTTTATGAAAATGAGTATCGAGGAAATCAAGGAATACCTGCCGCAGCGCTACCCGTTCCTGTTGGTTGACAGAATTGTAGACATCGACCTTGGCAAATCGATTATTGGCTACAAGAACGTATCGGTAAACGAGCCGTTCTTTGTTGGTCACTTCCCCCACGAACCGATCATGCCCGGGGTATTGATTATCGAGGCCCTTGCCCAGGTTGCCGGTGTACTTGGATTCAAGAGCCAGGAAAAAAAACCCAAGGATGGCTACCTTTACTATTTTGTCGGCGCCGACAACGTCAGGCTGCGCAGGCCGGTGGTTCCGGGAGACAGGCTGATGCTGATGGCCGAGATAGATACGGCAAGGAAAGGGATTTACAAGTTTCACTGTAAGGCTACCGTTGACGACGAACTGGTCACAACCATGAATATCATGTGCGCGGAAAGGAAGGTTCCGGTTGATTGATCCCAGTGCAAAAATTGATCCCTCGGCCGAGCTGGCTGAAAATGTCACTGTGGGGCCGTGGTCTATCATCGGGCCAAACGTCAGGATTGGCGCAGGAACGAATGTCGCCTCTCATGTCATTATTCGATGCAATACTGTCCTGGGAAACAACAACAGGATATTCCAGTTTGCCTCGGTGGGTGAGGACCCGGCAGACAAGAAATTCAAAGGCGAGGAAACCTGGCTGGAAATTGGCGACGACAACACGTTTCGCGAAGGCGTCACCCTGCACCGGGGGACTGCGGTGGGCGGGGGTGTCACGGCAATCGGCAGTGACAATCTCCTGATGCCCTATGTCCACGTTGCCCATGACTGCATGGTGGGCAATCATACCGTTTTCGCCAACAATGTCGGGATTTCCGGGCATGTGCAGGTGGCAGACTGGGTGATACTTGGAGGATACGCGGGAGTCAACCAGTTTCTGAAAATCGGTGCACATGCCATGGTGGGTGGCTGTACTCACATAACCAACGATGTGCCGGCGTACATGATCGTCAGCGGCAACCCGGCAGCGGTCCGCAGCATCAATGCCATCGGCATGGAGCGTCGGAGTTTCGACAAGGATGCCATCAAGACTATTCGCGAGGCTTTTAAAGTCATCTACCGGCGTGGACTGAACCTGCAGGAGGCGATCGAAGAACTGGAGATTATGAAAGAACGCTGTGCCGATCTGCAGGTGCTTATCGATTCCCTGCAGGCTTCCGAGAAGGGAATTCACCGCTGATCCCACAGCCGGAGCCGGCCATCTCACAGGACGACAGCCCAATGACTCAGGAGTTACGCGTTGGCATGATCGCCGGCGAAAAGTCGGGTGACAATCTTGGCGCCGGTTTCATAAAGGAGATGCAAAGGCGTTTCCCCAATGCCCGGTTCGAGGGCATTGGCGGCCCGGCCATGCAGGAACTGGGGTTTCACAGCCTGTTTCCCATGGACCGGCTGTCGGTAATGGGGTTTATCGAACCCCTGGCCCGTCTGCCGGAACTGCTGTCTATCGACCGGCAACTCAAGGCGCACTTTGTGCAGAATCCACCTGACGTGTTTGTCGGTATCGACTCGCCAGGCTTCAACACCCGATTTGAAAGCTACCTGCGCTCCCGTGGTATCAGAACTGTCCACTATGTCAGTCCCAGTGTCTGGGCCTACGGCGAAAAGCGCATTCATAAAATCAAGCGGGCCGTTGACCTGATGCTGGTGCTGTTCCCGTTCGAAACAGCGATCTATCAGATCCACGATGTTCCGGTAACCTGTGTCGGCCATCCACTGGCTGATGACCTTGCCACTGACTACGACCAGGCCACGGCACGATCTGCCTTTGGCATCGAGGATGACAGGATACTGGTCGCCCTGTTACCGGGCAGTCGCATGAACGAGGTTCGACGCCTGGCACCGGTTTTTTTTGCAGCGGCCAGTCAATGCCTGGCACCTGGTAAACCACTCAGTTTCGTGGTGCCCTGCGCCAGCCCCGAACTGCGCGCCTATATGGAGGGCCTGCTGGGCCCGGCGGAAGGAAAAAGCCCGTTTCTGTTTATCGATGGCAATTCGCAGAATGCCATCAGGGCAGCGGATTTCGTTTTCCTGGCATCGGGTACCGCCACCCTGGAAACGATGTTGCTGAAGAAACCCATGGTGATCTGTTACAAGTTGGCGTCATTGACTTACCTGTTGGCGTCGCGCCTGTTGAAAATCCCCTTCGTCGGACTGCCCAATCTGCTTGCCGGTGAAAAGCTGGTACCCGAGTATATCCAGGCCGAGGCCACGCCCGGTAACCTGGCCCGGGAACTGCAGCACTTCATGGCCAATCCCGAAACCTGGAACAGTCGACTGGCCAGATTCGAACAGATTCACCGGGAGCTGGCGCGACAGGCAAGCAGCAAGGCCGCGGATGCGGTCGCCGGCCTGCTCCAGACAGGTTGAAACCTGTCTGCGGATGTCTCCGGACCGGCAGGTAAAATGCCGAACCTCAGTGAGCGCGCCCGGGCAGCTGTAAAGCGGCTGTATAGAAGGACAATCCGTCATGCAGCTTGACATAGAACTTCCCGAATTCGCTGCCGGCCACCGGCTGATTGCCGGTGTGGATGAGGCCGGCAGGGGTCCCCTCGCCGGACCGGTGGTCGCGGCAGCGGTGATCCTGGACCCTGCCAGGCCGGTACCTGGTCTGAACGATTCCAAGAAGCTGAGCCGGTCGCGACGGGAAGCCTGTTGCCAGGCCATTGTCGAACAGGCCAGGGCCTTTGCCGTCGGTCATGCCAGCGTCGCTGAAATCGATCGGCTGAATATCCTCCAGGCAAGTTTGCTGGCCATGCAACGCGCAGTGGACGGCCTGGCTGCCATTCCGGAATTCATCTACGTTGACGGCAATACCTGTCCCCGCTGGCGTCATGCGTCGACTGCCGTCATCAAGGGTGACTCCAGGCTGCAATGCGTAGCGGCAGCATCGATCCTGGCCAAGGTGACCCGGGATGGCGAAATGCGGGACCTGGAACGCCTGTACCCAGGATACGGATTTGCACGGCACAAGGGATACCCGACCAGGGCCCACCTGCAGGCCCTTAACCGCCTGGGACCCACTCCGGTGCACCGCCGCTCGTTCCGGCCGGTGGCCGACCTGGCGCAAGCCAGTGCCGAACAGGCCCGGCAGTAGTGGCTGGAATGCGCCTGCACAAGCCTGGTAAAAAACTGTATAGTCAATCCTGAGATCCACCGCCACTGCTGCAGCCGCAACCCCGGTCACGAGTGATTCGTTATCAGATGACAGACGCTACCCAAACGAGTCAATTTGTTCATTTACGCCTGCACACGGAGTACTCCATCAGTGACAGCATCGTCACCATCAGACCCCTGGTGGCAGCGGCCGCAGAAATGGCAATGCCCGCTCTGGCAGTCACCGACCTGGGCAACCTGTTTGGACTTATCAAGTTCTATACCGCCGCAATCGACAGGGGACTGAAGCCCCTTTGCGGTTGCGATATCACCGTAGTCGACGAGCAGGGCGGCGAGTCGCAGCTGGTCCTGCTGGTAAGGAACCGGGCTGGCTACCTGAACCTGACCCGGTTAATTTCCCGCGTCTATACCGAGAAATCCACCCACGCCGAAATCCATCTTGACAAAGACTGGCTGCGTGACCATGCCGACGGATTGATCGCTCTTTCCGGTGGGCGACACGGCGATGTGGGGCGCGCACTGCTGGCAGGCGAACCGGAACTGGCGGCGGACCTGTTGCGTGACTGGCTGCAACTGTTTCCTGACAGCTACTATCTCGAATTGCAGCGAACCGGCAGAAACGGTGAAGAAGACTACATCGACGCAGCTGTGCAACTGGCGGCCAGTGAACAGTGTCCGGTGGTGGCCACCAATGACGTCAGGTTTCTCCGGCGTGAAGACTTCGATGCCCACGAAGTCAGGGTCTGTATCAACGAGCGTCGCACCCTGGATGATCCCCGCCGTTCCCATAATTACAGCGATCAACAGTACCTGCGCTCCGCCGCCGAGATGGCTGAACTGTTCGTGGATATACCCGAGGCGATCGAAAACACTGTTGAGATTGCCAGGCGCTGCAATCTGGCGCTGGAACTGAACAAACCCCATCTGCCGAATTACCCGGTTCCCGAAGACACTACCGTTGACGCTTACTTTCGCAAGGCCAGCAGAGAAGGGCTCGAAGGGCGTCTGCGGGAAATCTTCGACCCGGGTGCGGACGATTTCCAGTCCTGCTGCGCACCGTACTTCCAGCGCCTGGACAGCGAACTGGACATTATTATCCAGATGGGCTTTCCGGGTTATTTTCTCATCGTCATGGAATTTATTCAGTGGGCCAGGAACAACGCCATCCCCGTCGGTCCCGGGCGCGGCTCGGGCGCCGGTTCAATCGTGGCCTGGGCACTGGGAATTACCGATCTTGACCCGCTGAAATACGATCTGTTGTTCGAACGATTCCTGAATCCGGAGCGGGTGTCCATGCCGGATTTTGACGTTGATTTCTGCATGGATGGACGTGACCAGGTGATACACCATGTCGCCGATCTTTACGGCAAGGAGGCCGTATCCCAGATCATCACCTTCGGAACCATGGCGGCCAAGGCCGTGGTGCGGGACGTGGCACGCGTTCAGGGCAAATCCTACGCACTGGCGGACAAGCTGTCGAAGTTGATTCCCTTCGAGCCTGGCATCACCCTGGTCAGGGCCATTGAGCAGGAGCCGCAGCTGAAAGAGTTTATCGACAGCGACGAGGATGCCCAGGAAATCATGGACATGGCGCATAAGCTCGAGGGTATTGTGCGCAACGTGGGCAAGCATGCAGGTGGCGTTGTAATCGCACCTACCCGGCTTACGGATTTCACGCCTTTGTACTGTGATGAAAACGGAGAGAGCCTGGTCACCCAGTTTGACAAGAATGACGTGGAAACAGCCGGGCTGGTTAAATTTGATTTTCTCGGGCTGCGTACCCTTACCATCATCGACTGGGCTGTCAAAATGATCAACGCGGGGAACAGGGAAGCCCCGGAGGTCAATATCGATCGGATTTCCCTGGATGACGACGCGGTCTACGGGTTGCTGCGCAAGGCCAACACCACGGCGGTCTTCCAGCTGGAATCCCGGGGTATGAAAGACCTGATCAAGCGACTTCAACCCAGTTGTTTCGAAGATATCGTTGCCCTGGTCGCGCTGTTCAGGCCGGGACCACTCCAATCCGGCATGGTGGATGACTTCATCGATCGCAAACACGGTCGGGCGAAGGTCGATTACCCCCATCAGGACCTGGAGCCCGTACTGAAAAACACCTACGGTGTCATCCTTTACCAGGAACAGGTCATGCAGATCGCCCAGGTGCTTGCCAACTACACCCTGGGTGAAGCGGATATGCTGCGCCGGGCCATGGGCAAGAAAAAACCCGAAGAGATGCAGCGGCAACGCAAAATTTTCATGGACGGAGCGAGTAAACGCGGTGTCGATGAAAAACTTGCCGGCTCTATTTTCGACCTGATGGAAAAATTCGCAGGCTACGGGTTCAACAAGTCCCACTCGGCGGCCTATGCGCTGGTTTCCTACCAGACAGCCTGGCTGAAAACCCACTATCCGGCGTTTTTCATGGCCGCCGTGCTTACTGCTGACATGCAGAATACAGACAAGATCGTCACCCTGATCGACGAATGCCGGTCCATGGGTCTGCCGCTGGTGCATCCGGATGTCAATGTCGGCGAGCATAACTTCACGGTCAACGACCAGGGCGAAATTGTCTACGGCCTCGGTGCTATCAAGGGGCTGGGCCAGGGTCCCATCAGGGCGATCACCGAGGCCCGGGAGCGCGACGGGACCTTCAGCAGCCTCCTGGATTTCTGTATCCGGGTGGACAGTCACAGCGTCAACAAACGGACAATGGAGGCGCTGATCAAGTCCGGGGCGCTGGACAATGTCGTGCCGGATATCGATGCGGACCACAAACGCGCGGCATTGATGGCCGGTCTGGACGACACGCTGCGTGCTGCCGAGCAGAGCTGCCGCAACCAGGCCATCGGTGTGGATGACATGTTCGGAGCAATTGAACCGGTTCAGTCCCTGGATGACACCGAGCTGCGACTCGCCAGTCGCCGGGTGAGGCCCTGGAGCGAACAGCAACGCCTGACAGCAGAGCGCGATACCCTGGGTCTTTACCTGTCTGGCCATCCCGTCGATGAATACCTGCCGGAACTGGAGCAGTTTATCAGCGATCGACTGGCCAACCTGAAGCCCGGTAAGGAACCCCAGCGGGTGGCCGGGCTGGTCAATTCCGTGAGAACGATGAAAAGCAGGAAAGGCGACACTATCGCCTTCGTAGTCCTGGACGACAAGAGCGGGCGTTTCGAAACATCGGTATTTGCCAGGGAATACGAGAAGTATCGCGACCTCCTGCACAAGGACGCCATCCTGGTTATGGAATGCCAGGTCAGCCAGGACGACTACAACGGCGGTATGCGCGGACGGGTCCGGGAGATTCTCACGCTCCAGGAATACCGGCAGGCCCGGGCAAGGCGTTTGACGATCCGTCTTGAAGCGGGTGGTCTGCCCAGCGGGTTCTGCGACGAACTGGCCTCGATTCTCTCACCCTACCGGGTTACCTCTGGCGATTCAGCTGCCACGCCTGCCCACGGTGATACGGCGAAGGATATGCCCGACACCAAGGACGACCGCAGTCGGGTCCCAGGCGACCACGGCGAGGAAAGACGGGGATGTCCCATTGCCGTGCAATACCGGCGGGAGGATGCCGAAGGGTGTATAATGCTTGGCCGTCAGTGGATGGTGGCGATACTGGACGATCTGCTGCAGCGGCTCAAATCGGAGTTCGGCAAGCGCCGGATTACCGTACAGTACTGACCGGATCGGGCAGCGCCGCGGCAGGCATGACCTTTAATTCAAGGAGCCTCTGCTTAAGCAGAGGTTCCTCAACAGCTGAAATCAGATTTTATGGATCCCAACTATCTCGAATTCGAACAACCCATTGCCGAGCTTGAGGTCAAGATCAACGAGCTGCGCCTGGTCAGTTCCGATAATGAGCTGAACATCGGCGACGAGATTCAGAAGCTCCAGGAAAAGAACACCAAGCTGACGGAAAAGATTTACTCGTCCCTCACCCCCTGGCAGATTGCTCAGGTTGCCCGTCATCCGTTGCGACCCTACACGCTGGATTACATTCAGCATCTGTTCACCGATTTCGATGAATTACACGGCGACCGCCTGTATGCCGATGACCTGGCGCTGATCGGCGGCATCGCCCGGCT
>Ga0070727_10000610_pt1 | contig 42851 bp, 44 predicted proteins | sample tdAd472_FD_66722 | JGI IMG/M metagenome (GOLD analysis project Ga0070727, IMG submission 66722) | Marine sediment microbial communities from the Atlantic coast under amendment with organic carbon and nitrate - tdAd47.2 | ecosystem: Environmental > Aquatic > Marine > Coastal > Sediment | place... | reverse complement strand
TTATAAATAACATGGGACGCGATACCAAACTCTGCATCGTTGTGCATTTCTTCGGTACGTATTTGTATCTCTAAAATAGTACGACTTGGCGTGATGACGGTTGTATGAATAGAGCGATAGCCGTTGGGTTTTGGAAAGGCGATATAGTCCTTTACTCGTCCAGGCATAGGACGCCAAATTTCATGAATAATACCCAATGCTCGATAGCACTCTTCAACAGAATCCACCACTACTCTAATAGCAAGGTAGTCATGGATACGATCCATATCCCACTCTCTGCGATGTAGTTTCTGATACAGGCTGTATAGTCCCTTTACGCGCGAAAAAGTATGAAAATCTAACAGTCCTGCTTCCGCAAGTCCTTTCTGTAGAGATTTTCGTGCCTTCTCTAACTCTTCTTCACTCCGCTTACGAATTGGTTTTGTGAGTGTCAGTACCTGCTCATATTCTTTTGGATACACATAGGGAAACGCAAGATCTTCCAGTTCCTTTCGGATACGCCCCATTCCTAGACGGTGTGCAACTGCTACATATATTTCAAGTGTCTCTCGTGCAATCCGCTGCTGTTTCTGCACCGGTACATGCTCAAGCGTCTGCATGTTATGAAGACGGTCTACTAACTTTATGATGAGTACGCGGATGTCTCTACTCGTTGCAACAAAAAGTTTACGAAGACTTTCATTATGCCGGTCGCTTCCGTAGTATCGCACTGAACCAAGTTTGGTGACACCCTCCACGAGGAAGAGTACCTCTTCACCGAATTGTTCCTTAATATCCTCAGAGGTGATAGAAGAGTCTTCAATACTGTCATGAAGAATTCCAGCAGTAATGGTTCGCGCCCCCATACCCATATCTGCAAGATTAAACGCAACAGCCATAACATGACTCATGTAGGGTTCTCCGGAATATCGCTTCTGCCCCTTATGCGCTTCTGCTGCCACTTTGTGTGCGCGTTCGATCATATCCCTGTCTTCAGGAGTGAGGTCTCGGATTTTACTCAGGATACTTTTAAGGGTTGTCATAGGCATATTGTACACCATTAAAAAAGAGGCATCACTGCCTCCTAGTTTTGCTTGAGTAGTTCAACTGCATCTTCAACACTAAACTTCTTTAGGTCTGTGCCATCAGGAAGCATGATTCGCTTGAATCCCTTTCGTAGGTACTGTCCAGACTTAGACTCAAAGACCCGAATAAGTTTATTCGTCTTTGGGTGTAGTCCAACTTCCTTCACCATCTTCTCTCCAGGACGTCCTTTTTTAGGTTCGTTGAGAAGTTCAAGCGCTCGCTCAAATGTAATATCGTATGGATTATCCTCACCCTTGAGAGAGCGATAGTCTCCCGCATGCTCCACATACGGTCCAAAGCGTCCGGTGTTTGCGACAATCTGTACATCAGTCTTTGGATGCACTCCTAGTTCTCGAGGAAGGAGGAGATAGTTAACTGCGTCTTCCAGGGTGACGTCTTCCACCTTCTTCTCCTGTGGAATACTGGCACGTCGTGGCTTCTCTTTTTTAGACCCTTTCTCTGGGGTTTCTCCCAATTGTACATACGGTCCAAATCGTCCGGTGAGAATGAAGATGGGTTCTCCTGATTCAGGGTGCATACCGATTGGTTCATCTGCCTTAATCTCTGAACCGTCAATCATGCGTGCGCCCGTACAGTCTGGGAATGTGCTACATGAAAGAAATCGTCCACCGCGTCCAAGTTTAATAACCATATCCTTTCCACATTCTGGACACGGGAATTCCTTCGGTCCTGCACCAAGGTTTGTTAGTTTCTCGATATCCTCCTTCGCTGCAACTGCTTTTGTGAATGGTCCATAAAAATCTTTGAGTGTTTTTGTATAATCTCGAGATCCATCGGCAATTTCATCAAGTTCTGTCTCCATTTCACTGGTGAACGTATCTGAAATATAGTTTTTGAAATGTTCCTCAAGAAATGTTGATACAACATCTCCAGTATCGGTAGGGATGAGGGTCTTTCCTTGTTTTTCTACATACCCACGCTCAACAATGGTACGCATAATAGATGCATATGTTGATGGACGTCCGATGCCACGTTTTTCGAGTTCTTTGATAAGCCCTGCCTCTGTATACCGACTTGGTGGTTGTGTTTGCTTTGCTTCTACCTCCAGTTCTTTCAGTTTCAAAGCATCTCCTTCTGAGAGTGCTGGTACTTCGGTATCGTCACGTCGTGCTGCAGGATCTGCAAGAAGCCAACCAGGGAAGGTGACCCGTGAACCACGTACTGCAAAGTCTGGAATGGTCTCCTTTGCGTCAACAACATTTGCAGTGATACGCGTTCGTTTCATTTTTGCATCGGTCATTTGTGACGCAACCGTACGCGCCCAGATAAGTTCATAGAGTCTCTGCTGGTCTTCAGTTGTTCCTGCCTTACGTTTTGCAACGTTAGTTGGACGAACCGCTTCGTGAGCCTCCTGAGCAGACTTACTCTTTGTTTTATAGGAACGTGCATCTACATATTCTTTCCCGTATTCTTTTTCTACCAGCCCAAGAATCTGAGACTGTGCACTTTTTGCAAGCGCAGTAGAGTCTGTACGCATATAGGTGATGTGTCCTGCCTCGTACAGTTTCTGCGCTGCACCCATCGTCCGACTTGGAGAAAATCCAAGGCGTGTTGAGGCAACCTGCTGAAGTGTTGAGGTGGTAAACGGGGGGCGCGGAGCGCGCTTCGCTTCTGTCTCTTTTATCTTAGAAATTTCCCAGTCATGAGACTCTCCGATTTCCTTGATACGATCTACTTCTTTTGTATCTCGTGGTTCTTTAAGACATACAAATGGGATATTCATCTTCTGCGCCGTTGTATGAGCGGTAAGTACAAAGAAATCTTCAGGATTAAATGCACGAATCTCTCGCTCACGTTCCATGACGATACGAAGGGCGGGGGACTGCACGCGTCCTGCAGAGAGTCCGTAGCGAACTTTTTTCCAGATAAGTCCAGAGAGGTCGTATCCAACAAGGCGATCAAGGACACGTCGTGCCTCCTGTGCTTCTTTAAGGTCGATATCAATATCACGAGGATGCTTCAATGCCTCTTTCACCGCAGATTCTGTAATCTCATTAAAAACAATACGCTTCTGATTCGGATTCACATCCTTTAGAAGTTCTGAGACATGCCATGCAATTGCTTCTCCTTCACGGTCGGGATCAGATGCAAGGAGTACCTGGGTTACTTTCTTTGCAGTAGTCTGTAGGTCTTTGATAACCTTTTCTTTTCCAGGAGAGATGATGTAGCGGGGAATGAAACCACCTTCAATATCAACAGCATCTTTGTTAGATTTTGGAATATCACGAACATGCCCCACCGAAGATTTAACGGTATAGCCCTTGCCGAGATATTTCTCGATAGTTTTTGCCTTTGCAGGCGACTCTACGATTACTAATGTAGACATGGCTCTTACAATTACTAGGGATTTGTTTTTCTGTCAAATGATAGCGCATCAAGAATATCTTCTGCAGAAGTTACGGGGATTGCCCCCAATTTTAGAAACTGGTGCGTCCCATGGCTTTGTGGAGAGAAAATATCTCCAGGTACGACCAGTACATCTCTGTTGTAGTCTGCAGCCATACGTGCAGTGATGAGCGTCCCAGATTTCTCTGCCGCTTCAATGAGAAGAACTGCATGCGACATGCCTGCCATGATACGATTTCGTTTCGGGAACGACCACTTCGTTGCACGGAAGGTTGGCTCAAATTCTGAGAGAAGCGCTCCGCCAGATTCTAGTATCTCTTTTGCAAGCCCCTGATTTGTTTTTGGATAGAGGACGGAATCATCTATACCACTTCCAGGTACGGCAATGGTATGCAGTCCTGCTTCGAGAGCCACCCTATGCGCACAGGCATCTATACCAAGTGCAAGTCCAGAGACAATACATATATTGTGTCCAGAGAGAGATGAAATGAGATTGTCTACAACCTTCATTCCATACGGAGTGCAGTTTCGTGATCCAACAACAGAAAGATATGTAGTATCAGCGTCTGGGAGTTTTCCTCGTACGTACACTGTTTCCGGAGGGTCTGGAATTTCTTTCAGAAGCGGAAGACATTCTATAGTACGTATAGGAAAGGACATATACGTGGATTGTATCACAGCAGTGTTTGTGCTAGCGTGATATGAGGCGTATAGAAAGAGGAGGAGAACATGCCGGTATTTGGTGTTGCAGTATATGGACTGAAACCAACAGGTACCTCCTCACAGCAGGAGTGGGTATTTGAACTGACTGTCTCAGACGAGTATCAGAAGGAACTTGATATATATGCAGCCGTGTGTAAGAGGGTAAATATACAGAGTGTGCAAGGAGTGCTGTGTTTTGAATTGAGTAGTAACATGCTCTCGAAGATAAAGCAGCCGTTGTACATTGTTGCTGTAGCAGGTGCAGAAAATAACATGCCAACAGTTGATTTGTCTTTTGACATCAGTAGTTCGTCTGTAATTACCGCATGTAATGCGGCTGAAGATAGAACAACACTTGAGTCAGTGAAGAAGGCTATCGCGCTCAAAGTTCCACTTAAGGAATTGCGGATATTTGAGCAAAGCGCACGGTCTTTTACCAAGCCAGAATTCGAGAGGATACCGCTCTCCTAAAAACAAAAACGAGCCACCGTTGGCTCGTTTTTTACTACACATGGGGTATAATCAGAGTTACGTATGCTTGATATTAAATTCATTCGAGAAAACCTAGATGTCGTAAAGGCAGGAGCAAAGAAAAAACATGTCGATATAGACCTCGATAGACTGGTTTCTCTTGACGATGAACGAAAAGAGAAACTCACGGCACTTGAAGAGAAGAAAGCACTGCAGAATAAGGTATCAGAAGAGATTGCGTCTGCAGATGATGCACGGAGACAGGAACTCATTGCAGAGATGCGAACGGTAAAAGAGGAGATACAGAAGGCTGAAGAGGGTCTTAAGACGGTTATGGAAGAGTGGCAGAAACTGATGCTCCAAGTACCGCAGGTGCCAGACATGTCTGTACCAGACGGAAATGACGATGCAGATAACGTGGAGGTGAAGACATGGGGAGAGAAGACCGCTTTCTCATTCGAGGCAAAGAGTCACGTGGATATCATGCTGCAACATGATATGGCAGATTTTGAGCGAGGAACAAAGGTACACGGCTTCCGAGGGTACTATCTAAAAAACGATGGTGCGCTCCTTTCGTGGGCTATTTGGAACTATGCACAGAAGTTTTTCTTAGAAAAAGAATTCTCGCCAATGATCCCTCCAACCATTGTACGGAAGGAGAACCTTTATGGCACCGGACATCTGCCGAACGAAGCAGAGGATGTGTATCACACACAAGATGGAGACTATCTCATTGGAACCGCAGAGATTCCAACTATGGGATATTACAGTGGTGAGGTGCTTTCCAAAGAAGTGTTTCCAATCAAGCATCTTTCATTTTCTCCATGTTACCGGCGCGAGGCGGGGAGTCACGGGAAAGATACCAAAGGACTTATCCGTGTACATGAGTTTTATAAACTAGAGCAGGTAGTGCTTTGCGAAGCATCACATGAAGAGAGTGTAAAGCATCATGAGTGGCTGAATCGAAATGCGGAGGAGTTTATCGAATCACTTGGTATTCCGTATCACACGGTACTCAACTGTGGTGGAGACCTCGGACAGGGGCAGGTAAAGAAGTATGATATTGAACTCTGGGTGCCGGGAGAAGAAAAGTATCGCGAGATTAGTTCTGCATCATACTTCCATGATTTCCAGACACGACGTTTCAATATTCGGTATCGTGATGGAGACGGTACGCTCCGCTACGCACACTCTCTTAACTGTACGGCAATCCCAACACCACGTATTCTCGTATCACTTATTGAAAATTTCCAACAAGAAGATGGATCTATCAAGATACCTGATGTGCTTGTACCGTACTTTGGTAAAGAGAAGATAGGGTAGAATACAGGCATGACTTGGCGCAGGTCACGCAGACGACGTACAAAAAAAACATCTCTTCGACACCAAATTCTCTTTGGAGTTCTGTTTCTTGGCCTCTTCTTTGGCAGTGCATATGGTATATGGTACGGAACACACCATCCGATGTTTCGTATCACCGATGTATCTATAGAAGGTGGAGCGACGGTGTCGCATGAAAAGGTACGTGATGCGGTTTGGACTGCTCTTGAAGGAGACCAGTATCTCCTTATCTCTAAACAATTCATGTATCTCTATCCTCAAGAAGAGATACAGACAGTGGTCTCAGATATTTCACGTGTACACGATGTAGAAGTGTCTCGAGACAAGAAAACACTCCATGTATCTTTTGAGGAATATATTCCGTATGCACTATGGTGTGAAAGTGACGATTGTGTGTTCTTAACACAAGACGGATATGGGTTTGATACCGCACCATCTTTGGAAGGAAATATTTTTGTGCGGTACGTAACAGAAACTGCGAGTACTACGCCACATACACAAGCACTTTCTACAGAAGCAATGGCAGAGGCCACGTCATTTATATCTGCAGTGCAGTCTGCGTTTGGTTTTCATATTGTACGGGTGGTGTATACCAGGGATGGTGATGTGGTGTATTACCGAACTGACGGAGCGGCACTTATGACCAGTCCAGACGAGCCGTCACTTAAAAAATTAGAAACAATTCTTACCTCCGAAGAATTTGCACACCTCATCACGGCACCCTTTGAGTACATAGATGTACGGTTTGGAAACAGAGTCTTCGTAAAAGAGGAGTAGTGTGCTACGTTATTCCCATGTCTTTTTGGCATAAACTACCAAAACCACTTTTTGTACTTGCACCGATGGCGGACGTCACCGATGCTCCTTTTCGTCGTCTCATTGCAAAGTATTCTGCGCACAAGCGTCTCGATGGCACGGTTGGGGGTTCTGATGTTACTTGGACAGAGTTTGTTTCTGCAGATGGACTTGCGCTTGCTCCTGAGGAAGGACGGCAGAAACTCCTTGCAGACCTCCTTTACACAGAAGCGGAGCGACCAATTGTAGCGCAACTCTTTTCTTCAAACCCAGAACATATGGAGGCTGCAGCACGGCTGTGTAGGGAGTTGGGATATGACGGTATAGACATAAACATGGGATGTCCTGACCGCTCCATAGAGAAACAGGGATGTGGGTCTGCCATGATTAAAAATCCAGAAAATGCTCGTGAGGTTATCCGTGCTGCAAAGCGGGGTGCAGGAGATGTTCCCGTGTCGGTGAAGACGCGGCTTGGATACAACCAGGACGAGTTAGAAGAATGGCTTCCAGAACTTTTGAAAGAGAATCCTGCGGTAGTGACATTTCATGCACGGACACGAAAAGAGATGTCTAAAGTACCTGCACGGTGGGAGCGGGTAAGGCGCGCGGTGGAAATACGTGATGCCCTTGGAAGTAAGACACTCATTATTGGAAATGGAGATGCACTATCTCTTACAGACGCAAAACAAAAAATAGCGGAGACGGGTGCTGATGGGGTGATGCTTGGACGTGCGATTTTTGGTAATCCATGGCTCTTTCATCCAAAAAAAGATCTTTCAAATGTTTTTTTAGAAGAGCGACTGTCTGTAATGGTGGAGCATACAAAACTATTTGTGGAGTTGCTCCCACACAAAAACTTTGCGGTAATGAAAAAACACTACAAAGCATATGTGCAGGGATTTGATGGAGCAAAAGAATTGCGTATGGAGCTTATGGATACGAACACTCCAGAAGAAGTTGAGGAGATTGTGAGTAACTTCCTGGGGACGCAGACGTAAGTCTTTGGTATACTCTATCCATGAGTGAAGTATTGCAGGCAAACGCATTCTTTATGATCACGTCCGCAGCAGTGGTCGTGTTCACGCTCTTTGTATGTGTTGCAGTTATCTACGTGATTCAGATTCTTAGGGCTGTTCACCGGGTGCTTCGACGTATTGAAGAGGGAACAGAAGTACTTTCTGAGGATATGGCGTCGGTACGCAAGTCTTTTGCTCGACATGGTCTTATACGAGGGGTACTTGCCGTGATTTTCGGAGGACGGAAATCTCGTGATGAGGAATAATAATTATATATATGGCAAAGCGAAAAACAGCAGTAAAGAAAAAGGAGACGACAATGCGTAACGTAGGTATTGGACTTGGTGCTGCAGCAGTTGCAGCAGCGGGTGCATATTTTTTCTACGGCTCACCAAACGCAAAGAAGAATCGTACAAAACTGAAGAGTTGGATGATGATGGCGAAGGCTGAGGTGCTTGAGGCTCTCGAAGAGGCAAAGAGTATGACGCAGGAAGAGTATGAAGACCTTGTTGAGGATGTGGCAGAGGCATACGCAGCACTTCAAACCGCTACAAAGAAAGATATTGTAGACTTCAAGAAAGAAATGAAGGATCACTGGAATAAGATTGAGAAGAGTACAAAAACAAAGGTGAAGCAGGCAGCGAAAAAAGCAACAAAGCGTGCGAAGAAGGTAGCAAAGAAGGTGGTTGCAAAGCGTAAGAAGTAAATGCAGGCACGGGTCACTATCGGTATCGTCGTGGTTGGAGCACTCCTCTTTGGAGTGCTTCTTCGTATTGAGAGTGTTACATCACTGCTTCGTATAGAATATACTGCAGGTGTTGCAGACAGCATCTTACCGCCTGTGGTATCTGCACGAAATGTATTGGTCTATAATGTCACTACTAACGATGTTGTGTATGGAAGGAGGATACGTGAGGTGCGTCCCATTGCTTCCATTACGAAGTTAGTGACCGCGTATGCAGCGTACACCAGTGCATCTCTTGATACACCAGGAAGTATTACGTGGGAGGATTTAGCAACAGAAGGAGAGGCAGGTTCACTTGCATATGGAAATGTCTATACTCCCCGAGAATTGCTCTTCCCACTGCTCCTTCTTTCTTCAAATGATGCAGGGGTAGCAATACTTCGGCTGGTTGGAGAAGGGGTATTTCAAGAGCGTGTCGCATCGGTGGTGCAGGGTGCAAGGCTTTCTCATACAGATATTGTAGATAGTACTGGTCTGTCGATTCAGAACGTGTCGACAGTGGAAGATCTTCGAAACCTTATCTTGTATCTCAAGGAATACGCACCACACCTGTTAGACATCACACGGCTCTCTTCGTATCAGGGAGTGTATGCTGGGTGGCTGAATAACAATCCAGGAGTAGCATTCACTGAGTGGAGGGGGGGGAAGCATGGATACCTCCCGTCTGCAGGACGGACGTTTGTAGGCCTGTATGAAAAAGACCACGAGTATGTAGTGGCCCTTCTGGGAAGTGCTGATTTAGAAAGAGATATTACTGCGATATTGGAGACGCTGGAGTAGCGAATGCTCTGTGGGGATATGCATTGTAAATCTGCTATACTAGGAATCATGACAGACCATGTAGCACTCTACAGAAAATACAGACCAGAGGCATTTAAGGATGTACGGAATCAAGATCATATTGTTTCAGTGCTTGAAGGAGCGGTAAACAAAGGAAACATTCCACACGCACTTCTTTTTACCGGTTCTCGCGGTACGGGAAAGACTACCGTGGCACGTATCTTTGCGCATGCTATCGGTGCAAAGGATGTTGATATTTATGAGATTGACGGGGCGTCAAACCGGAAGATAGAACACGCACGAGAGTTGCTTGAGCAAGTACATACTCACCCATACGAATCTCCGTATAAGGTATACATCATTGATGAGGTACATATGCTCACCAAAGAAGCATTTAACGCACTCTTGAAGACACTCGAAGAACCTCCAGAGTATGTTGTCTTTATTCTTGCGACAACAGAGCAGGATAAAGTACTTGATACCATTGTGTCACGATGTCAGGTATTCCAGTTTCGTGCGCCAGGACGAGAAGTACTTCGGGATACCGTGCGTGCGGTGGCAAAGAAAGAGAAGTTTACCCTAGACGCAGATGCTGCAGACCTCATTGCCATTGCAGCAGACGGTTCATTCCGTGACGCGCTTGGTGTGACCCAGAAAGTTATCATGGCATCTGAGGACGACAAAGCATCTGCTGATGAGGTTGCTGCTGTCATCGGAGCGCCAAAGACGGCACTTCTTGTGAACCTCGTCACTGCGCTCCATGAAAAAGATGTAGAGAAAGGTCTTATGGTGGTACAGACTGCAGTTGAAGCACATGTAGATATGAAGCTCTTTATGCGACTACTCCTTGAGAGAGTGCGTGCCATTATCCTTGCACGACACACAAAAAATGAAGAGGCGCTTGCTGGGTATTCTGATGAAGAACAGAAAGTGTTTGGAGCATATGCAAAGGATGTGAAGTCTCCACTTCATTCGCATCTGCTCCTCCGTCTCCTTTCTGCATCTGCTGAGACAGGGAAAACATACCTTCCGCATCTTCCGCTGGAACTTGCGGTGGTGGAGTTGTGTGCTGTGGAGTAGTTTTTGTGGTATAAAAGGGGACATTGCCCGATCGTCTAATGGCAGGACGCCTGGTTTTGGTCCAGGAAATTGGGGTTCGAGTCCCTGTCGGGCAGCTAAGTATTTTTAATATAATTATTTTATGGAAAATTGGTATAACGTTGCGCTAGGTATTATCTTACTTACAGTTATTGTCTACGCACTCTATAAGACATTTATTTAGACAACGGTCTCAGATGTTAGAATATACGTAATGAAAAACGTACTTATTGTTGGTGCCGGTCCGACCGGACTCACTACCGCTCTGGAGTTAGCACGACAGGGTATTATCCCTACAATTGTAGATGCTAAAGAAGGTCCTTCGTGGAAGTCTCGTGCAGTTGCGATACTTTCACGAAGTATAGAGATACTGAATCGTACAGGGGTAGGACAGCGTCTCGTGGAAGAGGGGGTGCAAATTACAAATGCACACATTCATCGGGGAAATCGTACGCTGCTTAGTATTAATCTGTCAGATTTTCTGGGTAAAGAAGAACACATAGTAGCACTTGCGCAGAATCAGACAGAGACACTCATGAGTGAGCAATTAGCGTCTATGGGTGTTGTCGTACAGTACGATACGAAAGTAGTTTCAGTGACAACATCAGACATATCCGTTGAAGTGGTGTTTGCAGACGGGACACAGAAATCCTATGACTGGGTGGTTGGAGCAGATGGCGTTTTCTCTGCCGTACGCACGTCTCTAGATATTTCTTATGACGGATACGAACTCGATGAGGAGTGGTCTATCGCAGATGTAGAAGTTGCAGAAGAACAACACTATGGTGCCATCAATGCATGGTTGCTTGAAGGGAAACATAAGACACGTGACGCCTTGGTTATGATTCCTATAGAACGGAATCGGATACGCCTTATCTCTTCGACTGCGGACAGTCTCAAAGCATTGCCGTATACTCTTGATGTACAGAATGTACGACGGACAGGAACGTTTAAAATTTCAGTAAGACAGGCTGCACAATATGTAAAAGGAAGAGTTATCCTGGCAGGAGACGCAGCGCATACCCACTCTCCAGTCGGTGGGCGTGGTATGAATTTAGGTATCGAAGATGGTCAGGCGGTTGCACATGCACTGGTACATGACATGGTTCACCGTTACGAAGAGGAACGAAAGCCAAAAGCATTACGGGTAATGCATGCTACAGAACGAGCGCGTAAGCTTGTCACTTCGAATAATCTACTGATTGTTCTTGGTATATACATAGTGACATGGTGTATACAAAGGAGTGTTTTTCTACAAAGAAAACTCGCAAAGGGTCTCGTGACGTTATAGATATTGACCGACCAATGCATATATATTAGTATCGGCTCTGGCATATAAAACAGGATAAAGGAGAGTGTGATGTACGACTCATGGAGTTGTCTGAGCGTAGAACAGGGTCCGGGGATGATTTCAGACATGGTGAGAAATACCTTGAAAGGTGCTGCATGTGATTTGTATCTCAAGAAATGGGATGAAATGAGAATTGAGAACGATGTAATCTCAGGCATCATAAAGACAGAATGGACTACACATACGGTCGGGACACAATCAGGAATCCTCTTCCGAGCGCAGATTGACTGCGAAGATGGTATTGACTACAAGGTCAACTTCCTTTTTCATGAGCGTGATCTTGAGCGGGGCGCTAATGTTATTCAGCAGATGGCTGAACAAACAGATGGGGTCTGGGTAGATTCGCCTATTCCCATACCGTGCGCTGAACTGTATAAGTTTGAAAATCTCCGCGGACCGAGTCGCTCTATCCACTAGACCACCCAAGTATCTGTAAGGAAACCATACTCTTACAAATAGAGGGTGGTTTTCTTTTTATACATACAGAATGGTACACTATACACATGAAAATACTTCTCATTGCACTCGTTATCTTTGCACTATTTATTATCCTGGATCTCATCTGGTTTTCTATCTCAGGAAGTTTCTTTAAGAATGAGGTGGGAAGTATCGCACGAATTGGCGCAGACGGTTCGTGGAGTGTTCGGTATCTACCAGCCGCACTTGTATATATACTAATGACAATGGGACTGCTTGTATTCGTGCTTCCAAATGCACCAACGCTTGTGTCAGCATTTTTGTTTGGAGCGCTCTTTGGTTTTATCTCTTACGGTATCTATGATCTTACAAACCTTGCAACACTCTCCGCATGGACAGTGAAGTTTGTGATCGTGGACATGATTTGGGGAACGGTACTTTGTGGATTAGTAGCAACGGTTGCTAGACTCATTGGGTAAGATATACCTATGGAAAACACCGCACTGTGGTACGAAGCACTTATTAAGCCAACATGGGCGCCACCGGCATGGCTCTTTGGTCCAGTCTGGACAGTACTCTATGCAATTATTGCAGCGTCATATACATACGTAATCTATCTCGGAATCACCAAACGTATCCCTCGGATAGTGCTACTGCCCTTTGTACTTAATCTCATATTCAATCTTCTCTTTTCACCAATACAGTTTGGATTGCAAAACAATCTTCTTGCGACCATTGATATTCTTCTCGTGTTAGGGACTCTCATTTGGGCGCTTATTGCAATCTATCCTCATGCACGGTGGGTGAGTTTGATAAATATCCCGTATCTTCTCTGGGTTTCTTTTGCGACTGTGCTACAGATAACAATCACAGTGCTTAATATCTAATACACAGATTGCCTGTTAAAGCAGGAAAGCTTGAGTGCTATACTGAGCGTATATGCAAACAACAAAAAACCTTATTCCATACAGCATTATCAGCCTAGCAGCCCTTGCTTTCTTCGCTATTCCAGCAGCACACGCTGCAGTGCAGTGTACGTTTGATAGAGACCTAGAATTAGGTGTCGATGGGGAAGACACACGCTGTCTTCAGCAATACCTCAATGATGCAGGATTCACTATCGCTGCAAGCGGAGTGGGGTCTCCTGGAAATGAAACAACACTCTTCCGTGCGCTCACGCAAGATGCTGTTGTTGCGTGGCAGAAAGCAAATGGAATAAGTCCTGCAAGTGGATACTTCGGCCCACTTTCTCGTGCAAAATATGAATCTCTTACACAGGGAGGAGGTGCTACTACATCAGATACGCAGAGTTCACAGGTGCAGGCACTGCTTGATCAACTTTCTGTGCTGAAGCAACAGGTGTCTGAGGCAAAACAAGAGTCTACGGTAAGTGACAGTGATGCAAAGAAGATGCTTCTCAAAGCAATTGATCAGGTAGAAGAGACCACTGACCAGGTAGAGGATGCAAAAGATGATGGAGACGATGTTGATCATGTAGAAGATGACGTAGAAGAGGCTCGTGAAGATCTCTACGAGGCAATGACTGCATACCTTGAAGGACAGTATGATCGCGCACTTGCATATGCAGAAGATGCACTTGATGGCGCTTTGGATGCATATGAAGATGCAGGTGGAGAAACTGAAGAAGCGGAACTTGAGGAAGAACTTGAGAAACTCGAGGATGAAATTGATGATACATGGGACCGTCTAGATGAAGCAGAGGATGATGATAAGGAGATAGAAGAGTCTGAAGAATTACTTGAAAGAGCAGAAGACCGTCTCGATCAGGCAGAGGAGTTACTCGATGACGCAGAATACGATGAGGTCCGAGACCTTATTGAGGACATCGAGGACCTTATCGAAGACGCTATTGATGCAATTGGGGACTCTAAGGAATCTCGTGCAGAAGATGCAATCGAAGATGCTGAAGATATCATTGACTACGTGAAAGGACGCATCGAAGATGCTGAAGATGACGGAGACGATGTAGATGACGCAGAGGATCTTCTTGAAGAAGCGGAAGATCTTCTTGATGACGCAGAGGATGCGTATGATGACGGAGATTATGAAGATGCAGAAGAACTTGCAGAAGAAGCGGAAGATGTGGCTGAGGATGCGCTTGACGAGTTATAACATACAAAGACCGCTATACGCGGTCTTTTGGTAATCTAAGGATAGTTATATGGAAATACAGTATGGAGTAATAGGAGGACTTGCAGTGATTGCTATGGTAGTGAGTGCCATTTGGTATGGACCTCTGTTTGGCAGTGCGTGGCTTCGGGTTATCGGCGCAGATACTGACGTGGAAGAGAAGAGAAAGGAAATGCAGAAGAAGGCGCTACCACTATATGGAATTCAGTTTCTTCTTGTGCTGTTCCAGATCTATGTACTCGCGCACTACATAAAAGGATGGAATACCGTTTCAGGTATCGAAAATGCATTGTGGATTTGGGGAGCATTCATCATGCCAACCATCGCTGCCGCTTCTATGTGGACGAACGATAGTGCAAAAGTGAAGTGGGTACGATTCCTTATTCAGGCAGGGTGCCAAGCGGTACTTTTCGTAGTCTTTGGATACGTACTTAGTGTATGGGGATAGTATGAGAAAAGGAATATTCATTATCGGAAGCATACTTATACTCTGTGTTGCAGTGTTTTTTCTCACTGCAAAACAAGAGTTTCATCGAGAAGACACAGACACTATAGTGTTAGGGTTCATCGCTCCGTTAACAGGAGACGCCTCCCTCTATGGAGAACCAAAACGAAATACGGTAGAACTTGCAGTTGCAGAAATTAATATTGCCGGGGGTATTAACGGGCATCTCCTTGAAGTACTGTATGAAGATGGTAAATGTGATGGGTATCGAGCAACACAGGCTGCGCAGATGTTAATCGAGGCGGGAGTTGAAATAATCCTCGGGGGTTTCTGTAGTAATGAGTCTGTATCTGCAGAGCCAATTACAACCGAAGCAGAAGTATTTCTCTTCTCTGCGGGATCAAGTTCACCAGACCTTACTGACGTCAGTCCATTCTTCGCGCGCATCTACCCAAGTGATGCAAGTCAGGGAGTAGTGCTTGCCAATAGTGCGTATGCACGCGGGTGGCGTACAGTCGCTTTCATGCAAGAGCAGCTAGACTATCCGCTTGGTATTTATAATACGTTTCGGCAGAGATTTACTGCACTTGGCGGCTCGGTCATCTCAGAAACATTTCCAACGAGTCAGCGAGATTTTGGTGATGCCATTAGGAGACTGCAACAGCAAAGTCCTGACGCATTATTTGTTGATACTCAAACATCTGTGGCTGCAGCACGTATTATAGAAGAGGTGTCAAATAATGAGTGGAGTGTGCCACTTATCCTTTCAGACAGTGTTGCTGCAGATGAACAGTTTATCGCAGAGAATGCTGTGGCACTCAATGGTGCAATAGCAGCACTTTTTAGTGTCGATGAAAGCAACGAACGATTCATACATCTTGAGAAATCGTACGAAGAGCAGTATGGTCCACTGGTGTACCCGCAGTATATGCAGACAGTGTATGATGCGGTCCATATGGTGGCAGATGCACTTATGGCTGTCGGAAATGACGGAGAAGCAGTTGCGCGTTGGGTACGAGAAGCAGAGGGGTGGTCTGGTGCTTCAGGAAGAGTAGATATTGGAAAAAATGGAGACCGCCTAGGTGGTCATAAACTAAAGGTTATCAGAGGAGGAGTACTGCAGGGTATCTAATATGACCACCTACACACTCCACAACTATCGACGGTGTCCTTTTTGTATACGTGTACGTATCATGTTGCACTTAAAAGGTATCGAATATGATTCCATAGAAGAACCACTCAGAGAGTGGACAGGCTGGATGAAAGACTGGAGTGAGAAAGAAGGGGAGCGTCCTCGTGTTCCAGTATTGTGTATAGACGGTGTACCGTACCCGGAATCTAACGACATCAGTCTTCTACTTGATGAGAATGAAGAGTATACACCGAAGGATACGGAGCAGACGGAAGAATGGTTTTCATGGTGTGCAGATGTATTGAAACCACAGATAGATATATATAAGTACGGGGTGAATAGGGAGTTTGATGTAGAAGAAAACAAAAAGCATGAAGCAGTTCTTCGGGAAATGTTACAGACACTTGAAGAATCATTGGAAGGGAAGACATATCTCTTGGAGGAGCGGCTCACGGTGGTTGATATAGCAATTATTCCGTTTATTCGACAGATTATGCGTACACGCAATGGCATTTTTGATTTCTCTGCATATCCAAATATTTTACGGTGGGCAGGAAGTATCCTTGATACAGAGTGGTTTCAAGAAGAAGTCATGAGAAAGAGATAGTGTGTATAACTCATATACCTAGAATATTTTACAGGAATGATAGTATGAAGAGGCTATCATTCTCACAACCGGACCAAGTACACGCAACACTATCTTTTTAGATAGGTAGTACCTGGTCCGGTTGTGAGTGGGATTATATCTCTTGACCGCAAGTATTTTTATTGTAGTATAGTCCGTTGGCGTTCATTACAAGGGAGAAAAGAGCGTGGTGTTAAGTCTTTTTGATTTATTTCATGGTAAGAACCCTCATATTGGATATATAGGAGAAAATTTTTACCTGCTTTGGAAAAGAGAAACTGAAAATGCAGTAGCAATCTTTGCGGGCACAAATCGCATTGTCATTGCAAAGGATAAAAATGATCTGTCGAAAGTTCAGAAAAAATTACCTAACTCTGATGAAGTTGAAATTGTTACTGTGTTTGGATACGTAGGTAAAGACGCTGCAGGAATGCACGCATACCTCGAAGCGGAGTCACCTTCTACTCAGAAGGAAAGTAAAAAACTCTACTTTCTCACAGAAAAAGATTTACAAGAAGGTACATTCTGTATGTCTAGAACTTCGGTCTGTATATCAGAAGCGGTTGCTTCATCCTTTCAATCTCTCTCATCTCGCGCAGTCGCGTGATGAGTGAAATATACTCAGAAGATAATTCTTCTGAGTATTTTTTTATATCTGGTATACTGTTTCTATGTTTAAGAAATACATTGCATATCTCAAAGACAATCCAGAAGGATATTGGTTTAAGCGAAAATTATTTGGGTGGGGCTGGACGCCTGCAACGTGGCAGGGGTGGTCTATCACCGGACTATATCTTGTTTTGATAATTGTACTTGCGTGTACCATAGACAAGTTTTCTTCTAGAGAGGAGGTGATGTTCACCTTCATACTCCCTGCAGTACTCCTCAGTATTACGCTCATTCGCATTTGTTATAAAACGGGAGAGAAGCCAAAGTGGCAGTGGGGTCTAAAAAAAGACTAATATGGCAAAAAAGACGTACATGGTACGTGGAAAGATATGGCTGTATCCAGGAGTGCATGCATCATGGCACTTTGTGAGTATAGATAAAAAGCAGTCTGCTGATATTAAGGAGCGATATGGAAAGCATGCAAAAGGATTTCGATCACTTCCAGTATCGGTAACTATAGGAGACACCTCATGGGAGACGTCTATATTCCCAAGTAGTAGCAGTGGTATGTATATATTGCCACTGAAGGCAAAGGTACGTCAGGCAGAAGGACTTTTTGAAGGTGATGAAGTGCGCATGGAGGTACGGATTCGGTAGTATGTACACATACATATATATATGTGGTATTTTCCATACAGGAAATAGAGGAGGAATACATGAAAAGTGAACAGATTGTCCGCAGTTTGCTTGAGAAAACAGGAGTCATTATAAATGGTTCAGCTGTATACGATATGCAGGTTAGAAACGAGGCATTATACGACCGTATCCTTGCAAAAGGATCACTTGGTCTTGGCGAGGCATATATAGATGGCTGGTGGGATGTCGAGAGACTCGACGAATTTTTCTATCGTATCTTAAAGGCAAATCTACGAAGTTCAATAAGACTCAATATGGGTCTCATCTGGAGTTCGTTAAGAAGTAGAGTTACTAACCTTGCTTTGCAGAAACCATTTGAGGTGGGAGAAAGACATTATGACGCTGGAAACGACCTGTTTCGAAGAATGCTTGACCGTCGCTTAACGTACTCTTGTGGGTACTGGGCAGAGGCAGATACTCTCGATGCAGCACAGGAAGCAAAACTGGATCTTGTATGTCGAAAAGTTCATCTGAAGAAAGACGAACAGGTGTTGGATATTGGATGTGGTTGGGGAAGTTTCCTGACGTATGCATCAGAAAAGTATGATGTATGGGGTACAGGACTCACTATTTCTGCAGAACAGCAGAAGTATGTACAATCAATCCCAGGCCTACCATTTGAAGTACTTCTGACATCATATCAGCAGTATAATGCCAAACGTTTCGATAAGATCGTGTCTATTGGCATGTTTGAACATGTCGGATACAAGAACTATCGAATGTACATGGAAAAAGTACGCTCGCTTCTCCGTGATAATGGTTTGTTTCTTCTGCACACCATCGGCAGGAATATGTCGGTGCGGCAAACTGATCCCTGGATACAGAAGTATGTGTTTCCGAACGGAATGATCCCGTCTGCGTCACAGATTTCTCAGGCATACGAGGGACTTCTTGTTATGGAAGACTGGCATAACTTCGGCCACTTCTATGATCGCACGCTCATGGCGTGGTTTCGAAACTTTGAGAGTGTATGGCCAGAACTTGAAGCGGAGTATGGCACAGAATTCTACCGTATGTGGAAGTATCATCTCCTTTCTTGCGCAGGAGCCTTTCGCGCACGGGAGTTACAGTTATGGCAAATTGTTCTTTCTAAAGATGGTGTTAACAGAGGCTATACCTCTGTACGGTAAAAAAGCCCCTGTTGCTACGGCAACAGGGGTGTTTCTATAATACACAGGCATACGTATATATGGATGAGAGCGTGCTACTCTAAAAGTAGGCCTTTTAATGGTTAATATACGTATAGTATGGAATTACAAGGACTCTGCATGAAGTGTCGTGAAAACAACAAACCAACGATGCAAACAATGCAAAATGTAGCAGTTGAAGAGAAGAATAATCGCTTCTCTGCAAAAGGAACATGCGCGCAGTGCGGTGGAAACATGTTCAAGTTCCTCTCAAAGGACGACGCTGCAAAATTTACGGGGTAACCCCCAACGTATCAAGAAAGGCTCTTAACTCTTGATTTTTGAGAATACGAAACTGTCCTGGCTTCAGGGCGTTTTGTTTTATATCTATAATGCGTACACGTGCGAGTCGTTCTACTTGGTATCCAAGTGCTGCACACATGCGACGAATCTGGTGCTTCTTCCCTTCGGTAAGGATAAGCGAGAATGTGTTTTGGTTGATTCTGGTTACCGTCGTCGGTTTGGTAGTGTACCCTTCAATGTTTACCCCTGATTCCATCTTATTCATAAAGGCACCCGTTATCTTTTTATCCACGGTTACCTGATACTCTCTTTCGTGTCCATGTTCGAGGAGTGGTGCAGTAATACGTCCATCATCGGTAAGGATGATGAGTCCTTCAGAATCTTTATCTAGACGTCCAATAGGGAAGAGTCCTGTGAGGTTATACACTTTTTTAATACGCATGGCGATATCTTCCTCAGTACTTGCGGGGGAGTGAGTGATAACACCACGAGGCTTATAGTACGCAAGGTAGCGGTGGTCTTCCTTTTTCCCGCGTACTTCCACCACATCATCCTTCTCTACCTTCTGTCCGACGGTCGCAGCACTTCCATTCACAAATACCTCACCTTTCTCGATGAGTGCGTCAGCACCGCGGCGTGTCGTGATGCCTTCGTGTGCGAGATATTTATTTATACGCATAGGGAAGTCTTGCATATGTCACACGATAATGTAATATGCAGTCCAATATGTCAAGGGAGCGGAATAACACATTTGATGTCATTGTCATCGGCGGCGGTCCTTCCGGTATGATGGCTGCAGGTACTGCTGCTGCACGTGGAAAGCGTGTTGCATTGATTGAAAAGAATAAAGTACTAGGAAAGAAACTCTCTATCACTGGCGGTGGTCGGTGTAATATCACGAATGCTGAAGAGGATGTACACGAACTTTTGAGTCATTTTAGTGACGCAAAAGACTTTCTCTTTTCTCCATTTTCACAGTTTGGAGTGGAAGACACCTTCACTTTTTTTGAAGAGCGAGGACTGCCACTTGTTGTTGAGGCACGGAAACGTGCATTCCCTGAAACGCAATCTGCGCCTGATGTGACAGAGACTATGCGGAAGTATGTGACAGAACATAATGTCACATTGAAACTAGGTACCCGTACGGATGCATTCATTGTAGAAGACGGACGTATTGTCGGCGTAAAGACAAACCGGGGAGATTTTTATGCAAGCACATTTGTACTTGCGGCAGGAGGAAAGTCTCATAGTGAGACAGGATCTACGGGAGAGAGTATTGAGTGGCTTAAGGAACTTGGGCATACGACACATGAACCTAATCCAGATATTGTGCCACTGGTGGTTGCGGAAGAGTGGGTGAAGGAACTTTCCGGAACAAGTCTTTCGTTTATGAAGGTGACATTTGGAGTGGGGAAGAAGAAGGTTGCGAAAGTAGGAAAACTTTTGTTTACGCACTTTGGATTATCCGGACCCCTTATTCTTAATAGTGCACATGAGGTGAAAGGACTTCTTGAAGAAGGTCCGGTTGATACATATATTGATCTCTTTCCAGATACAGAAATCGGGACAGTGCGACGACGAGTCCTCGGTGTGTTTGATATGCACAAGAATAAGATGGTGAAGAACGTGCTGGCAGAAGTAGCGCCAGACGGTATGGCAGGAGCTATCCTCTCACTTCTTCCTCTAGAGCTCCGGGAGAAGAAGGTGCATTCGGTGAGTAAAGAAGAGCGTACCTATATTGCAGACCTTATGAAAGGTATGCCGTGTACAGTAACGGGCACTATGGGATATGACTGGGCGGTAGTGTCTGATGGAGGGGTGGATTTGCGAGAAGTGGATACAAAGACCATGCAGTCTAAGGTGCAGGATAATCTGTACCTCATTGGAGACACGCTACATATTAGCCGTCCGTCAGGTGGGTACTCTCTCCAGTTGTGTTGGACCACTGGATATGTAGCAGGAAAAAACCTATAATTCGTAGGGTGTACAACTAGTATATTATGTGGTATTATATGCCTAATGGGAAAAATAAAGGCATATTTTATACCGTGTTCAGAGAACTGTTACGCACCGAATAGTTTGCAGGTGCATGCAGTGCGTATTATGGCTGTACTGATATTTCTCTCCTTTGTGCTTACAAGTGTGCAGTCTGTCTTGTGGACAAAATCTGATTGGCTTGTCTCTTCAGTCCTTCCGTCGGTCATTGTGGATCTTACCAATGATGAGCGTGGCAATCTTGGAACACTTTCACGTAACAGTGTGCTTGATGAGGCTGCGCAATTGAAAGCGGAACATATGGCACAGTATGAATATTTTTCACACTACTCTCCAGACGGAGTGTCTCCATGGCACTGGTTTGATCAGGTGTCATATTCTTTTGTACATGCAGGAGAGAACCTTGCAGTACACTTTACAGACTCTGATGAGGTAGTTTCCGCATGGATGGATTCTCCAGGACACCGTGCAAATATTCTAAATGGAAACTTTACCGAGATTGGCGTTGGTACCGCAAAGGGTACATACAACGGAACAGATACTATCTTCGTCGTGCAACTATTTGGTACACCGGCAGCACCAGTATCACAGACCGTTGCTGTGCAAGTTGATACAGCGACTGCGCAAGATACGATAGAGTCAGTGTTGGGTGCAGAAGCACAGACGGATATTGTTGAAAAGAAAGAACCGACATACGCAGTGCTTGAAGCGTTTGCAAAATATCACGAGGGTGAAGAGGAGATTGTTGTAGAGACGAGTACTATTACGACATCACAGCCTGATGCGGTGCCTGTCACTCCACAGGAAACAACTGTTGTTGAGCGTACACTTACACAGCCAGGAAATGTATTGCAGATTGCATACGGAGTACTATCATTGTTTGTTATTGTCCTACTCCTCTTATCTATTGCTGTGGAGTGGCGAAAGCAGCATCCAATACAGATTGTATACGGGTTAGGACTTCTTGCTTCTATGGTAGCGCTGTCTTACATACATATAACCCTCACAGGAGTGGGGGTGATCATCTAACAGTTCGGAATGTCCGAACTGTTTTTATATGTGAGTAACTTTACATATTGTTTGGGGGAGTCATGTACTATATATACATAACGACTAATCGTTCTTTTGTACGTTATGATGCTCTACACATTTACATTCTCTACTCTCAAGCGGATAGTTGCCGGCGTATCTTTTGGTGCGCTTATTTTTATGCTTACACCATTTGCAGCACTTGCTGCTGAGGGGCAGTGGTATAACAAAATGGAGTGGACATTCTCATGGGGAGAGCGAGCGCTTGCAAGTGCGGTTGCTGTGGATATCACCGAAGCCTCTGGAGAAGAACCCTTTACCGTATTCAATCCTCCGGTAGAGAGTGTCACTTTTGAAAACGGAGAATTGCAGGAAGGAGTGCAGTATTTTGTCTTGCAATTCAAGGAAGACGGAGAGTGGGGGGACATTTTTGAGCAAGAACTTCGTATTGATGTTACCCCTCCAGCGCTATCTATATCTGTAGAACGCACAGAGGACGGATATCCACTTTTGTATGCAGAAGCAGAGGATACACTCTCTGGTATCGCACGGTATACAGTGACTGTCGATGGAATGGAGTACGTACTTTCTCCAGAGGAAGTGGTCTCTGGGTACACACTTCCTTCACTTGACACAGGGAATCATGAGGTTGTGGTGACTGCACGTGATAACGCAGGGAATGTGACTGCACTTCGTGAGCATATTATTGTAGGAGGATATACTACGTTTAGTGGTCTCGTACACAATATTAGAGAGTATTTGAAGAGTCATCCTGCAGAGGTGAACACCGTAGTAATTGTCTTCTTGTCTGTCATGGCAGTATTTGGTGTTAGTTTTGGTGTAGCGGAGCATAGAGCGCATAAACGTGCACGTGCAGAGGCACGTCGAGAGATTCTTTCGATGCAGAATAAAATATCAAAGGTGTTTTCTACACTTCGTCGAGAAGTACTTATGTTTACGACGATGACGAGTAAGAAGTCTCGTATTACAAAAAAAGAAAAGGAGGCAATTGAAAAAGTCACTGATGCACTCTCTGCATCTGAAGAAGTTATTGAGAAGAAATAACGAGTGGGGTATACTGTACGGAGTCTTCGATTATGTACACGTGCGCGAAGACATCACACTGTTTTGTTGAAAGAGCACAGCAAGACATCCGTGTGATTCATGTGTCGAAAAACCCTATCTCCCGCCACAGGAGAGGGTTTTTTCGTTTGTGATAGAATGGAAGTATTACGAATACTAAGATTACGTCTATGAATAAAAAAACAGTCACCTTATTTATTGCAGCACTTGTACTTATTGTTATCGGTATGTTCACGTTTGCTTATGTAAAGCGTGCTGATATTGAAAAACAGGTACCCGAAGATCGTCAGCCAGTTGAAGCATCGGCATATGACGGTATTGAACGAATTGACGCAAAGCACTTCTACATAGACGGTGTGCATACACTTGCTGGAGAGATATTGATGCCAACACCATGTGATCTTCTCGAGCATGAAGTGGTGGTTCGTGAGTCCTATCCAGAACAGGTGTCGGTAGGATTTACGGTAATTAACAATGCAGATATTTGTGCCCAGGTGGTGACGCCGCAACGATTCCTTGTGTCATTCAGTGGTGCTGCAGAAGCGAGTATTGATGCAACCCTTCAAGGGCGGAATGTTATATTGAATCTCATTCCTGCTGCAGAAGGGGAGACACCAGATGATTTCGAACTGTACATTAAGGGGTAGTTGTGGGAATAACCTCTGATACAATATATCTATGGCAGTAAATAGACTTGTAGAGTATGTATTCTTCTTTGGATTCTTAGGAATCGTTGCATTTCTCGTGTGGCGCATCTTCGAACCATTTGTGAATGTTATTGCACTCTCTGCGGTAGTGGTAGTTATCTGTTATCCAATATATGAATGGATATCACGAAGATTTCGAGGACGGTTTCGCGGCCTTTCTGCATTTCTCTCTACGGTAGTTGCCCTTACGCTAGTGGGGGTACCACTCTCAGTTCTTGGTTCGTTTATCTTCCGAGAAGCAACATCTATTTACAGACTCCTTAACTCTGGGACAGGTATTTCTATTGAGCAGGCACTTCTGAATGTTGAAATGTTTGCACAAAAGATTGTACCGGAGTTCTCGCTTGATATTGCGTCATATATTGGACAAGGTGCGCAGTTCATCACATCAAATCTTACTGCAATCTTCACCGGAACGGCATCTTCAGTACTCCTGTTCTTTATTGCAGTTATTACTACGTTTTATTTCTTTCGTGATGGGAGCCGATTTACAAAGTATCTCATTGAGATTAGTCCTCTTCCAGATTCTGATGACACCATTATCCTCCAGCGTCTTTCTCGTTCAGTGCGGAGTGTTGCACTTGGGATCGTTCTTATTGCAATTATTCAAGGGACGCTTACTGCGGTCGGATTGGCACTCTTTGGGTTTGAGCGTGCGATTCTTTGGGGAGCGCTTGCTGCTTTTGGTGCTTTGATTCCTGCGGTGGGTACATCTATTGTGTTTGTACCTTCTATTATTTACCTTGTTGTTACTGGGGACTATGGTCATGCAATTGGTGTGGCAGTATGGGCAGCACTTGCAGTAGGGCTTGTAGACAATCTACTTGGTCCATATCTTATGAGTCGAGGGAATACACTCCACCCACTCTTTATCCTTCTCTCCGTATTGGGAGGAATTACACTCTTTGGTCCAATTGGATTCGTACTTGGTCCGGTGATTCTCAGTCTCTTCAAAGTACTTCTTGAAATATACTCCACACATATATCGTGTGAGCGGTTTGGTTCAGATTCATGATCAAAAAAGCATTAGTAGAGAATTTTTTGAGATTAAATGGCATTCCCATGGATGCTAAGGATGAGATTATACGCTCTGCGCTCATTGAAGCGAGGTGGCATGAAGACGATGTAGAGGTAGCGCTTCTTGTTTTGAAAGGGAATCGTCAGAATGATACGGTTGAGGTGACGGCTGCACGGCAGTTGTTTCATTCAGATGCACGGATTGCTCCGGAAACGCTCTCTTCACTGTTGGGTGTGACGGTAAATATAGACTCTAATCAGTTGTATGCTGTGTACCAGGATGATGACAAGTATGAGCCTGTTGCACATCCTGCACTTATGACACTATTCCTCATTGCCGGAGCATTTGTAGTTGGTCTTGCAATGATGTATGTGATGAAGATAGGGCTGTTTCATCAGCCAGTTGAGCATTTTATATTTTAAGGTATGCTCTCTGCTATGCGAGGGACGAATCTCTTTTTTATGGGTATGTTTGGACTGCTTTTCTGCAGTCTCTTTTTGTTGAGAGAGGATATTCCTTCATATGTTGCGTATGGACAGATGGGAGAAATTGAGAATGTTGTCACAGTACTGTTTACCGGAGATATCATGCTTGCTCGAGAGGTGGGGCGTATTATGGAGCGGGCAGATATGGAATATCCGTTTAAGGGAATTAAAGACATGGTCTTACGTGCTGATGTTGCGGTGGGCAACTTTGAGGCAAGTGTTCCTGAAATATATGAAGAGACGCCAGATTTCGGATTTCGTTTTTCTGCACGCGAGGAAACCTTGTCTATGCTACGCGACGTTGGTTTTGACTACCTCAGTCTTGCGAATAACCATTCGTTAGACTTTGGAGTTGAAGGACATACACATACACAGCAAATGTGTCAGGAGTTTGGAATTGTGTGCGAAGGCGCTCCGGGTGCTATCACGCGTTCAGTAGTGTCGGCAGAGGGTGTGAAGGTGGGTATTCTTTCGGTTGATGTTACACGCTCTGAAGCACAAGATATGTTTCATGAAGTGTCACTTCTTGCTGAGGAAAGCGATATACAAATTGCCTATATACACTGGGGAGAGGAGTATGCTTTTGTACACAATGATATGCAGGAGAATCTTGCACATCAGTTTATTGACGCAGGTATAGACGCGGTTATTGGACATCACCCACATGTCGTACAGGATGTTGCGGTGTATAAAGGAAAGCCTATATTTTATTCTCTCGGGAATCTGGTATTTGATCAGTATTTTGATACAGATGTGCAAGAAGGACTCATGGTACAACTCTCAATACGTAGAGATATACTGCAGTACACATTGATTCCGGTCTCGAGTGTACAAACACCGAGTCAGCCGCATGTAATGGGACTGGATGAACGAGATGCGTTCTTAGAAAAAATAGGTACAAGACCAGTACTTACATTTCGTCATGGGCTTGCGGAGCAGACGATAATCAGTACTATGGAGGGACATAAATAACAGAACTATGTTTGATTCACGAGAAGCAGTTTGGATTAGCGGGAGTATTGGAGTACTTATTGTTATCCTTTTGGTAATTAGGTTTGACGCAGGAGCGCGCATCGTATCTTCATTTACAGAAGAGGAGTCTGTGCAGCCGGTGACGGTACGAGAGGGGCAAACTACTGACGAAGCAGTGGTAGAGGCATTGGCAGCCGCTGCATCAGTAAATGGAACGCTGCATGAGTTGGTTCTTTTTGAGGTAGAGTCAGGGACTGGAGCAGAGGTTGTGAAGGGGAGTACGGTTACCATTCATTATGTAGGAAATACTGACACAGGCGTACAGTTTACAAACTCCTACACAACTGGAGAGCCATATACAGTTACACTTGGAGAAGGAAAACTTATCGAAGGGCTGGAGCAAGGACTCTTCGGTATGAAGGAAGGAGGGCGCCGTGCGGTGGTTGTCCCGGCACGTTTCGCATACGGCAGTCGACAAGTTGGTCCAATTGCTCCGAATAGCCCATTGGTATTTGTGGTAGAGGTGCTTGCGGTACAATAGAGGAATGGCATCTCCAATTACGTTTGAAATACAAAAGAGAAGCTCTACCTCGCGTGCGCGTGCAGGGGTTATTCATACACTGCACGGGGACATAGAAACACCTTCATTTGTAGTTGTGGGTACAAAAGGGACCGTAAAAGGTATAAAACCTGAAGATCTCGAGGAGTATATTGGAGCGCAGGTCGCACTTGCAAACACATATCACCTATATCTTCAGCCGGGACATGAGGTGGTCAAAGAGGCGGGAGGACTTCATCAGTTTGCAAATTGGAATATGCCCACCATGACAGACTCTGGAGGGTTCCAGGTGTTTTCGCTTGGTGCTGCATTTGGAAAAGGGGTTACAAAGTTTGCCAAAGGAGATGAAAGTCCAGAAGAGGGACTTAATGTATATTCCAAAGAGGTGGCACAAAGTCATGGAAAACTTTGTGTTATTGATGAAGAAGGGGTGACATTTACATCACATCATGACGGTTCGATGCATCGCTTTACCGCAGAGCGTTCTATAGAGATACAGCATGCCATCGGTGCTGATATTATCGTTGCGTTTGATGAATGCACCTCACCAACAGCAGAGAAGGAGTACCAAGAGGAGGCAATGGAACGTACACATCGGTGGGCGAAACGTTCCATTCTTGCCCACAAGCAAAATTATGATGCGCTTAAGAAGCAGGGACTCTATGGGGTAGTGCAGGGTGGACGATATTTGGATCTTCGTGAAAAGAGTGCAAAAGTACTCTCTGCCATGGACTTTGATGGATTTGGTATTGGTGGTTCTTTTTCTAAAGAAGACCTTGGTCCGTCGCTTGAGGTGGTAAATGACGTATTGCCTGAAGATAAGCCACGACATCTCCTCGGTATTGGAGAGCCAGAAGATATTCTCCGTGGGGTACATGCAGGGTGCGACACTTTTGACTGTGTTGCTCCAACACGTCTTGCACGTACCGGGACTATTTATGCACACACCCACGAAGGTATTGTGAAGTTGAATCTTATGAACACAAAGTATCAGCGAGACTTTGGAAAACCAGATGAAGGATGTGATTGTTATGTGTGTACACACTACACACGAGCGTATCTCGCACATCTCTTCCGTTCCCAGGAAATGTTGGGAGCGCACCTTGCGTCAATACATAATCTCTACTCTATCGTGCAGTATACGAAGCGGCTTCGGGAGGAGATACTTAAGGGGTAATTTGCTATACTGCCGTCATGGACTTCAAACTCAGTACGGATAAAACCCCTGCGGGAGATCAGCCAAAGGCAATAGAGGTGCTTACCGAAGGTGTGAAAAAGGGTATGACACACCAGACGCTTTTGGGTGTGACAGGGTCTGGAAAGACTTTTACCGCAGCAAATGTTATTGCACAGATACAGAAGCCAACACTTGTTATTGCACACAATAAAACACTTGCTGCACAACTTGCGCAGGAGTATCGAGATTTCTTCCCAGAAAATGCGGTGCATTATTTTGTTTCATACTATGATTATTATCAGCCGGAGGCATACATGCCCGTTTCTGATACTTATATTGAGAAGGAGGCACAGATTAATGAGGAGATAGATAGATTGCGGCACGCATCAACACAAGCGCTTCTTACACGGAAGGACGTTATTATTGTGGCGTCCGTGTCGTGTATTTATGGATTGGGGTCTCCAGAACAATACGAAAAAATACACAAGAAGATAGAGAGAGGATTCAAGGCAAATCGTTCAGAAATGCTTCGTATGTTGGTATCTATGTACTTTGAGCGTACCAATGCAGACCTTACACCAGGACATTTTAGAGCGGTGGGTAATACGGTGGAGATTATGCCAACAAATGAACGGGTCATCTACCGACTTGGGTTTTCTGGGGATACCGTCTCTGCAATTACAAAGATTGACGCAGTATCACGATCTATTATCGAAGAGCCGGAGATCTTCTATTTATTCCCAGCAAAACACTTTGTGACGCCAGAAGATGAACGAGCGCGTGCTATGGAGGAAATTAAGATGTCGCTTGATGAGCAGCTCAAGAAATTTAAGAAAGAAGAAAAGGTGCTTGAAGCAGAACGCCTTAAAAGACGAACTGAACACGACTTGGCACTCATTCGAGAGGTCGGGTATTGTAACGGAATTGAGAACTACTCCCGCCATTTTGACGGGCGAAAGGAGGGAGAAGCACCGTATACACTTCTCGATTACTTCCCACATACAAAAGATGGAAAACCAGACTTCCTCACCATTATAGATGAGTCACATGTGACCGTACCGCAACTTGGTGGTATGTATGCAGGTGATAGATCTCGAAAAAAGACTTTGGTAGAACACGGATTTAGACTACCAAGTGCGGTAGACAACCGTCCGCTTAACTTTGAGGAATTTGAATCCCGCGTAGGACAAATGATCTTCACCTCTGCGACACCAGGGACGTATGAAGGTGAAGAGTCGCAGCAGGTAGTGGAGCAAGTGATTCGTCCGACAGGATTGGTGGATCCGCTCATCGATATGCGTCCTATTGTAGAAAAAGGAGAATATAAAGGACAAGTACAGGATTTTATTGCAGAAGCAGAAAAGGTCATACTTGGAGGTGCTCGTGTGTTGGTAACAACACTTACCAAAAAGATGGCAGAAGATCTTTCAGATTTCCTTGCAGAGAAAGGGATGAAGGCGGAGTATATTCATAGTGACATCAAGACTATTGACCGTATTGAGATTCTGACCAAATTTAGACGAGGGGAGTTTGACTGTCTTGTAGGAGTGAACCTGCTTCGTGAAGGACTCGATCTTCCAGAGGTAGAACTCGTTGCTATTCTGGATGCAGATAAAGAAGGATTTCTGCGGAGCGAGACGTCACTGATTCAAACGATAGGACGTGCTGCGCGTAATGTGGCAGGACGTGTTGTTCTGTATGCAGATGAGATGACTGGTTCTCTTGAGAAAGCAATTGGAGAGACAAATAGACGCAGAGATTTGCAAATTGCGTATAATAACAAACACGGCATCACACCAAAGACTATCGCAAAGGAAATTAAAGACATCACTGCAGAATTACGTACAGAACATCAGAAAACGGTACACACACTTCTCGCTGTAGATGCAGAACTCTATAAAGAGAATCCAAAGAAGGTATTGAAAGAGAAGCGACAGCAGATGGAAGGTGCGGTAAAGATTCTTGATTTTGAGACTGCTGCTATCATTAGGGATGAGATTGCAGCACTTGAGGAAATGGGGAAGAAGAATTGACAGAGACTCTCTAGAGGAGTACGGTTTATGTAGGAAGGAGAAGTGATATGGACCCTGTAGGATATCCAATACTCATCTTCTTGGTCTGGTTTGTTATTCAATTAGCAAAGATGGAACAAGGACAGAAAGAAGAGCGTTGGAGAGAAAGAGATAGACAGGTATAGAGTACAAGGCCCTTCGGGGCCTTTTCTAGTACCCAATACATATTTAAGGTATACTCCCTATATCACCTGTGCCTACATGCGCAGGCATTCTGGTATGCCAAAGAAAACAAAGACAGACGTAGGAGGGAAAGATGAGAAAATTATCGTGCGTGGTGCGCGTACGCATAATCTAAAAAATATCGACGTAGAAATGCCACGAAATAAGATGGTGGTCTTTACTGGTCTCTCAGGCAGCGGAAAGTCTTCACTCGCATTCGATACCATTTTTGCAGAAGGACAGCGAAGATACATAGAGTCTCTTTCTGCGTATGCGCGACAATTCCTTCGGCAGATGCAGAAACCAGACGTTGATGAGATTGTGGGACTCTCTCCAGCTATTTCTATTGATCAGAAGTCTGCTTCACGAAATCCTCGTTCGACCGTGGCTACTATTACTGAGATATATGACTACCTTCGTATTCTCTATGCACGGGTGGGACAGCCATATTGTTTAGATACTGATGTAAAGATTGAGAAACTCTCACAAGATGAGATTCTCGGTATTATTTTGAAATCTATTGAAGGAAGAGAAATTGAGGATGCAAAAGTGATGGGCGTACCCATTTCATCTGCTCGGGTGTCTATTTTCGCGCCGGTGGTGGTGGGGAGAAAAGGAGAGTACTATCAGCTACTCTATGATCTACTCGCAAAGGGATATGAGACGGTAAAGATTGATGGGGAGGTAAAGCAATTGCGAGAGAAGATTACCCTTACTAAGACAAAGCGACATGATATCGATGTACTCATCGATGAGATTTATGTGAGTGAGTTCAAAGACTCTCCAAAAAGTGCGAAAGAGCGTCTCTCAGAAGCGGTGGAGTTAGCGCTCGCAGAGGCGGGAGGTATTGTGAAGGTAGAGAGTCCTGATGGCTCTGTACGGACACTCTCTGCGAAGTTCATCTGTCCTGCAGATGGTTCATCATTCCCAGAGGTAGAGCCACGACTATTCTCATTTAATTCCCCATATGGAGCATGTGAGGAATGTAATGGATTGGGAACAGTTGGTATTTTCCAGACAGATGAATGTCCTGTCTGTAATGGGGCGCGCCTACGGAAGGAGGCACTTCGTGTCTATATTGGAGGTTCTGGAAAAGACCTTGGAAAAAACATTGTGGACTTTACCAATATGACGGTGAAAGAAGCAGCGGAGTTTGTAGCGAGTCTTACACTCTCAAAGAAAGACCAAGAGATTGCATGGCCTGCACTACGAGAGATTATAGAACGTCTCGATTTCATGAATAACGTGGGAATTGAGTATCTCACATTGAATCGTCGTGCGAACACGCTCTCAGGAGGAGAGGCACAGCGTATTCGTCTGGCGTCACAGTTAGGAAGTGGACTAGTGGGAGCACTCTATGTACTTGATGAACCAACGATTGGATTACATCAACGGGATAATGACCGTCTTATTAATACACTTACGGAACTTCGTGATCTGGGGAATACTATTCTGGTGGTAGAGCATGACGAGGACACCATCTTTGCTGCAGACTATATTGTGGACATTGGTCCAGGTGCAGGAGTACATGGCGGAGAGGTGGTTGTTGCCGACGATCTTCAGAAGTTACTCTCTGCAAAAACAAATCCATCAAAGTCTGTGACACTGGATTATCTTCGAGGTGATAAGAAGATAGAGATTCCAGAAAAGCGACGGGAGTCTCAGAAAGGAGCGATTAAAATTCGTGGAGGGAAGGCGTTTAACATTAAGAATCTGTCTATAGATATTCCGCTTGGAAGACTCATTTCTGTCACTGGTGTTTCAGGAAGCGGGAAGTCTACCTTTATGTATGAGATTCTACATAAGAATCTAAAAGCGCGTCTGGAGAAAAAATATCGTACAGCAAAGACCTATAACGTGAAGACTATTGACGGTACAGAGTATCTTGGGCGCTCGGTACTTATCGACCAGTCTCCAATCGGACGTACACCACGTTCTAATCCTGCAACATACACAGGAGCATTTACACATATTAGAGACATGTTTGCTGCAACCAGTGAAGCGCGTGCGCGTGGATGGAAACCAGGGCGATTCTCTTTCAATGTGAAGGGTGGTCGATGTGAGGCATGTCAGGGAAATGGGCAGATTGCAGTGGAGATGCACTTTCTTCCGACCGTATATGTTACCTGTGATGTGTGTGACGGTACACGATTTACCAAAGAAACACTTGAGGTGAAGTATAAGCATAAGAATATTCACGAAGTGCTTCATATGACCATTGAAGAAGCAGCAGATTTTTTCGTAGATGTACCCGCTATTTATGAACGGCTTAAGACACTCCTTGATGTGGGGCTTGGATATCTGGAATTGGGGCAGAGTGCAACAACACTCTCAGGAGGAGAAGCGCAGCGTGTAAAAGTTGCGTCGGAGTTATACCGTCCACACACACAAAAGACCATCTATCTTCTTGATGAGCCAACCATTGGACTGCACTATGAGGATGTAAAGAAGCTGATTGAGATTCTGCAGGAGTTAGTGAATCGAGGAAATACCGTCATGGTGATTGAACACAATCTCGATCTCATTAAGTGCGCAGACTACGTCATTGATATTGGTCCTGAAGGAGGAGAGGGTGGTGGAAAAATTGTAGCGAAGGGAACTCCTGAGGAGGTGGCAGAGAGTACAGAATCACATACAGGAAAATATCTTAAAAAGATGTTGAAGAAGTAAGTGGTAATTTCTAGTTACCCTCTGTATACTAAATACCTAGGAAGTTCTCCAAAAGAAGAGGTTCGGTAATGGATGGTATACAGAGAGTAACTACAATTCCAAAAGTTCGCTCAGAGAAATATGTTAGGAAAATGTGTTGGTATTTTTTCGTGCCAAGACAACAACAGTACGTAACAAAGTGTGAGCAGCGGGTTGCAGATGCTATGGTGTCACTTAATCTTGGTACTGTGCCGGAATGGCTTAAAAAGGCTGAAGCATTCAAAGCACGTGAAGGAATATAAGATAAGCCCTACTACGGTGGGGCTTTAATTATTGACATACTAGTATATATACTGTACGGTCTGTTTTAGTTGGAAGGAGCTTTTTATGCACAAGACAGGTATATCTGGTGTGCTGAAGAAATCTCTTTGTACACCAAAAACAGTTCTGGATCTGTACAAGGATCTAGCTGTCCACCTTGATTGGTTTTATGAGAAGGATAAAAGTTTCATCTTTTTTTATAGAACTAGGAACGGGGAATTGGCAGGTTTTCTTAAGGAAGGAGAAGATGAACTTTTCATTTTTCAAGAAATGCTTACAACATTAGACCAGCAATTTCTTGAAAAAATGTATACGTAAAGACCTTGTGAGTATGTTATTCGCAAGGTCTTTGTTGTATTCTGTAGATATGGAAAAAGCAGCACTTGCGAAGAAAATTCCAAGTACACCTGGCGTGTATTTCTTTTTGGGTACGCGAAAGGAGATTCTGTATATTGGGAAGGCTACCTCTCTGAAGAATCGTATACACAGTTATTTCTCTTCAGATATTAAGGAAAAACGAAGCGAACTCATTGAGAAAATGGTGCATGAAGCGAAGACGGTGGAGTGGACAGAGACAGACTCTGTACTTGAAGCGTTTATTCTGGAAACAAATCTCATTCGGACACATACACCGAAATACAATACTATTTCAAAGGACAACAAGAGTTTTAATCATCTCATCATCACCAAAGAGGACTTTCCAAGAGTGCTTGTAGTACGAGGGAAGGATTTAGTGGCGCAGTATGACGCAGAGGATATACAGTATCACTTTGGACCGTTTCCAAGCGGAAGTCTCTTCAAGGAAGCACTGAAGATTATCCAGCGTATTTTTCAGTTCTACGATACGCCAAATCCAGTAGGGAAAGAGAAGAGTAAGATGGCAAAAGGGAAGGTAGACTTTAACCGACAGATAGGTCTGTATCCAGATATACAATCCAAGGAAGAATACACACAGACTATCCGCCACATCAGACTTTTCTTTGAAGGAAAGAAGAAGCAGGTCATTACAGAATTGGAGAAAGAAATGAAGATGCTTGCAAAGAAAGAACTGTTTGAGAAAGCACAGGACGTGAAGAAGAAAATATTTGCACTACAGCACATACAAGATGTAGCACTCATTAAAGATGATGCACGGGTGTATCGTGATGCAAGAAATGCACGTATTGAAGGATATGATGTTGCACATCTCTCAGGAAAAGACATGGTGGGAGTTATGACCGTTGTGGAGGGACTTTCTCCACAGAAAGAAGAGTATCGGAAGTTTAAGATTAAGACGGTAGAGAAGTCTAATGATCCTGCTGCACTGCGAGAGATTCTTGGACGACGTCTGACACACATAGAATGGCCGCTGCCGCAGGTTATTGTTGTTGATGGAAGCACCGCGCAGAAAAATGCTGCAGAGAAAGTATTGAGAGAAGCAGGGGTAGTGATTCCTGTCGTAGGTGTAGTGAAGAATGCACAGCATAAACCAGAGCGTATTATTGGAAGTCGTGTGCTTATAGAAAAATATCAGGACAGTATGTTACTTGTGAACGCAGAAGCACACCGTTTTGCAGTTGCGTATCATCGGAAGAAGCGGAAACTATAGAAAAAATCGGATGCAGTACATCCGATTTTACTTCTAGAAACTCCAACCCATATCAATGCGAGTGTGTACCATATGTATCCTGCAATTGTTTCAGTCGAGTTCGCATTCCATTCTCAAAAGGAATGATGTTCGGATTTTCAAGATCTGCTTTCTTGGAAATCTGTCGATCTCTGAGTTCCAATTGATACGCTCTGATAGCTGCCAGGCCTAGTTCTTTTTCAAAGGCGGCAGTGAGTTGGTGTATTGTTGGGTTGCTGAGACCAAAGTTAATGAAGGTATCAATGATTTCCGCTGCCGTAACTGCTTCATGTCTGTCAATGAAACCAACCTCAGGCAGATTTATTTTTGGTAACGGTTCTAAAGTTTTTTGTCCTTCCTCATGACAGATGGAATTACAAAGTTCTGCACAAACGTCACATATCAAGGCGTTTGGTCCAACAATGAGTTTCCGAACTTCGTGTTGTGTCTTGTTGCAGAAGCTACAACATTTTGTCTCAGTCACGTTTTTTCTCCTTAAGAACAAGTTTGTCTGAAACGTACACTCTTTTTCTGGTCACGTCAAATATATGGAAACATGTTGTTATGTACTCCAGAGTGACGTGCTAAAATAGACGCATGTCAAAAATCCGTGTTGCGGTACTCCGTGGAGGACCTTCAGATGAGTACGACCTTTCCATGCAAACAGGAAAGGCAGTTATTGATGCTCTTGACCCAGAGCAGTTTGAGGTGCTTGATGTTGTGGTGACAAAGAATGGAGAGTGGCTTTATGCAGGAAGAGTACGTTTCCCAGAGCAAGTGCTTGCATCAGTAGATGTTGCATTTGTTGCATTGCATGGTGCATTTGGAACAGATGGAAAGGTGCAGCGACTGTTGGATCGTATGGGTGTGCCATATACAGGGAGTAAGGCGTATGCGGCAGGAATTGCAGTGAATAAGGTGCTAACCAAAGATTTTCTGCGAGAGAAGGGAGTTAAAATGCCTCCGCATATGGTGGTGTCTCAAGATTCACTTCGTAATTTACATGGTCTTTCAGAAAACATCAGTTCCATGTTTGGACCGGAGTATGTGATTAAGCCGGTAGACTCTGGTTCGTCATTGGGAGCAATGATGGTGCAGAACACTGCACTTCTTCCGCAGGCACTTAAAGACGCGCTTAATACATATCCGCAGGTCTTAGTTGAGAAGCGTATTCCTGGGAAGGAGGCAACATGTGGTGTAGTGAACAACTTCCGTGACAAGAAATCGTATGTCCTTCCTGCCATTGAGGTGACTCCAGGTGCGTCAGGTATTTATGATATGGAAGCAAAGCAGAATTGTGGTGCGCATGAAGTCTGTCCTGGAAACTTTAGTACAAAACAGAAAGCAGAAATTGAAAAACTCACCAAGGACATACATGAGTACATGGGTCTGTCACAGTATTCTCGTTCAGACTTTGTGGTAGGAGATGATGGAGAGGTATATTTCCTTGAAGTGAACACACATCCACAATTAACTCCAAATACCTCACTTGCACGTGGAGCAGAATCTGTTGGCTCTTCCTTTAGAGAGTTGATAGAACATCTCGTGCGTGATGCGTTGCGTGGAGAAGGGTCTTGACCTAGACCCTCTCTACCCGTATTATGGTGCCACCCCAAATATGGGCCTGTAGCTCAATTGGTAGAGCGCCTCATTTGCACTGAGGAGGTAGCGGGTTCAAATCCTGTCAGGTCCACCAAAAAACCGCCGAAAGGCGGTTTTCTCTTATGCAATGTAGTACACTATCCATATGAAAGTCATTGTCCGAAACCTTGCGACAGAATACAAAGACGAAGGGTTAGGTCCGGTACTCTTGCTCCTCCATGGGTGGCAGGATTCTTTGCGCACCTTTGATGGACTTGTTGATATATTGAAAGGACGGTATCGGGTTATTCGTCTTGATATGCCAGGCTTTGGGCAAACAGAGGTTCCAAAGACTGCATGGGAATTGAAAGACTACGTAGATTTTGTTACTGCGTTCATTAAGAAACTAGATGTGGATGTCTCGTATATCGCAGGGCACTCCTTTGGAGGACGTGTTGCTATAAAGGGTATCGCGACGGGCATATTTACCCCTAAGAAGGTTGTGCTTATAGACACTGCAGGGTTTGTGAAGAGTCGGTCGGTACAGAATCGGATTATCCAAGGTGTCGCGCGTGTGGGGAATCTCGTATTGTCTGTACCACCACTCACACTCTTGAAAGAAAGTGTACGAGAACGATTTTATAATCACATAGATAGTGACTATTACACTGCAGGACCACTCAAGGAAACATTCGTGAATATCATCAACGAAGATCTGGCAGATTGTGCAGCGCAGATACAGATACCAGCACTTCTCATCTGGGGAGAAAACGATATTGCAACACCACTTGCAGACGGAGAGCGGTTTAATGAACTTATTAAAGACTCTGAACTGAAGGTGATAGAAGATGCAGGACACTTTGTACACAGGGAAAAAGCAGAGACTGTGGCAGAATATATACAATGTTTCCTATGATTACAAAAACACTGTCACGATTTCATCCACTATTCATCCGCTCACTCGTATATATGCTACAGGCAAGCGAGTATCACGTACGAGAGTATCTCGCATGGTATAAGCGGGTGGAGGACTTTAGAACTGTCGAGAATAGAAAGGTATTAGTCTGGACCATGAAGAGTGTCGCGCTCTATGTCTGTGCATGGGTACTCTTTTTCTTTTTACTCGCACTCACCGTGCCATTCTTAGTCTTCAACGGAGGAGTAGGGTACGTACTGTTTCTTGTTGCGGTTTATCTTGTCCCTTATGTGTTTCCGTACGTTCTTGCTGTACCAGTACTTTTTGTGCAACATGTCATACAAAAACCAATAGAATGGTTTATTGTACGAAATGCGCGGAAGACACTACAGGCGCATGCGGGTATTAAGATCGGTATCGCAGGATCGTATGGGAAGACCAGTATGCGAGAAATATTGAAAACAGTATTGGAAACTGATTTGAACGTTGCGGCACCACCTCATAGTTACAACACTCCTCTTGGCATCAGTTCTTTTATAAAAACCCTTACAGGAGAAGAGGAGGTGCTTATCTTCGAGATGGGAGAATACTATCCAGGAGATGTAAAAGAATTGTGTAAGTTAGTGCGTCCTGACATCGGTATCATCACTGGAGTGAATGAGGCACACCTTGAGAAGTTTAAGACTTTAGAGCGAACACAGAAAACTATCTTCGAGTTAGCAGAGTGGCTTGGAGAGACAAAGCCACTCTATATAAATGGAGAGAGTGAGCATGCAAAACGATATACTGAAGAAGAAGGTCTTTCACACGCACAACTGTATTCCGTGTCTGATGCGGAAGACGTACAGACGGGACTTGGAGGTACTACATTCCGTATAGGAAAAGAGGAGTACACATCTAAACTGCTTGGAGTACATCAGATTGGACCACTCGCGTGTGCCATTAGTATCGCAGAGCATCTTCGTATACCGTCTGAAAAAATCCATGAAGGAATCTCGAAAACCACACCATTTGCGCATCGTCTCGAACCAAAAACTGATAGTACGGGGGTGGTGACTCTTGATGATAGTTACAATGGAAACCCGCAAGGGGTAGCGGCAGTGATTGCATTCCTCGGTAGTCTGAAAGGACACCGAAGATTTTATGTCACTCCCGGACTTGTGGAGATGGGAGATCGTACTGAATTGGTACACAAGGATATTGGAAGACAACTTGCACGAGAGGGGATAGAGCAGGTCATTCTTATCCGAAACTCTGTCACACCATTCATAGAACAAGGACTTCAGGAGTCGCAGTATGGCGGGAAAATTACGTGGTACGACGATGCATTCAAAGCATTTGAGGCACTTCCACATTTGACCGTCTCAGGGGATGTCGTAGTATTACAGAATGATTGGCCGGATCAATATACATAATCTATGAAAACAGTAGCCGTATTTTTTGGAGGAAAGAGCGCAGAACATGATGTGTCTATCATTACCGGACACACGCCAATAATCCAGTCGTTGCAGGCGACGGGAGAGTATGACATATATCCGGTATATATTGCACGTGATGGTTCGTGGTACTCCATACCAGAAATGAATAACCTTGCATACTTCAAGAAAGACTTAGAAGAGAAACTATCCAAAGAAAAAAAGATACGGTTTGACATTAATGATGGTCTTACGCTTATCTGGCCAGGACTTAGAGAAAAGAAGGTGTCTATAGATGTAGCGTTTCCGGCAATGCATGGGACATATGGTGAAGATGGAAGTCTTATGGGAATCCTTCGTATGGCGGGTATTCCGTTTGTGGGATGCGATATGGCAGCATCTGCAGTGGCGATGGATAAGGCATTTACCAAGCAGATAATGGAAGCAGAGGGAGTCCCCGTTGTTCCATATGTCTGGTTTACCAAGTATCAGTGGGAGACAAAGCGAGATAACTATCTCCGTGAGATTGAAAATCTTAGTTACCCACTATTTGTAAAGCCAGTGCATCTTGGGAGTAGTATTGCGATTAGTAAGGTGCGAGATGCTGGAGAGTTGAAGAATGCTATCGAGGCTGCCCTGCATTATGATGACAAGGTGCTTGTGGAAGAGGGGGTGGAGAATCTCATCGAGGTGACGCTCCCTATCATGGGGAATGAAAGACTCACCTTTGGCGCAATAGAGCGTCCAATGAATGACACAGACTTCTTTGATTTCAGTGATAAATATCTTGGAGGTGGAAAGGGAGGAGGGGTAAATACAGAGTACAGCGAAATCCCGGCAAAAATTAGCGAGGAACTCTCACAGAAAGTACTGGAATATGGAGAACGGACATATCGTACGCTTGGGTGTGCTGGTATTGCACGTGTAGACTTCCTCATCGATTCCCAGACGGAAGAAGTCTATGTAAATGAGGTAAATACGCTCCCTGGAAGTCTCTATCACCACAACTGGAAGAAAGTAGGTGTATCGGGTGTAGAACTCTGTACACGTCTTGTAGCGTTTGCAGAAGAGCGTTTTGCGGAGCAGAAAGATACCACCTTCGCGTTTGAGTCTGACATTTTGAGTAAGGCAGGAGGACAAAAGATGCATGAGTAAGCAGCGATGTAGTTGGGTTGATGTGAATGACTCACTGTATGTTGCATATCATGATACAGAGTGGGGTGTTCCTGTACACGATGACCGTCTTCTTTTTGAGTCACTCATTCTCGAAGGCGCACAGGCGGGACTTTCATGGAAAACAGTACTACATAAAAGAGAAGGATATCGGAAGGTGTTTAAGTATTTCGATCCAAAGAAGGTGGTAAGAATGAATCTGGCTACCCTTTTTGATAACGAACAAATCATCCGCAATAAGTTGAAGATAAAGTCTGTAATTAAAAACGCGCAGGTATTCTTAGACATACAAAAAGAGTTTGGTTCATTTGATGCGTATCTCTGGGGGTGGGGAAATGATGCAAAAGGTATTTCAAAGGATTTGAAGAAACGAGGTATGAATTTTGTAGGGGAAACTATTGTCTATGCATTCTTACAGGCTGTCGGAGTGGTGAATGATCATGAAAAATACTGTTTTCGGTATGGGGGGATAACTTTGCTGTCATTGTTATCTGTGTTTGTAATAATGTAAGTACTTACTAGATACTTACATTACTTCCATGCGCGCCACACTTCGTATACTTTTGATATTTACACTTTTTACTACTCCCACCTTCATCTTTGGACAAGAGACGGTGGATGAAGAAGTGGTTGTTGCAGATGTTTCTATAGGTAACTTTTCGGTTGAACAGACTGATGTTCGAACCTTTGATTTGAAATTTAGTCTTAGTAATAGTACGGGAACACAACCAGGGGTACAGTACGCACTCTTTGTTGTAGAAAGAGAGACAGGCATTATTTTTGACGGTATTCCTTCAGAAGAGACTCTCACTCTACACGAGGGAGAGTCCTCTGATCAAAATATTGTATATACGGCACCAGACTCGCTTGATGGAGATTATCTTTTTGTGTTGGAAGTGCGTACACAAGATGGTCTTGTGCTTGATGGTGCGGTACTTGACTTGATTACAGTATCAGGAACGGGAGATGCTGCATTTTTCACCGAAAGGATACTTGAGAATATAGGTAGTCCAATAGAAAATATTACCTTAGACAAGGGTGTATACAAGAAAGGTGAAACAGCCGTTGTATCTGTTGCAGCAAATGTGGTTGAAGACGCCCTGATTGAGGTGGTATTTTTGGATACATCATCCAAAATATGTGGTTCAGGCCAGGTAGATTATACAAGTACCATGCTTCAGGCTGACGTCCTTGTACCTGTTGATGTAGATTGTTTGGATCCAATTGTATCTGTCACGATCATGGATGATGCAGGAGAAATTTTTGACTCAAGTGAGTATTTTGTAAAGACAGAAAAAGAAGAAACAGACAACACGTATAGAATAGTTAGTCTAGCAGTACTGCTGATTGTAATCATATTAATTGGATGGAAAGTGTATCGAGAGAAAAAGAAGAAAAATCCAGTATTGACACTAGCGCTTCTGTTTACACTCCTCAGTCTCTCGATTTTTGGTTTTGTATCTGAAGCTGAAGCAAAAACTTGGAAGAAAAATACAGCAGTACAAGGTTGTTATATCTACCTAAGTGCAGGTGCATCACATTCGGGATCTTGGCTAAGTTTTGTTCCAGGGCCATCTACTTTTGAACCTGGGGCACCTGTATATCTTAGATACAATGCTGGTTCCAACTGTCAGCATGTACCAGCTCCAGACCCAGCGGTTCCTGTATACATGTCATCTGATCAGACCGCTGTCTCAGTAAGTGCTCGTGTCAATAGCGGATCGTCGAAGAGTGGTTCAATCCCTGGATATGCAATCTTGAAATTTGGATCGATTGGTTTCACTGCACCATCTTCTGCAGGTTCACATAAAATAAATCTTAGCGCCACCCTAACATCTCCACTTCTTGGTTCTGGGAAAAATTATCGGTTATCTGGAAGCGTTCCATTTACGGTACAAGGTAGAGCCCCAAGTCCAACAGCGAGTCTAAAGATACGCAAGAAAGGGTCTGGAAGTTGGGTTAACGCAACTACTATTAATGTACTTGCCCAAGACACGAGTATTCTTGAGCGTATCCAATCTGCAATTATCACAAAGGTACATGCGGGAAGTGTTAGTATCGATGAAGGAGAGAGCATAGAACTCCAGTGGATCTCATCAGGGGCTACAGGATGTCAAGGAGACGAGTTTAATACGAGAGGTTCTACTTCCGGTACGGTGACTGAAACACCAAGACGCATTGGTTCGACTACGTATAAGGTGACCTGTAGTGGAGATGGAGGATCTGCAACCGACAGTGCTTCAGTGAATGTCCAGCGAAAAGTAGTCACACCAACTCCTGCTCCTTCTCCGTCTGTATCTATCCGCGCGCGAGTAAAAACACCAACACCAGGACCTTGGCATACAAATTCGTTCACTATTACTCCCGCCGAAGGTATACAAATACACTACACATCAAGTAATGCCATTCGTTGTGACAGTAGTGACTTTAGTACTTTTGGAGAGACTGAGGGATGGAGAGGTTCAATTAATGAACCGTCTGCAGGACGTAGTAAGACTTATACAGTTTCCTGTGTTAACTCAGAGGGTGCATGGGGAAGCGATTCTGTGAGAGTTACTACCATGAATACTGTCACCACCCCATCCCCCTCCGTATCCCTCAGCGCATCACCAAGCACCATCAGTAGTGGTGGAAGCTCCACACTCTCATGGAGTAGTTCCAACGCCACCTCATGTTCTGGAAGCGGCTCAGGCTT
>Ga0070727_10000607_pt1 | contig 43044 bp, 38 predicted proteins | sample tdAd472_FD_66722 | JGI IMG/M metagenome (GOLD analysis project Ga0070727, IMG submission 66722) | Marine sediment microbial communities from the Atlantic coast under amendment with organic carbon and nitrate - tdAd47.2 | ecosystem: Environmental > Aquatic > Marine > Coastal > Sediment | place... | reverse complement strand
CGGCAAACGTTGTAAGCAGCGATATGCGTCGGGACTTAACCATGACCATGGATGTTTCCTCCTTGTGTTGGCGTGAAATACGCAAAACTCTACTGGCAGGTAGTGTAATGTTTTGGTGCGCCCTGGTTTATACATAAAAAATGAGAGTTGGTAATAGAAATCCTCTATAAGCCCCGGAAACCGCAGCCGCTACCCTCAATTCAGCTCGGTTCTGGCCAATCCTGCAGTATTTGTCAATTCGTATAATAACAACAATATTGCTGCAATTGCCTTCATAATCACCTCAATTTGATAGATATTAGCGACATTTATTCATTCGCACCAGGCAGGTGCAAAACGCACTGAAAAGGGGCACTGTTACTGCGTTCCTGGCTTAAAAATGCTTTAAAAACAGTATCTTACGATTTGGCTCGAAAATTGCTGAGTCTGATGCAGACGCGAAAACACCTGCAACCGCTGGCCGGTCTCCTGGCCGCCAGCCCGACGCGAGACCATGATGTCAGCCTGCAACGCCAACACTGCACAGATAACGGGACTGCCCTTGACCGGCTTCCGCTGGCTGCCCGTGGTCCTGGTGCTGCTGTCAGTGCTGCCCGCCGGTACACTGCAGGCGCAACAACCAGACCTGCTTCGATTGTTCGCCCACAGCGTTCCCCTGGCCCAGTCAGGTGCCGGCAGCTTTAATATCAGGGCGTCGGTTGGCAACGTGGAAGACGAATTTCTTCTGGACACCGGGGCGAGCCTGGTCACCGTGAGCAACAGCCTGTTCCGAAAGATCAGGAAGAGCAGTGACGTCACCAAGGTACGTCAGGTCGGCGCCCGGCTTGCCAGTGGCAAGGTAGAGGTGCTGGATGTCTATCGCGCCGAGCGTTTCGTCCTGGGTACGGATTGCGAACTCGGGCCGGTGGAGTTTGCCGTCTACAAGCGCGGTGGTCGCAATCTGCTGGGCATGAATGCCCTGAGCCAGGCATCACCATTTGCTGTGTCTGTAACACCGCCGGCACTGGGACTTTCCGGTTGTCTGCTGCTGGGCAGCCAGGTTTCCCTGGTGGACTGAACCTTCTGCGGGTGACCGCCGTCGGCCCGACACTTCCCCTGCCGTCGCCCTTTCATCAGGGGCCCTGCGTCAACCCGCAGCGCTGAGACGCTTTACACTCTCCCTATCGTGTCGTGCAGCCGGTCCGCTATTTCTTCTCCTTCCTGGATTGCTGAAGCTAGCCGGCGTCCTGCTCATTACCGTCCTCACGGCTGTCCCCGGTTGATTCCGGTTCCTCCCCGTCAGCCGTTTCAGCGTTCCTTTTCGCCTTTTCCTGGTCGTCGAGGATATTTTCCGGGAAATTGGCGGCGGTCGCCTGCTGGCTGATTATGCCGGCCCTGAGGGCCCGCTGCTTCCAGTTCTCCCGGGCTACTGCCCGCATGCGGTGTTCGGCGTCGCTTTCGTCGGCGATATCCATGCCAAGCAGCGTTTCCATTACGTCTTCCATGGTGACGATGCCCAGCATGTTGTTCTCATTGTCTACCACAAGTGACAGGTGTTCCTTGTTCTCCAGGAAGCGGTTGAACAGTCTCGGTATCGGATAATCCTGGGGAACGGTGATCAGCTGACGGCTCAGGGACTCCAGGGTGCGATCCAGTTCCGAGTGCAGCCCCGCGGCCAGCACCTCGTCCTTGAGCACATAGCCGATAATATCGCCCTCGCGCTGCATGGCATCCTGCATGGTATAAATCGGAATCCGGGAAAACCGGTAATGTTGATCCGCATTGATAAATTCGCTCACCGTCATGCTGGCAGGCACACTGTGCACATGGTTTCTTGGCGTCATGACGTCGCCAGCCTGAACCTCGCTGAAACCAAGCAGCGTTCTGATGATTTCCGATTCCTTCTGTTCGATGACGCCCTCTTTCTCACCGATTTCCGCCAGGGCCAGGAAGTCCGATCGGGACAGAACGCTGCGCCGTTCATCTTTCTTCAGGAAGCGGGTCAGTCCGGCACTGAGTTTCACCACCGGCCAGAGCAGGACCAGGACGATACGCAGCGAGGTTACCGTGAACGGCGCAAACTCTTCCCAGTGCACGGCACCGATGGTCTTGGGAATAATTTCTGACAGCACCAGTATCGCCATGGTCATCAGGACCGGAACCAGGAAGCCGGTGATGAGCGGGCTAGAATCGGACCAGATAGCAATGGACTGGGCTCCAACTCCCACCGCGCCGACCGTATGGGCAATGGTGTTGAGTGTCAGAATCGCGGCCAGGGGCCGGTCGATATCTTCCTTGAATGCCTGCAGGTGTCGACCTATGGGCCTGCCTTCCTGAAGCTTGATCCGGGCGTAGGAAGGCGTGATGCTGAGCAAAACCGCTTCCCACAGTGAGCAAAGAAAGGAGGTGATAATGGCAATCAGAAAAAAGCTGATCAGAGCAGTGTACATCGAGTTCCCGATCTCGGCGGACCAATGTTCATCATTCTACCTAAATACCGGGGTTGCGTAACGGGAAACGTCTGTGGCCGCAGTAGCCGCAGACTTCCCGGTTAAAGGCTCAGGAAAGATACCGTCGATTAAGGTTGATGGACAGGTATCCCAGACCCATCACGATGAACCCGAGAAATATCAGGGCAACCGGCCAGCCGATGGAATCGGCAAAGTATTGACGAGTCAGGTGCACGATATAGCCGATTATGGCAATTGTGCTTGTCACCAGGACGATGCGGCTTTTCAGCAGGGCAACGGCAACCGCCAGGCCGCCGAATGCCAGGAAGGGAAACAGCAGTTCCATCAGCTGCGTGGAATTCAGCCGGGAATAGGCCGCACCGAAAAAACCGGCACTGCCGGCCAGGTAAAGCAGTGGCATCAGCTGGTGGTTCCAGCTGCCGGCGGAGACATAGGCGAGCAGCATATAGCTGATGCCAAAGATCATGGTGAGATAAGCGTAATAGGCAGCGCCGGCGGAAGCCAGCAGGGCGTCACTCAACAGGTAAATAAAGCAGGTGCCGGTTGCCAGGGCAAAAAAGCTCACCACCACGCGCCTGTGGTAGAAGACAAGGACCGCGTAAAACAGAAACACCAGCCCCAGGGTGGTGGCCACAGGGCCGGTGGAACTTACGTTGGTGAACAATTCATCCAGGGTCACCAGTGCGCCGCCGGGAACCAGCAGTCCGCCCACGGCGTGAAATGCACTGCCCAGCTCACGGTCAGGATTCAGAATCAGAAACAGCGAACCTGCCAGGGTGAAGACGAGACCGGTACCCAGGGTAATCAGAATTCTCAGGGTTGCCGACAGATCGCTCCACAGCTGTGACATGAAGTAGACAATGCCCAGCCCGATGAGCAGCGCGCCGACGATGTAAAGTAAGCGGGTCAGGGAGAGCAGGGTCGTGCGTGACGCCGTGACATCGGCGCCGGCTACGCGATTGTCGAAAGGCGCCTCGGGGCCCTGATTGATGGCGAAGTCATCCAGCAGGCGGGATTGCACGTCCAGCGGGTCAAGTTCGCCGCTTTTGAGGCGCCGGCGCAGTTCTTCCAGGAGTTCATCGTTGTCAAGGGTCACGGAATTACCCAGCCAAGAAACAGCACGCCGTTGGGGTAGTAATAGCGATCTGCATCATTGATCAATTCCAGGCGCTGTCGGGCGTTGCCCCGGGTCAGGTAGTAGCCGGCCCGGTAGTCATTCCCGAAGATGAAAAAGAAATCGTTGCCACCTCGTGTCTCCCATTCCACGGCGACGTCGTCAGGTGAAGTCAGCCGGTCCAGCAGCTGCAGCCCGGCAGCTTCATCGAAGCCGATTTCCTGGCTACGATTGAGGGTGGTGTCATGCAGGAACAACCTGACCCGGTAGTTTTCCTGAACATCGGTAATGCCATCGCGATCCGAGTCCAGCTCCGGCGGAACCTCCCGTTCCATCAGCGCTCCATCGTCGACGTAGAGGCGATTATCCAGGTAGGGCCGGCAATAATAGCTGTAGGGCGGGCTGCCGTCCTGGCAGGTGGCATACAGAAAATCGTAGCCGGTGGTCAGGGTTGCCGATGGTATTACCGAGACTGCCAGTACCACGATGACGAACAGCAGGGGCAGGATAAAAGCCACTACTATCAGTAACTGTCTGTTTTTCGCCGAATTCATGGCCGTAGTCTAGCCCCTGCCAGCCGGGAATCCAATCTTCCGTCAGGATTTCCGTGATGCGGGGTTCCGGCGGCTCCCTGGCCGCTCTGTCCGGCGACATCCGCAGAAAGGGCTGGCAAAGGGCAGGTGCTGTAGTTAGGATGGCGAAAAAGCTGTCAGCCGCCGCCTGCCGCGGGGCGGGTTTCACGTACTTGCGGTTTACCTATCCATGCCCGATTCCGACGGTAATTTCGCACTGGCCCCCGCGTTGTTAAAGGACTGTCATCGACTGGGACGCCTGCACGGCAATCAGCTGCTGCTGATGGACACTTCCCTGGTCCCCTGGTTTATCCTGGTGCCGGAAACCCGGGTGACCGAACTTTGCGATCTGCCGGAGGCGGAACGTCGACACCTGGACCGGGCCATGGGCCAGTTGTCCGATTTTATTCGCCGCCACTGGACGGTGGACAAGCTGAATGTTGCTGCCATCGGTAACGTGGTCAGCCAGCTGCACCTGCATGTGATTGGCCGCCATCGGCAGGATTATTGCTGGCCCGGGGTGGTGTGGGGTCGCCCCGAAAAAGCACCTTACGGGCCTGAACGCGTTGCGGAAATTTCCGCCTGGCTCCAGGCTGCCTGGGCGGATGAATACCAGCCCGGACAGCGCAAAGAGTGATAAAAGTGATGAAAGTGATAAGAGTGATAACTGTGATACTGACTGTGAATTGATGAGAGGCGTTGGCGATGAAATACAGAGTGTTGGCGGATACCGGGGTTTTTGTTTCGGAACTGTGTCTGGGTGCCATGACATTTGGCGGTGAAGGTCAGATGTGGGAAACCATCGGCGGACTGGCCCAGAGCGAAGTGGACGCGCTGGTCGGGCGTGCCCTGGACGCCGGTATCAATTTTATCGACACGGCTGATGTCTACTCGGCCGGCGAATCGGAGGTGATGACCGGCAAGGCTCTCAAGGGCAGAAGACAGGACGTGGTACTGGCCACCAAGGTGCGTGGCCGCATGGGTCCAGGTCCCAACCAGGTGGGCCTGTCGCGCCTGCATATCATGCAGTCCGTGGAAGCAAGCCTGCAACGGCTGGGGACGGACTATATCGACCTGTACCAGATTCATCGCAGCGACAACCTGACCAACATGGAGGATACGCTGCGGGCCCTGGATGACCTGGTACGGCAGGGCAAGGTGCGCTACATCGGCTGTTCCAACCTGCCGGCCTGGGAGCTGATGAAGTCCCTGGCTGTCTCCGATGGACAGAACCTGGAGAGATTCAAATGCACACAGTCCTACTATTCCCTGGTCGGGCGCGAGCTGGAGCGTGACGTGATCCCGCTGCTCCATGACCAGGGCCTGGGACTGCTGGTCTGGAGCCCGCTGGCCGGCGGCTTTCTCAGCGGCAAGTTTACCCGTGACGGCGCGGGCAGTGGTCGCCGTGCTTCTTTCGATTTCCCGCCACTGGACAGGGATAAGGGCTATGACATCGTGGATGTGCTGACTGCAATCGCCGAGTCACACGGAGTCAGCGCCGCCCGCGTGGCCCTGGCCTGGGTACTGGCCAATGACGCGGTGACCAGCGTCATCATTGGTGCCCGCAAACTGGCACAGCTGGAGGATAACCTGGAGGCAGTTGACCTGGAGTTGAGCGACGAGGAACTACAGAAGCTGAACGAGGTGAGTGAGCTGCCGTTGTCCTATCCCGCCTGGATGGAGGTCATGGGGTCGGACCGTCGTCCCGGGGAGGTCCGCGACTTCAGCGCCGCGGAAAACAACAAATAGCAGGAGATGCCGGGCAGCGCTGGACAGGAAAACTGCAGAATGGGTGCCAATCCGCCCGACCCGGGAGTTGTGGCCCCGGTGGAAACCGACCTGGGCTGCCGCCGGAACAGGTACACGGTAACTGCATGCAGAACAAAACGGGAGAAAGGACATGAAACGATGGTTTATTAACGGGCTGCTCACCCTGCTGCTGGTCGGCGGCACGGCGATCGCGCAGGAACAGCCACCTGACACCATGCTCGCTGTACAGATCCAGCGATTCGGTGGACCGGAAGTACTGACCGTGCATGAAATAGCCACGCCGGTACCGGCAGACGGCGAACTTCTGGTCAGGGTTGAGGCCGCTGGCGTCAATCCAGTTGATACCGGTGCCAGGTCAGGCCGTGCCGCTGCTCTCACGGCGGCAGAGCCGCCCTATATTCCCGGTTTCGATATCAGCGGTGAAGTGGTTGCAACCGGTCCGGGAGTCTCCGGGTTTGACATTGGCGACGCGGTCTACGCCATGCTGGATTTGCGCCGTGGCGGGGGTTACGCGCAATACACCCTGGTCAAGCAGTCGGAAGTGGCTGACCGCCCCGCTAACCTGACCCACCAGGAAGCGGCCTCCCTGCCGCTGGTGGCACTCACCGCCTGGCAGGCGCTGTTTGACACGGCTGATCTGCAGGCTGGTGAGACGGTGTTGATTCAGGGCGGCGCCGGTGGTGTCGGGTCGATAGCGGTACAGCTGGCAAAATGGCGCGGTGCCCGGGTTATCGCCACGGCTTCTGACTACAACCAGGCATTTCTGCAGGAGCTGGGCGTGGATGTGCCTGTTGATTATCGCAATCAGCGTTTCGAGGATTTCGCCACCGATGTTGATGTGGTGCTGGATACCGTCGGGGGGGATACCCAGGTTCGATCCCTGTCCGTGTTACGTCCGGGCGGCATACTGGTCTCGCTGGTGGGTTTGACCTCCGAGGCGCAGAATCCGCCGCCGGGAACACGCGCAGTTGCCATCCTGGTCAGATCCGACGGCGAACAGCTGAGTCAGATCGGCCAGCTGCTGGAAACTGAAATACTGCGGCCGGTGGTCAGTTACCGCTTCGATTTTTCAGCAGCCCCGGAGGCCCACCGACAAAGTGAGACCCGGCGCACCCGGGGCAAGATCGTCCTGGTTCCCGACGCTGACTAGAGCTGCCGGTTTTTGTAACAGGTTTCCAGTAGTTCGACCGCAGCCTGACGTCCCGGCGGAGACCGCAACAACGTCAATTGAGTGCCTGCAATACTTCCCGGGTAAGATCCCAGCGGTCGAATCCCTGACGGCCGTAGTCCAGCCCGCGACGCACGATAACCAGGTCGTGGGACGGTACCACGATGGTGTACTGACCACGGTTTCCGGAGGTGGAGTAGGCGTCCTTCGGCACGTCATCGCGATTCTCCGGTACCAGCCACCACTGGCCGCCGTAGAACCCGCCGCGACCCACCGTGGCCGGTGCCGGCGTGCGCACAAATTCGATCCACTCTTCAGACAACAGGCGTTCGCCGTTCCACACACCGTCCTGCAGGTAGAGCAGTCCGAAGCGGGCCAGGTCTCTCGCGTTGGTGTATACCTGGCTGCTGAGGATGAAGTCGCCGAACCGATCGGTACTGACCAGGGTATTACGCATGCCGATCCTGTCCAGCAGGGCTTTTCTCGGGAACTCGGCGTAGGCCCGCTCGCCACCCAGTGCCAGTTTCATGGCGTAGACGCCAAGCAGGGTATCGTAATTCTCATAGTCCCAGTGGGTACCGGGTTCGCGGATCAGGCCGCGGCTGCGGGCGCCGGTCACGGAGCTGGCCCCGGCCCAGTAGGACAGGCCGGAGCCGGTGGCGTATTCCCGGCCGCGGTTGTCGACAGTGTCGAGGCCACTGGACATGTTCAGTACATGACGCAGGGTAATGGCATTGCGTGGATCATGTTCCGCGTCCGCGACCTGAGGATACCAGTCGAATCCCAGAGGCTCATCCAGTGTCAGGCGGCCGTCGTCAACCAGCATGCCGATAAGCGTGGTGGCAATGCTCTTGGCAGTTGACCAGGTGCGGGTGCGGGTGGTCTGGTCGAAACCCGGTGCATAGCGTTCATGAATGATACGTCCTTCATGAACCACCAGCAGGCTGACCGTGAACTGTTCCGGCGTGGGACGATCAAATGCCCAGTCGGAGGCGGCCTGCAGGGCATCGGCGTTGACACCCGGCGGTAAGCTGTCGTCCTCGATCAGGTCACCGTCCGGCCAGGGGATCCTGGCGGCGTCACCCGGCGGCAGGGGCAGGGTCAGTTCCGGCAGGTCGTCGATGTCCGCCAGGGTCTGATCGGGGGGCAGGATAATACAGCCAATGCCTTCCCGGAACACCGCCCGCATGGTGGGCACCGGACCGGGTCTGCCGATCTCCACGGCCTGCAGTTCATGATCGACCCGGTAGTCGCCGCCCTCGGGAGTGCCGATGGGCTCCGGCAGAAACGCCAGTTCCCTGGCAAACACCTCGTCCAGGCTGCGCCGGGAGGTGAAGAGCCCGTTGCACATGAAGACAGCCTGCTGGCCACGCCGGATCATTTCCCGCTGGTGTTGCCAGTAGTCGTAGTTTTCATCCTGTTGTGCCAGGGCTGGCGCACCGGGGTAGGAAAGTACCAGCAGTGCAGTGATCACCAGGGCGGGAATCAATGATGTCGAAAGGATTTTCATGACGATGGCCTCCTGTTTTCTGTCAGAGCATAATCCCGTTTCCCGGCTATTAAAAGTCATTTTCCCGGGTACAGAAGTTGCGCAGCAGGAAATGCGCGTCCGGGTCGGGATGTTCGTGGGTCAGCGATAAAACCAGGCATGCAGCGCAGCTGACTGACTGAACCGGGCGCAGGGTATGACAAGTGGGAACAGGGAGGTACTGGATTGGATGAGACAAGCGACCCTATGGAAGGCTGAATGTCACAGCTTGTCACTGGACAATTTCCGGGCTCGCGGCTAGTGTTGTCGGACTCTGGCTTGAGTACAGCTTTCCCATTTTTGATCAGCAGCAATCTGGATTCTCATGTTGTCCCAGAACACCGTAGTGCAGACTTCCGACGTGTCTGTAAAAGTCCTGTTACTTCTTCTCCTCACTATCAGCAGCCTGTTCACGGCAGACTTCGCCCAGGCCCAACAGCAGTTCCCCCGGGTCACCCGGATTGCCGAAGCCGACAACGATTTCCAGCTTGATGGCGACCTGGTGGAGGCGGTATGGCAGGACCTGCCGGTAATCGACGGCATGCAGGTTATCAATCCGGATACGCTGGAAGACGCCCCCTACGAAACCCACGTGCGCATGTTTTACACCGAAAGCGGTATTTACATCGGCATCATGAATTACCAGCCCGGGGATTCCCTGGTAGCACGCATGACTTCGAGGGACACCCGTCTGAACAGGGACGGTGTGGTTATCGGCATCGACCCATCCGGTCAGGGACTCTATGGCTACTTCATTCGTCTCAATCTGGGTGAATCCATGACCGACGCCACCATTCTGCCGGAACGGCAGATGAACATGCAGTGGGACGGTGCCTGGAACGGTCGTACCAGTGAGCTGGACAATGGCTGGAGCGCCGAACTCTATATTCCCTGGTCGATGATGGCGCTGCCGGCGGAAAACAACAACCAGGTTGTTGGGTTTTATTTCGAGCGCCAGGTTGGCCATCTGAACGGTGATACCTGGTCCAACCCGCCATTGCCCAGGACCGTCAACGAATTCCTGTCGGCCTTTACCAAGTACGAAATGCCGGGTATTGAACCCAGCAGCAGTCGTCAGCTTACCTACTTTCCTTTCATCGGTGCTGTACATGACGGCATTCGTCACGAAGACACCTATAAGGTCGGCACCGATATTTACTGGCGACCAACCCTCAATACGCAGCTGTCAGCCACCATCAATCCCGATTTCGGCAGCATCCAGGCCGACGACGTAGTAGTCAATCTGACGGCTTTTGAACAGTTTTTTCCCGAACAGCGTAATTTCTTTCTCGAGGGTCAGGATATCTTCATCACCCATCCCCGCGCCTCCGGCTTCGGCGGAGGTCCCGGGGGACCGATCCAGCTGGTTAACACCCGTCGAATTGGCCGCGCGCCTGTTTTCAACGTACCTGACGATGTTGACGTGGTGCCGACAGATCTCAGTGCCCCCACCGACCTGCTGGGTGCCGCCAAGTTTACCGGGCAGTCCGGTCCACTGCGCTACGGTGCGCTGCTGGCTGCCGAGGATGACATGCGCATCGACGGTTTCAGGGATGACGGCAGCAAGGTGCGAATCGAGTCGGAAGGGCGGAATTTCATGGTCGGCCGGGTGCTTTACGAGGACACCAGTAGCGGGGGACGCCGCAGCATCGGCTGGATGGGCACCAATGTGGATCACCCGGAAATCGACGAGATGGTCAACGCCATTGATGCCCATTTTTTCTCCGCCGATAACCGCTGGGTCATCGATTCCAGTTTCATGCGCTCCGATAGAAACGACGAAGTCGGCTACGGGGGTATGGCGGATTTCCGCTTTACACCCGAGCAGGGTAAACAGCACACGCTGCGTGCCACTTATTTCGACGAGACCCTGGATATCAATGAACTGGGATTCCTGACCCGCAACGACCAGATGAACCTGGATTACAACTACAATGTGACGGAATCGGATATCCCCGGGTTGCGGTCCCGCAATACGTTCTGGATTTTTACCAATCAGTGGAACCTGGAAGGACGACCAGTGCGACTGGGCCTGTTCATGAACCAGGACTATAACTTTCTGAATAACGATACGTTCGGGTACTCATTGCGGGTGTTTCCCAGCCGCGTCGATGACCGCCTGGGACGGGGAACCGGTGATTTCGAGATACCCACGCGTTACGCTGCCAACGTGTCCTATGAAACCAATCCGTCCCTGCCGGTAGCAGTCAATGTCGGGCTGTCCTGGGATACTGACGATCTGGGTCCGGCCAACGTGACCTCCAATGCCGGCATTGCCTGGCGTCCCAATGACCGGTTCTCCTCGGAGTTCAATGTGCGGTACACCGATCAGGAGGCTCTGTTGCTGCACCGTGGCGACGGTCGCTACACCAGTTTCGAGGCCCACCAGTGGGCCCCCAACCTGGAAGTGAACTACTTTATCGGGCCCCGGCAGCAGATCCGCTTCTCGCTGCAGTACAACGGGCTCAAGGCCTTCGAGGACCGCTTCTGGCAGAGTTCGCCGGACAGCGTGGAGCCGCTGCAGCCCATCGCCAAACCCACCTCCACACCCGACGACTTTGTCATCAGTCGCATGACCTTCCAGGCCCGTTATCGCTGGGAAATCGCCCCCCTGTCCGACCTGTTCCTGGTTTACACCCGGGGCAGCAACCTGCCGCGCAACACCTTTGCCAGTTATGCCGACCTGATCGAGCAGACCTGGAATCAGCCCATCGTGGACACCGTCGCCTTCCGGCTGCGCTATCGCTTCGGTTCCTAGCCGGGGATACGGTGTCGGGACCGTTGCCTGCTATCAGGGTCCTGTTACCTGAGTCCGGCAACCTGTAATCTGTACCTGATCCATCACCACTCGGCTCCTGGTGGCATTGACAGCAGCAGGTTGTGGCTGACCCCGGTGCAACACTCCTGAGCAGTCAGTCACGCTGTTACCCGTCTCTTCGCTACCTGGTGAGCCGCACTGCCCTGTCTTGTCACCATGGTTTGGTGGCCGTCTGGAGTTACCGGCAAACCATAATTCCCGACGGCGCCTGTATCTTGCCCGGCGCTGCGCCGCGGGCAGTTCGAGGGGACGGCGTCGTTTCATCAGTCTGCCTGGAGCACCTTTTGTTTGTTCGTCCGGCCTCGGCGGGGTTGTTGCCGCGGTTGCGGGTTGACATTCGGCCGTCTTGAAAATACTGTACATATATACAGTATTTTCATTGCTATCATGGCCAAACCATCCCCTCCGAAAATCCAGGATCCCAGCCAGAGCTCTGGTCAGAGCCCAGACCCGAATCCCGGGTCGGCGACACCCGGCGAGGCGCCGCTTTCCGGGAGTCCGTCCGACCTTCCAGCGGGCGCCACGCCCGCCCGTCGGTCTGGTCGTGATCCCGGTCGTGGCGTTGACCGGGGCTCTGATGGTGGCACCGACCATGACTCTCACCGTGATCGTGACCCTGGCTATGCGGAACTGCACTGTATTTCCAATTACACCTTCCTGCGTGGTGCCTCGTTTCCCGAGGAGCTGGTGGAGACGGCTCACCGCCTGGGCTACCGGGCTCTGGCCATTACCGACGAATGTTCGCTGGGCGGCGTGGTGCGGGCCCACGTAGCTGCCCGGGACCGCGGGTTGAAGCTGTTGATCGGCTCGGAGTTCACGGTCCGGGAGGGCATGGAGTCGTCAGTGACCCGGGACTGCTCGCTGGTGCTGCTGGCCACTAGCCGCGCCGGTTATGGGCAGCTGAGCCACCTGATCACCGTGGCGCGACGTGAAACCCGCAAGGGTGAGTACCGCCTGGACCGGACCATGCTGGAAAACAACCTGCCGGCGGAATGCCTGGCGTTGTGGGTTCCCGATCTGCAGCAGGCCGCAGAGGTCAGCGTCGCCCAGCTGGTGTGGCTGAACCGCCTGCTGCCTGGCCGTCTGTGGATTGCCGTGGAACTGCTGTTGCGGGGCAACGACCGCCGTCAGCTGCGTTACCTGCAGCAGCTGGGCAGGCAGTTTGGCATACCCCTGTGCGCCGCCGGCGGGGTGTACATGCACAGCCGGCAGCGGCGTATATTACAGGACACTCTCACGGCGATCCGGCTGGGCCGGCGTTTCGGGGAGCTGGGTTACGAGGCTGAGCCCAATGGTGAGCGCCACCTGCGCGAACTGGAACAGCTGGCTAAAATCTATCCGCCGGCGCTGCTGGCAGAAACGGTCCGGATTGCCCATCGCTGCCGGTTTTCCCTGGACGAGCTGCGTTATGAATATCCCCGTGAGCTGGTGCCGGCAGGCTACACGCCCCATGGCTGGCTCCGGGAACTGACCGAGGAGGGCATCCGGCGACGCTGGCCGGACGGCGCCGCACCAAAGGTTCGCAATATCATCGAACACGAGCTGACCCTGATAAAGGAGCTGGGCTACGAGCACTATTTTCTCACCGTCCACGACCTGGTGGCCTATGCCCGCAGCCGGCAGATCCTCTGTCAGGGCCGGGGCTCTGCCGCCAATTCGGCAGTATGCTACTGCCTGGGGATTACCGAGGTGGATCCCGCCCGGGTGGCGGTGCTGTTCGAGCGGTTCATTTCCCGGGAGCGGGACGAGCCGCCGGACATCGACGTGGATTTCGAAAACGCCCGCCGCGAGGAGGTCATCCAGTACATCTACGGCAAGTACGGCAGGGGCCGGGCTGCCCTGGCGGCCACGGTGATCACCTACCGCTCCCGCAGCGCGATTCGCGATGTGGGCAAGGTACTGGGGCTGGACAGCGAACTGCTGGACGCCATATCGAAGTCCATCTACTGGTGGGGAGAGGACCTGGAAGAGCAGTTGTCCGATTCCGGTATCGACCATGCCGATCCCCGCATCCGGCAGCTGGTCTACCTGGCCCGGACGCTTATCGGCTTTCCCCGCCACCTGTCCCAGCATGTAGGCGGGTTCGTGATCAGCCAGGGGCCGCTGTCGCACCTGGTTCCCATCGAGAATGCCGCCATGGCGGAGCGCACGGTCATCCAGTGGGAGAAAGACGACCTGGAATCCCTGGGCCTGCTGAAAATCGATGTACTGGCCCTGGGCATGCTTACCGCCGTGCAGAAGTGCCTGAAGCTGGTGAGCAGCTACAGCGGGGCGGAATTGACCCTGCAGAAAGTCCCGGCGGAGGACCCCAGGGTTTACGACATGATGGGTGAAGCCGACACGGTGGGGGTCTTTCAGATAGAGTCGCGCGCCCAGATGAGCATGCTGCCGCGCTTGAAGCCGCGCAACTATTACGATCTTGTTATCCAGATTGCCATAGTGCGACCTGGCCCGATACAGGGTGACATGGTGCACCCCTACCTGGCCAGGCGCAGCGGCAGGGAGGCCGTCACCTATCCCAGCGAGGCGGTGAAGCATGCCCTGGAACGCACCCTGGGAGTACCGATTTTCCAGGAGCAGGTAATGCAGCTGGCCATGGTGGCAGCGGGTTTCAGCGGCGGCGAGGCGGATCAGCTGCGTCGTGCCATGGCGGCATGGAAACGCAAGGGGGGGCTGGAGCAGTACCGGGACAGGCTGATCAACGGCATGCTGGAGCGGGGCTATGAGCTGGACTTTGCCAGGCAGCTGTTCCGTCAGATCCAGGGGTTTGGTGATTACGGCTTTCCCGAATCCCACTCCGCCAGTTTTGCCCTGATAGCCTACGTCTCATCCTGGCTCAAGTGTTACCACCCGGCGGCGTTCTGCTGTGCGTTGCTGAACAGTCAGCCTATGGGGTTTTACGCCCCCGCCCAGCTGATTCAGGATGCCCGACGTCACGGCGTCAGGGTGTTACCGGTAGATGTAAACAGCAGTTTTCCTGACTGTACCCTGGAAACAGGCGATCAGGCGGATCACAGGCGGGGTGATCCTGACTTTACCCGAAACCCTGGTCCGGCCCTGCGCATCGGCTTCAACCAGGTGAAAGGTCTTTCGGAAGCCGGTGCCCTGGCCATTGCCGAGGCCCGCCAGGCACCGTCGGCGGTCATGGCCGTCGAAGCGATACCTCAGGATAAGCCACCTGGCGCTTTCTGTAATCGTTTTACCAGTGTGCAGGACCTGGTGTTTCGCAGCGGTATCGGTAAAAAGGACCTGGAGTCGCTGGCGGCTGCCGATGCGCTGCGCGGACTCAGCGGTGACCGCCATCGTGCCTACTGGTATGCCGCGGGAACTGGCACTGCGTCGGCATGGCGTCAGGGCGGTGCCTCTCCATTCCTTTCCGGGGAGGGCGGTTGCAGGGAGGCCCGGGATCAGGGCAGCCGGACTGTTGCGGCGGGCAGGAAGCACGTTGACCAGCCTGGCAGTTTTTTTGCTGACCCGCAGTTCGACCATGAGGCCGATGTCGAGGTATTGCTGCCGGTGGCCTCCGAGGGCCAGAATATCATGGCGGATTATGGCGCCACGGGATTTACCCTGCGCCGTCATCCGCTGGCGCTGCTCCGGGATCGACTGGATACCTGCCAGGTCAGCCGTGCCGAGAAGTTGGCAGCAACAGGAAATGACAGCTTTGTGAAGGCCGCCGGCATTGTCACCTGCCGACAACGCCCCATGACAGCATCAGGTGTCACGTTTATAACCATGGAGGATGAAACCGGTTTTATCAACGTGGTGATCTGGCCGGCCCTGGGGGAAAGACAGCGTCCGATAGTGCGTCAGGCCAGCCTGCTGGGGGTGGCCGGACACGTGCAGCACAGCGACGGTGTCACACACCTCATTGCCAGCGAACTGGTGGACCTGAGCCACTGGCTGGGTGCCATGCAGCTGTCCTCCCGGGACTTTACCTGAAGCCCTGATCGACACTGCCCTACTGGATTAAAGTTGATCTTTCCTGCACCATAAGCGACTTTTTCAGCCAGGAGTATCGGGATATGGCCTACCTGTGGACGGTAACCGCGCTGTGGGCATTCTCCTTCAGCCTGATCGGTGAATTTCTATCCGGCCAGGTTGACAGCTACTTTGCCGTCATGTCCCGGGTGTTGCTGGCGGTACTGGTCTTCCTGCCGTGGATGGTGCGTCATCCGCCACGGTCGTCCCTGGCCCTGCAACTGATGGGTATAGGCGCGATTCAACTGGGACTGATGTACCTGTTTTACTACCGGTCCTTTCTGCTGCTGTCGGTACCGGAAGTCTTGATTTTCACCATTTTCACACCGGTCTACGTCACGCTCATTCATGACCTCCTGTCCCGGCGCTTTCACCCCGGCTATGTGCTCAGCGCATTGCTGGCCGTGATCGGTGCCGCGATAATCCGCTATGATCAGCCAGGCGGTGATATCTGGCGGGGGTTCCTGATCGTGCAGGCGTCCAACGTCTGTTTTGCCGCGGGCCAGGTGCTGTACAAGTACCTGCAGGCAAAGCATCCGGCAGCTCATCAACACCATCACTTTGGCTGGTTTTTTGTCGGTGCCACGCTGGTGACAGTTCCGGCATGGCTGCTGTTCGGTCAGGCGGATTACCCGGACCAGCCCACCCAATGGGCCGTTATCCTGTGGCTGGGACTGGTGGCGTCCGGGGCCGGTTACTTTCTCTGGAATTACGGTGCATCGAAGGTGGACAGTGGCAACCTGGCAGTGATGAACAACGCGGTCATTCCAGCTGGTCTGCTGGTCAACCTGCTGTTGTGGAACCAGGATGCCAACGTGTTGCGGTTGACGGCGGGCACGGGTGTGCTGGTGGTGGCGCTGTGGATCAACCGGTGGTGGTCCCGATCATCGCCCCAGTCGTCCCTGTCCTGACCGGAATTGACCTGCGCAGCTACCGCTCAGCTGTCGTCGCAGGTCATACCGTCGATATCGGCATCGCAGTCCATCATGCCGTCACCGTTGGCGTCTGCAGGTACCGCCTCATCGGACAGCGTCAGCCCCCGGATGTGCAACAGGCCAAGAAATCCGTTGAACCACTGGTCGAGAATCAGTGGATCGCCTCCCGGACTGGTCAGAATCAGGGCCAGTTGGTAAGTCCCGGCAGGTATCTCGGTAGTATCAACTGCGGGTACTTCGAACAGTTTGCGATTTGCCGGGTTGCCGTCTTCTGTATCGGCTATGTCTGTCAATTCCTGGTTCAGGGGTACGACGACCGGGACCGGCTTAGCAACTGGCGCACCGGTGCCTTCTTCCGGCCCCGGTGGTGCGATGATCACCAGGTAGGCGTCTGCCAGTCCGTCGGTGATTACATGGGCACCGCGGGCAAAGTGAAAGCCGACTTCCAGTAGTTCGCCGCTGTAAACAATGTCCTGGTTGGTAACAATCCGCGCCTTCAGCCCGTCGGAAGCATTGCCCTGACCATTGTTGTTGCCATTGCCATTGCCATTGCCATTGCCATTGCCAAAGCCGATGGTTCCTCCATTCAGGCGATTGACCAGCCCGATAGCCTTGCCCCGGGGCTTGGCGTTCTGGCTGCCGGCACCGATACCGTCAGCATTGCCAATGCCGTTGCCGACGCCGTTGCCATTGCCAACACCGAAGGCGTTACCGTTGCCAACACCAAAGGCATTACCGTTGCCGACACCATTGCCATTGCCATTGCCATTGCCATTGTCACTTCCGGCCACTGTCAGGCTGCTGACGAGCAGGCCGGCTATAGTGATTAAAACCACCGGTAAAATCCGTAAATAGTCAGTTGAGATTGTCATGGGTCCTACTCCCTGTTGTTGCTCCCTGTTGTCAATGCCAGTCATTGCGCCCGCGTTTTTCGCTGTCATCTGTCCTGGTAAAGGGGCGATAAACTGACAGCTCTGGTGAGATTACCATCAACCGTAGCCTGGCACTGTAGCATATCTGCCCGTCCTGCGGTGAACTTCGACAGGGATGGTGGTGGCTCAGTCTGACAGCTGATTTACCGGTTATGGCATTCCGCCTTGGCCGTGAAGTGTGGCCAGGGATTACAGCACCTGGCGAAGGCAGCCTGGCCCGCGCCACTGCGGTGTTGTTGCGCCTGGCAAGGGCGACGGCCATCCCTTCGCACGACAGACTCCCGCAGAGCACTTCCATAAACCGGCCGAGGTTCTTTAAAATAGCAGACTGGTAGCAACTGTTAAGGAACTTTCGATCGATAACAGGCAGATTCTGACTTGCAGATGAGTTGCGACTTGTCATCGGCAGTTGTCGGCCGGTGAGGACATTGCAACGTGGCAGATGGACTGGACTGAACCGACCTTCAGACGCAGCCGGATCCTGGACATGGTTATAATTGTTGCGCCTGTCAGGAAGTTGGCCACTTCTGGTTCACGATTGAGCGTCAGAACCCGCTGCAGACTCGTGCCGAACAGGCATGGTAATAATCAATGGTTCCATAATTCGACACCGATGTCAGCCCGACAAGATACTTCTTCCGATACCGCAGTGGACACCACGACAGCAGAAATTCTCAGCAGTGCCCAGGAACAGGAATTCCGGGACCGTGGGTTCCTGGTGGTAAATTTCGACCTTGACGCTGATCTGCTTGAGCGTATCAAGACCAGGGTCTACCCCTATTATCCAGAAGAGTTTCGCCAGAATCCGGCACTTTCCACCCGGCTGCAGGACATCTGGCTGACGGTTGACGAGGTCCGGCAGCTGGCAGTGAATCCGCAGATACTGGGCGCTTTACAGCAGCTGTTCGGCCGGACGCCACTGCCGTTTCAGACGCTGAATTTCCCGGTGGGCACTGCGCAGCTGGCCCACTCCGATACCATCCACTTCAATTCCATTCCCTCGGGCTACATGGCCGGTGTCTGGGTAGCGCTGGAGGATATGGACGAGGCCAATGGACCGCTGATCTACTACCCCGGCAGCCACAGGCTGCCGGAGTACAGCATGCAGGATTTTGGCCTGGGTAACGGCTACGAGTACTACAAGGACTACGAGCGCTGCGTGCAGAACCTGATCAGGGAACAGGGCCTGGAGCCACACTATGGCCTGCTGCGCAAGGGCGAGGCATTGATATGGCACGCCAACCTGCTCCACGGTGGTGCTCCCCGCCGGGATCCTGCCCGGACCCGGCACTCCCAGGTAACCCACTATTTTTTCGAGGATTGCCGATACTGCACACCGATGATGAGTAGCGAAGACAGCATTCACTTCCGTGACCCGATCTGGATTCCCCGCTCCGCCGCGGCAGTTCCCCGCCTGCGCCGCCGGCTTTCTCCGGGTTTGCCGGGACGCATCCTGCGCAAGCTTGGTTTCTGAAAAAACGTTCCGGAACCGGTTCCGGCCGCCCATGGGGGCCAGTTCTTCGGTCCCATTGCCATGCTGCTCCTGAATTCAGGATTGCTGAATCACTGTTGTCCGGCGGTCACAACTGCAATACCGTCCTGGGCTCCGACGGCCAGGGCCATGGTTCGACACGGCGTCAAGCGCTTGTAACAGCAGGGCTGCAATAACCGGTCATACCGGCCACGTGCCTGCCGCCAGGGTGGTTATGCCGTCGTGGTCTTGGTTTCCGGTACGCTGCGAAACTGCCTTGACAATACTGTACCCCACACAGTATAAACTGTGTGTCGCACAGTATAAGGGAGAAAATTCATGCCGGACCGCGTAGAAGCCATGCGCCTGGAACTGCGCCGGGGAGTGATCGCCCTGGCGGTTCTGCGGGTTCTGGAGCAGGAACATTACGGCTACTCCCTGCGCAAACTGCTGCTTGAGGCAGGCCTGGACATTGAGGAGGGCACCCTCTATCCCCTGGTGCGTCGCCTTGAATCCCACGGCTTGCTGCGGAGTCGCTGGACCGTTGCCGAAGGCCGTCGGCGTCGGTATTACCAGCTGTCAGGGGAAGGCCGGGCGGTCGTTGCCGACCTGCGCCAGGAATGGCAGGTCCTCAACGGGGCCATTGCCTGCATCGAGGAGAACATGTGATGAACTGGATTGGACGCTATGTTGCGCAAATCAGACTTTTCCTGCCGGAATCCAATCGCAGTGACGTGGCCGAGGAAATCGCTTCGCTGTTGCATGAGCAGGTGGAGGACCGGGAACGACAGCTGGGGCGTAAACTGGAACAGCAGGAAATGCTGGAGCTGCTCAAGAGTTTCGGTCACCCGTTCAAAGTGGCCGCGGCCTATCGGGGTGGCGGAAGCCTGATCAGCGAGTCGCTGTTTCCGCTGTACGCGCTGGTAATCCGCTACCTAGTTATTATCCTGCTGGCGCTGTATGCAGTTTCCGTGACCGGCTACTATCTCAGCGGCAGGGAAGAGACCTGGTTACAGTTCCGTATCGGTGACTTTCTGGACATTGGCCTGTTCTACTTTGCCTTGACCACCATCGGCTTTCATCTGGCAGACCGTTACCTGCATACCCGGGACTGGCTGGTTGACTGGGATCCGCAGCGGCTGCCGGCGGAAAACGCCCGCCGCGAGCCGCTGTTCTCCTCGGCAGTGGCGGTATTCTTCCTGCTGGCCTGGCTGGTCATTCTCAGCCAGGTGCCGGTCGCCCATTCTGTGGACGTGCTGTTGGGGGAAGGCGACAATCGCCTTTACACCTTTGTCCTGTGGCTGAAACTGCAGGTTCTGATTACCCTTCCGGTCTATATCTGGCTGATGTTTCAGCCCCATTGGACCACGGTCAAACACCTGTTGATCATGATAGCGGACTCGGTGGTGATCGTCGGCGCGTTAATTTGCCTGAGTATCGACGGTGACGCCTTTTCCCGGGTAATGACACAGATTGCACCAGACTTTCAGCCGAGTATCAGTGCGGCAGTGTTGACCAACTGGATACTGGGACTGTGGATACTGGTGTTGGCATGGGACGTCGTTACCTGTGCACTGAAAATCCGGCAGGAGTGGGGGAAAGGCATGCCGGATGCGTCCCCGGGAAATTGACCGGGCATCTTTGTTATTCCGGGTTGACCCCGGTGTGGTGACCGCACCGGAACCGGCGTCGGCTTATCCTGCTTAGCCGGACCTGCGCCAGCCCATATTGGTTGCGGGCTTCGGTGTAGGGTGCTATGTTCGACGATCAGGTATCGACCAGTAAAAACTGCTGATTCACACAACCCTGACAATTAAAATATACCCGGAGGTCCCTGTGAACAAAGTGATTCGCTGCAGCCTGTTGCTCACCGGTCTGCTCAGCCTGCCCGCCGCCGCCCAGACCTATCAGATGGATTCTGTCGCCGGTCCGATGACCGACCGTCCGGTGCGGATACTGCAGACCAATTCCGCCGGAACCGACGTTTACATATTCGATCCGGCCACCATGGAACAGGTTGGCTATATCAACAACCTGCCCCATAACCACGGCGCCACGGTGCATGCCGACGGTACCTACTACTACTTTACCAACGAACATGATCACACCGTGGACGTGGTGGACACCCGCACACTGGAGATCGTTGATCGAATTCAGCTGGCTAACGGCCCCCACAACCTGTCGGCCAGTATGCGTGCCCGCAAAGTTTACGTGGCCATTATTGCCGAACCCCTGATCCAGGTAATCGATATGGACACCCACGAGGTAATTGCCAATATCGAGACCGGTGGTGGTGTACACAATACCTTCGTGACGCCCGACGGACGTTATGCCGTTGGCGGCATGATCGGTGCCAGTGAAATTGTCGCCATCGATACCGAGACCGACGAGGTGGCCTGGGAGCTGTCGATTCCCTATTCACAGAATCCCTTTGTCGGTGGTGTGCGACCCATTACCTTTACCACCAATCCCGATGGATCCACCCGTTCCCTGCTGGTCAACGTGGGTGGCTGGCATGGTTTCTGGGAGTATGACTGGGACACCCAGGAGCTGATGAACAAGGTCAGTCCACCGGAAGATTCCTGGTACCGTACGGACCAGACCGCCGACGGCATCCAGAGTGCACCAAGTCACGGCGTTGTCGTGCTTCCCGATCAAAGCCAGGTTTGGCATTCAAGTCGTGCCACGTCACACATTTACGGATACTCTTTCCCCGATTATGAGTACCTGGGACGGGTGTATATCGGCAATCCGGCCTGGATAACCACCACGCCCGACAGTCGGTATCTCTGGGTTGGCGTTTCCGGTCACAATGAAACAGCCGTAGTTGATGTGCAGACCCGGGAGGTGATTCAGCGCTTTCCGGTCGGTCAGGCCCCGAAACGGATATTCACGGCCATCATGCCGAATGACTGGGAAGGAGAAGTTCGATGATGACCGACACATCAGCATGCCGGGCAAGTGATTGGCAAAGGCATATCCTGCTACTGTTTCTGGCCCTGTTTTTCGCGGGTTGCGGTGAGCAGGAGTCATCGTCAACGGTTGCGACCACCGATGGCGACGGCACCAGTTCCGCCACCGCCCAGGCCACCAAGGGCCTTGATTTCGAGTTCTATCGGGAAGTGGTTGAACCGATTTTTCAACGCCATAGGGGTGGTTTCGTCGGGTCTGATACCTCCTGTGTTGCCTGTCACACGGTGCAGGCCAATGCACCATTGGGATTACAGGCCCTGACCCTGGAAGATGGCAACGTTTTCTGGACCGAGGACCAGTCCTGGCAGAATTTCCAGAATGTCGCCATGCTGGTCAATCCGGGTGCCCCGGAAACCAGCCGACTGCTGCTGGCGCCGCTGGCCCCGGCAGCCGGTGGTGAACGGCACTCCGGGGGAATCTTCTGGGATTCCACGGATCATGCAGAATACCGTGCCATCGCCGAATGGATCGCTACCGGCTCAGCGGATGCCACCGCCGACCCGGCGGTGGAAGTGGATTTCGAATTTTTCCGTTCCTGCGTACAACCTGTCTTTGTCAATCCGCTGGAAAATGCCATGCCCTGTGCCGAGTGCCACAGTGGTGAATTCGCCGTGCCGCCGCCGGAAAACAGCTACTGGACCATGGAGCAGTCCCAACAGGCATTTCAGAGCCTGCTCTATCTCATTGATCCCGGTCGACCTGACAGCACCCGATTTCTGCATAAGCCGTTGCACCCGAATGCCGGGGGGGACCTGATGCACAACGGCGGGCGTCGCTGGTATTCCCAGGATGATCCGGAGCGTCAGGCACTGGTGGACTGGGTCCGCGGCGACGCAAGCGGCAACACCTGCCCGCCTGCTTTGCAGTTCGATTATCCACCGAGGCCGTAATCCAATGTCACCGTGGGTCAAGCTGGCGGTATCCGGTTCTGCACTGATGCTGCTGGTCGGCTGTGGGGAACCGGAACCCGAATCGACACTGGACGGCATCTTTACCATGGCACAGGCGCAACGTGGCGAAGGTTTGTTCACTACCCATTGCCAGCGTTGCCACAGCATCCAGGAATTCTCCGGCCACATGTTTAACGCGGTCTGGTCCGAAGTGCCTGCCAGCGCCCTCTATTACCGGATCGCCAACACCATGCCCATGGACCAGCCGGGCAGCCTGGGCAATAGCGAGGTGACGTCGCTGATGGCCCACATTTTCAACAGCAACGGTATGCCTGCTGGCAACACGCCGCTGGAGGCGGACCTGGACTGGTTGAATACCGTACCCATGCGGCAGCCTGGCCGGTAGCGGAGAATTCGATCCGGCAGCAGGGCGCCCCGTCAGTGAACTCGTCTGAATGCCAGGGTATGTTCACCTTTACCCGGCGGTTCCTTCCGCCTTGACAATGATATTCCTTCAGTCCATGTTCTCAGGTTCCGCCGGAGGCCAGCCAGCTGGCCCGGCGCTGTGTTTGAATTGGTGAACACCCTAAAGTAGTTCAGGAGAAGTCATAATGATAAAGAACAGTAAGGCCACTTCGAGATTGCTGGTCAGGGCCGGGTTGGCAGGCCTTGCATTATCCGTGGCAGTCGGCAGTGCAATGGCGCAGCCCGGGTCCATGGCCGTAACCGGCAAGCCCGAAGCCCATGCCGGTCAGCAGCCGGTAAACAACCTGCCAAACCCCTATGAAACCCAGCGTAATTTTGGCACTCTGCCTGATGGCCGCAGTTGGGGCTCCGTCAGTGCCGTCGACGTGGATGTTGATGGTGTACATATCTGGGCCGGTGATCGCTGCGGAACCAATTCCTGTGCAACAACTCCGGATATCAACCCTATCGTCAAGCTTGACCCGACGGGTCGCGTGGTCGCGCAGCTTGGTGCCGGCCAGATTCTCTGGCCACATGGCATGGACGTGGATCACCAGGGTAATATCTGGATTGCCGACGCCCGGGTCGCGAATCAGAACGAACTGCGTGAAAATCCCGCAGCTGCCAATATTGGCAGTGCCGTTCTCAAGTTCAGCCCGGACGGTGAGCTGTTGCTGACCATCGGCACTCCCGGTGAAACCGGTGATCCACCCTCTCACCTGACGGATCCCAACGATGTGCTGGTAGCTCCCAACGGCCGTATTTTTATCGCCGAAACCCACGGAGCCCAGTTTCAAAACGAGCCAGGTCCCAATGCCAAGAGCCGTATTACTATCTGGGAGCCTGACGGCACCTACGTAGGATCGTTTGGTGAATTCGGCTGGGATGATGGCCAGTTCCGTTCACCGCATTCCCTGGCGATGGATTCACAGGGTCGACTGTTCGTGGCGGACCGCGGTAACAATCGTATCCAGATTTTCACCCAGGATGGTGAATGGCTGGATACCTGGTACCAGTTCAGCCGCATCAGTGGATTGCACATCGATCCCGGCAACGACATGTTGTATGCCATTGATTCGGAATCTGACCCTAACTACAACCCCGGCGGCTGGCGCAAGGGGCTGCGGGTAGGTAATGCCCGAAACGGCCAGGTTCTGTACTTCGTGCCAGAGCATGTTTCCCCGGAACGTTCCTCCGGAATGGGTGGGGTTGGTTCCATGGGTGAAGGCGTAACCGTCGATAAAGACGGGAATGTATACGCCGGTGAAGTTGGTCCTATCCAGGGAATGACCAGGTTCGTACCGCGACTCGCCCCCTGATCCTGCGAGACAGGCTGGACAAAAAAAGGCGAGAACCATGGTTCTCGCCTTTTTTATTACCGTTTGTAGTGCCTGTATGGCTTAACAGTCTGAATCGGTAGCATCTTCGCAGGCGTCCTCGATAGCGTTACCGGCATCGGTGGCTGCGTCCTCAATACTGTTGCCGACATCCGAGGCGGCGTCCTGCAGCCGATCTGCCGCATCGCTGGCAGAGCCCTGGAGACTGCTGGCTGCCTCATCGATATCTTCACCCAGCCGTTCGGCTGGACCATCCTGCTCACAGGCGGTTACAGCAAAAATTGTTGTAAATGCCAGTGCTAGTATGTGTTTCATCGTTTACTCCTATGCAGTTTGCAATGCTAAAAAATTGGCGCGGGATATTACCGCAGTTCCTGTGAGCGTAACCTATCCAGGCGCTCATTACCTGTTTTATTTTGATATATCCGTTCCTAAACCGGTGGCTTGCCGCGCATGGCGTTAGCTATCAGTGAAATAACCAGCAGCACAACGAAAATGAAGAACAGCAGTTGCGCGATTCCGGATGCCGCTCCTGCAATTCCGGTGAATCCGAACAGGGCGGCAATAATCGCGATGATAAAAAAAGTGATAGCCCAGGTCAGCATAGCAATTCCTCCACATTGGTTAGTTGGAAAGCCTTTTTACTTGCTCGCCCTGAATGATGCGAATAGCATGCCAACAGCGCCAGACACTGTCGACAGCCCTTTATTCCCGGGTCCTGCAGGTAGTCTCGGCGGCTGTTCAGGCAAGTCCAGGCAGGTAACAGTTACAGGCTGATTGAATTTTTTACCGCCACGCCGGTAGTCCGGCAATCCTGGTTTTATCGGTGTACCTGCGCCCTGTTCAAGTTACTCGCCCTGCCTGGGGAAAGCCTGGTCAGTCATAACTTTTCGGGCGATAGTCCCGAATGGAGATGCAACACGCCGTGGCGAGGCGTTGCAATGACGGCATTGTTCAGAATAGTACGGTAAGAACAGTACCGTAAGAATAGTACCGTAACGGATTGACAACACCAGGTCGGGTGCGGTGGCCAGGAATCGCTCATGGTCGATGCCACTGTTTATCCGGTTCAGGGTAGTCACCGGTGAGCCGATCAGATTGCCCAGGCCGGTGAAAGTCTTCAGTGAGGCGGGCTGCACCGGTTGCCTGTCCAGCAAGGGAAACAACAGGTCATTGAACAGCCCCTGCTCGCAGAGAACAACGCATTACGCCGGGTTGAAAGCTGTCATTCCAGGGATTCCAGTTCCAGGGTCAGCTGCTCGGCATCCGTCAGCACGAAAATTACATTTCGAAAGGCAAGCGCTCCATCTATGTAAATGCCGGGAATCAATAGCCTGCCCGTGGAATCATCAAAAGAAGCGAAATCATCGCTTCGTGTGGCAAGCACTTCCAGACTTTGTGCCAATCCTCGTATTGTCGGCGTGATTTCGGTATCCACCGTGAAGGAAAGGCTGTAATTGGTATCGTCCGTTGCAATTTTCAGGTTAAGCAGCTCGGTTTCCTGATCGAAGGTATTCGCGGGTATTGGGCTCTCGGTTTCGCAACCGTGATTTGCGACCACGCTGATACTGGCCAGACCGGCGGAACCGTATGCGGCTCTTGCAACAGATTCCACAAAGTAAAGCCCACTGCCTTCTATCAGGAACTGCCCGTTCGGCGGTCCGGTATCATCCAGGTTGATGGTATCGAAAAAAACCAGGTCTGTTTGAGAATCCTTGTAAATGCTGACGTCAATGTCGATGTACCCGCCATTTTCCGGCTCCAATCCTAATTCATATTCCAGGCTATCCCCCGGTGCCAGCTCAATAGTCGACCTGGTAAATACTATCGCCCACTTGCCCGGAAACGTTGAGGAGAGCCTGAATCTCTCGTCAAACAGCACCGTTTCACAGCGGGGTTGTGCAAGAACCGGGGAACTCAATGACAACAGCGTTGCCAGTGTCAGGACTGTTTGAACGATTGAGTCACGACGACTACGGCAAGTGATACTGCGTCCTGAACTGGATGTGTTATCGCCCGGTATCATTAATCAGAGGCCTCTTAAGTCCAGGGTTTGTTTCAATGGTAAATTACCTTGGTTGTCCATAGCTGTCTAACTAATAATAACGCCAAAGCTTATTTATCTGTGCCTGCTTTATCCTGTACCATCACAGCGAGTAGCCTTACTGCAACCCCTGCCCCCGGCTTACTGCCGGAGATTCACCTGGCCAGGTGGAAAATCCGGGCCACCGATCGACCTTATCGGACCGGACAAGATCAGGTATGCCTTCACTTTCGACGATCCGTTGATCTACCGTCAACCCTGGACCGGCGAACTGGCCCTGAACCGCAAGCCGGACGGAGAGGTTATCTATGAGTACGCCTGCCACGAAGGCAATTACGCTTTTTCGGGTATCATGGCTGGCGCACGCAGGCAGGAGCTTGATGCTGCGCTGGATTGATTACCGATTAGTGTCCGTGGTCAGGCTCCGTTTCAGTTGTCAGGGGGCGTGATTTAGCGCTGAACCTGGCAGGCACTACTCCATGGATAGACGGAGTCGTCGTCACCGGTTGGAATGCAGACCAATCAGATTACCGTCCGGGTCCTTTGCCAGGGCAACGAAGCCGTGTTGGCCGATGGACATTTTCTCCCGCAGCAGTGTCCCGCCGTTTTCGCCGACGCGGGCGGCTTCCTCTGCGCAATCATCACAGTGCAGGTAGACTACGGTGCTGTTGCCCCCGGAGGGCATGTCGCGGTGTGCAACCAGTGCACCGCCGCAGCCATACTGGTCCAGGTCCTGGGGGAAGGCGAGCATTTCCAGCTCTCCGGGGCTTTCCAGGGGTTGCAGTTCTATTTGAAATACTGTCTGGTAGAAGTCCCGTGCCCTCTCCAGGTCCTGTACATAGATTTCAAACCAGTCAATGGGATTTCGCGCCATGGATGGACTCCTTGTTGAAGTGGAATGAAAGGTAATAAACAGGCAAGCTGTCGGCTTTCTTTCCTTCTATCTGCTTTCCTTCTTTCTGCTTCCCGCTTTCCTGGGTGCTCTTGCCATTGTACTCTTTTCTGGCGTGGTTTCAGCGTTGCGGTTTTCCTTGTCCTGCTACTGCTGGCTTTACAGTTCTCCGGTGGGGGGCACTGTCCGGCGGCGGAATGATGTCAGTCACCGGAATTTCCGGCCTTTGGTTTCAGGCGAAAATACCGTGCAGGTACCAGTGCCGCCCGCCGGTTTTCTCCCGGAAAATCCATAGCCGACTGCCACTGTCCTCCCGTGCCACGTAATAGTCCCGGCGGATGTCGGTGCCGGACCACCAGCGGCTTTCGATGCGTTCCGGTCCGCTCAGGATGCTGACGGGGCGGTGGTGATAGAGCTTGCCGTTGCTGATCTGCAGTAACCGCGGCTCGGGCAGCAGCCACAAGGGTCGGGGGTTGGAGGGGCAGGCGTGCTGACTCCCGCGGTCCGGCGCCTGCAGTGAATCCAGCTGCCGGGTGGCGTATTCCGGACAGTGTTCGGCCACGTTGCCTATTCTGCGAATATTCTGTCCCCCTATCCGGGCCAGTAACTGGTCCAGGAACAGATCAAGGCGGTCATCCCGGTAATGGCCATGGCGGTCAGCGGTGCGGTTATCTGGTTCACCGGCGTTGGTAGCGTTTGCCGTAACGGCACGATCGTCTTCTGCCAGCAACTTGCCGGAGGTTCCCAGGTAGGCATCGAAGCGGGTCACCTGCATTCTTACCGCCACTACCGGTGCCGGGATGACCAGGTTGTGAAGCTGGATCTCCACTAGCTGCTGCAGGTGGTGACGGCAACGGCTGGGTTGTCGGAGCCCCAGGGTGATGTCGGTATTGCGTTGTTGTTCGTGTACCAGGGAAATCACCAGCCGGCTGGTGCTGAGATCCCGACGCCGGAGAAAATCCACCAGCTGGGCGAGAAACTCTTCCAGTACCGGCAGCAGCAGCCCGGTATTCTCCACTTCACAGGGCAGGTCATAGCTGCTGTTGAAAGCCGGTGGCGGCTGATAATGCTGCTGTGGTTCCGGTCGCTCCCCCAATGCCTGGTGCAGCTGATTGACAAACCGGCTGCCAAAGCGCTTGCGCAGGCCCTCGGCGGGCAGTCGCCACAGGTCCTGCAGACGCCGGACTCCCATGTTGTGGAGGCGGCGGCGTTGTTCCCGCTCCAGATCCAGTACATCGGTGGAAAGCCGGCCAAGGGCGGAGCGCAGGTTGCTCCGCCGATAAACCAGCAGGTTACAGCCGCCCCGTGCCAGCAACAGGCTGCCGCTGACGGTGGGGCTGGCAGCATAATGGAACAGCGTCGGCAGCTGCCATTCCTGTAACTGCTGCAGAATGCGGGCCGACAGGGTTTCATGTAAATTGTCGATGCCGGCGAAGTAGCGCAGGCTGCTGCGTATTTCCAGGACCAGGGCGCAGGGATGAAAACTGACACCGGAGCTGACCTCTGTTGCCAGTTGTGCAAGCAGCTCCAGGCGTTGCCGGCAGACCGCTTCCGGTAACCGGGAAAAGCCTGGCAGGTAGAGGGCATACCAGAGGCCGTCCGGTTTTTTTCCGGGTTTCCGGTTGCTTGCCTGCCCGGGGCCGTCAGCTTGCCGGGAGTTGTTGCTTGGCTCAGGGCTGTTGTTTCGCTCAAGGCTGTTGCTTGGCTCAGGGCTGTTGTTTGGCTCAGGGCTGTCGTTTGGCTCAAGGCTGCCATTGCGCCCCCGGTTCCCCCGGTGGTTGGCGGGCAGCGGCTGCCTGGCGGCGCTGGACAGGTGCACCACCTGGCCTTTTTTCAGGGGGCTCGAACCGGGTAGCGGCAGCTGCAGGGTGGGTTCGACGGGTTCTTTCATGCTTCTTATCCTTGTGTTTTCAATGTGTTGAAAATATTGGCCTGGTTAATTTACATCCGCTTGTCAGCGGCGCTACCGGCACGGTCCTCCGGTCAGTATTGCTCTGTGCGCAGCAGCGGCAGACCTTCCTGGTAAAGGTTCAGCTTTACCGACAGGGGGCGGAAATTACCCCGGGCCTTCAGTACCGTGATCTCCGTGTACCCGGGATGATCCCCAGGCCCTGACGGTGCCTGCTTTCCGGGATAAAACCCCTTTATCTCAAGGCGCAGGGATGGTTGTGAGTGCTTACTATTTTTGTGCTGGAAAAGGATGCCCAGGGTCTTGCCGGCGGCGGCCGCCAGCTGCAGTCGCCGTACCACCTTGGCCGGCAGCCAGTTCTGCCAGGCCAGAACCAGGCCGCAGCTGGCGGTCTGCAGGGCCTTTTCCATGCTCCACAGGGCATCCCGGCAGGATGCATCGAGATTGACCAGCAGCACCTGTTCGGGATTGACGCCGGCCTGGGACAGGGCTGGACTGTTGAGCAGGTAAGGTGGCGAAACCCAGAGAATCCAGTGGCCCTGTTTTACCACCTCCCGCATCAGTGGAATCAGCAGCTGCAGCTCTCCCATGCCCCACGGATAGCTGATGATTTCCACAATGGCATTACGGGGCCAGCCGCGCCCGGGCAGAATATTGTCCAGCTGCGGATACCCGGTAGGCAGTCCGTGGTTGCCCTGTCCTGCCATGTCGCAGCCCCGCCAGAGGCTCGGGTTGCCTGCCAGCAGCGTGTTCAGCGGATCATCACCATTTCCACGTGTATCGAGACTGCTGCCGGAGGCCCCGGCTGCGGTGACCGGCGACGCCCCGGCGTCACCGTTGGTGAGCCCCGGGTAAGCCGTGGGTTCTGCACCTTCTTCTGGGTTTTTGGTTTTTTTTGTCACTGGCCTGCCCGCGGGTTATCTGCTGTGCTGCAACTGTCTCTGGTGCACCTGTCCTATGGTGTAACTGTCTATGGTGTAACTGTCTTTGCTGACTGTCTTTGGTGTAACCGTCTTTCTTTGCTGCACTCTTTGTTGGACCCTCTTTGCTGCACTCCTTTGCTGCGCTCCTTTGCTGCAGCCTCTTTGTTGCGATGGTCGTTGGGTCGTTTGCAATCAGAATACTGTATATATGTACAGTAGTATAGCCAGTAAATTGTCCCGGGCAACGCCCCGCCCGGTCAATTGCAGCAAGTGGGACGCCATTCACCGGATTGGCGATCCGTTGCATCGGGAGCAGACCCCAAGGGAAAGTGTGCCTGCAAGAGAAGCACCACAATATAGAGGGGTGAAGACACTAATTTACTGATTTGCTTGAACTATTAAAGGATCATGGGCGGGCGCCGCTAAATCCTGTGACAAAAGGAATGCAGTACCAGGGATGGCATGACGGAGTTAATAAAAAACCAACTGGAGCGGGGCTATGGGTAAGAAACCGGATATGATCGTAGTGGTTATCACCCTTTTTGTGGTCAGCGTGCTTGCCAGCAGTGTTGCACAGAGCGCGTTATTCTGAAAAATTCACAAATTAAAATATAAAAACTGGAGCCCGCGGACCAGGCGGTCCCCTGTGCCAGCGGCAGTCCCGCCGCGGCGGATCCACCGGGTTAAGGACTCCTGCAGTGCCGTCAGTGGCGACTGTAGCAGGCCGCTTCGGTAATCACCGCATCCAGCGGAACATCCCACGGACCCAGGGGGATGCTGTCGACTTTCTGTGCTTCGAAGGCCAGGCCCACCAGGCGTGGGCGCTGCAGGTCTGTTCGCAGCCGGTAGGCAAAGGTCCGGTCATAGAACCCCTTGCCCATGCCCAGGCGGTTGCAGTTCCGATCAAAGCCCACCAGGGGCACGAAAACCAGGTCGAGAGAAAAGGGCCGCGCCAGTTGGCTGACAGCGGCGTCAGGTTCCGGAATTCCCCAGCGGTTTGGACGCAGTCTGTTCCCCGGGTGAAACGGGGCAAAGCTGACCTTGTCGGGCCGATGAGCGCTGAGCACCGGCAGGTGGCAGTGCTTGCCCATCTGCAGGGCTCTTAACATGATTGTCAGGGGATCGATTTCGCCATCACTGGCGAAATAAAAAGCCAGGCGTGCCGAGCGGGTGAACAGGGGCAGGGTAACAGCCCGCTGAAACAGCAATCGGGTTTTAAGCGCCCGCTCATCCGCCGACAGAGAGCGGCGGGAACGACGCAGCTGTTTGCGCAGACTTGCACGTTGGGTACGATCAGGCTCAGCCATGACAGATGGGCAGGCGAACAAAGGTAAACATGGGGGTGACGGCAAACGGGTGAAAGTTCCCCAAAACACCGCTATCAAAGTTGCCCTGAACCGAAAGGTTCAGGTGGTGGCTCCCGCGATGAATCAGGCTTTCCGTCGAGCGGACATGCACAACAACATCTAACGAGTTGCCTCCGGTATTACAGATATCGGCTCAAGAACACGTTTGATTGGCAAATGTTCCAGGAAACTCTGCCCAACAGTATAGCTGTACCTGCAACGTGATGCCAGCCAATCAGCGTGGCTGACCGGACGGGCAGGGCAGTCCTACATTTCCAGCTGACGACTGCGCTGCAGAGCCTGATCGATCTTGTCTTCCAGCGCGGTCATCTGTTCGTTGTTGATCCGCCGGGTCTCGTTGATCAGGCGATTTTTCTGCAGCAACTCGTAAGTGATGTTGAGAGCTGCCATCACGGCAACTTTTTCACTGCCATGGATGTTGCCCCGTTCTTTCACCTTGCGCATGCTTTCGTCCAGGTAGCGTGCCGATTTCATCAGGGCTTCCTGATCGGAGGGCGGGCAGTTGATGTGGTATTCCTTGTCGAGAATGCGGATCTGCACGGAGGTGTTTTTTTCGGACATGAAAGCTTCCCACGTTGAATTATTATTCGGCGCCTGAGGAATGGAAGGTATTGTATACCCTACCTGACTACTGGGTCTCTTCCAATGCTTTCAATCGGGACAGGATGGATTCCAGTCGCGCCTTGGCCACCTTGTTCTTCTCCATAAGTTCCCTGCGCTCGCTGTGCCAGTTTTCCTCATTGGCCTTCAGCAGCTGATTTTCCTGTTTCATTTCCACGCACAGGGAAATCAGGGATTCCACCTTCTCGTTCAGGGCTTGAAACTTTTCTTCGCTCATTACTCGAATCCATGGATTTTGGTTTAAATTCCTGTAAAGGCAACACCTTATCGGAATTTGTTTAAGTGCATCGTAACTATAGTGGCGCCGTCAAGGGGGGTCAATGATCCAATTCGCAAAAATAGCAAGCCATCGGGTGGACCTGCACAGACGTTATGCATATCCTAGGCTCCCCCATTCATGTAGATACCAGGTCACTGACCGAGACGTGTATGACTGTCGATTACCGAGAAATGAAAAGGCGGCGCAAGGAGTTGATGGACCATATGGAGCCCAACAGCATTGCCCTGCTCAGTGCGGCTTCGCCGAAAACCCGAAACAACGATGCGGACTACCCTTACCGGCAGAACAGCGACTTTTACTACCTTACCGGATTTACCGAGCAGCAGGCGGTGCTGGCCCTGATACCGGGCCGCAAACAGGGAGAGGCAGTCTTGTTCTGCCAGGAAAAGGACAAGGTAAAGGAGCTGTGGAACGGCGTGCTGATGGGTCCCCGGCGGGCCAGGGAAGAGCTGCAGATCGACGACTCCTTCCCGATTTCAGACATCAACGAAATACTGCCGGGACTTATCGAGGGGCGGGAGCGTGTCTACTACTCCATGGGCAAGGATCCCCAGTTTGATCAGCAGGTGATGGACTGGGTCAAGGTGGTTCGCAGTCACCGGCGCCAGGGTATCAGCCCGCCGGGCGAGTTCCTGGTGCTCGATCATCTGCTGCACGAACAGCGGCTGGTCAAGAGCAGCAAGGAAACCAGGCTGATGGAGAAGGCAGCGAAAATATCTGCCCGGGGACACAAACGGGCGATGAAGACCTGCAGGCCGGGTCTTTTCGAATACCAGCTGGAGGCGGAACTGCTTCATGAATTTTATCGCAGCGGCAGTCGCTACCCGGCCTATAATTCCATCGTGGCTGCTGGCGAAAATGCCTGTATTCTGCATTACGACACCAATACAGCGGAAATAAAGGATGGCGACCTGGTGCTGATCGATGCAGGCTGCGAATACGCACACTACGCATCAGACATAACCAGGACGTTTCCGGCCAGTGGCGAGTTCAGCGCGGAACAGCGGGCTGTCTATGACATTGTCCTGGAGGCAAACCTCGCGGCTATAGAGGCTGTCAGGCCGGGCGTGGCCTACGACGAGCCGCACAATGTCTCCGTCAAGGTCATTACCGCGGGACTCATCCGGCTCGGATTGATCAAGGGACCGCTGAGCCAGGCCATCAAGAAAGAAGCCTATCGCGACTTCTACATGCACCGTGTCGGTCACTGGCTGGGTATGGATGTCCACGATGTCGGTGACTATCGCATCGACGGTAAATGGCGCTTGCTGGAACCGGGCATGGTGACCACAATCGAGCCTGGCATCTATATTGCGCCGGACAATAAAAAAGTCGCAAAGAAATGGCGGGGCATAGGCATCCGTATCGAGGATGATGTGCTGGTAACACGCAAGGGACCCCGGGTATTGAGCAAGGATGTGCCCAAGGACGCTGACCAGATTGAAGCACTGATGGCCAAGCGGGTTCATTGATTAAGGAACCACTTCTATAATTAATCTGAGGTTCCCTGGGTAAAGATGCTCATTCAAAAACCTGAGTGCGACTACGACATGGTGGTTATCGGGGCTGGCATGGTAGGCGCCAGCTTCGCCCTGGCACTGAAGCGCAGGTTGTCCGGTCGAATCCGGATGCTGGTGGTTGAAGCGTTCCAGGCCGGTGCGGGTCATCCAGGATCCCCGAGTTTCGATGACCGCTCCACGGCGCTGTCCTTCGGCAGTCGCCGGATTCTCGAGGAAATCGGCCTGTGGCAATCGCTTGAAGAGTCGGCCACACCAATAAACACCATTCATGTGTCCGACCGGGGACATTTCGGATCGACCAGGCTGGACTGCGCTTCAGAAGGTGTGCCTGCTCTTGGCTACGTGGTGGAAAATCGTTGTTTTGGCCATGTACTGCACGAGGAATTGCGTCAGCAGGAAGGATTAGATTACCTGGTTCCCGCCAGGGTCGTCGATATCGTTCCCGATTCCTCCGGTATGTGCCTGGAGCTGTCTGTCGAAAATGACAGCTCTGCAAAGCTCCATGCCGGCCTGGTAGTACTGGCTGATGGGGGCAGGTCTCCCATTTGTTCCAGGCTGGGTATCAGCCTGCGGGAAACCGAGTACGACCAGCAGGCCATAATAGCTAATATAGCCTTCAGTCAAGATCATCAGAATGTTGCGTATGAGCGCTTTACCGACAGTGGTCCGCTGGCTGTTCTACCCCTGAAAACACTGGAGGAGAAGTACCGGGGTGCGCTGGTGTGGACAGTGCCGGGATCCGATGCCGGGGCAATTATGCAGCTTGGTGATGCGGAATTCGGCAATCTTCTGCAGGAGCGTTTTGGCTACCGACTTGGCGCCATTACCCGGATCGGAAAAAGGGCATGCTATCCGTTGAGCCTGAAAATTGCCCGGGAGCAGATTCGTCCCGGTCTTGTATTACTGGGCAACGTGGCACATACACTGCATCCGGTAGCGGGACAGGGCTTCAACCTTGCTTTGCGTGATGCCGATGAGCTGTCGACCATTCTGGTCAACGCCATCATGGCTGACAAGGCGCCGGGTGAAATGTCCGTGCTCCTGGAATACCATAAACTGCAGCAGCGCGACCAGGTCAGAACCATCAGTTTTTCCCACTACCTCACCCGGTTGTTTTCCTCCAGTCGCAGCAGCCTGGTATGGGTCAGGAAATTCGGCCTGGCGTCGATCGATATCGTGCCCCTGGTCAAGCACGAATTTGCCCGGAATGCCATGGGCCTGGCGGATCGATAAGGGGTGAGGGGGGTAAAAAAACGGGAAGCAGATTCTCCCTGTTGTCTGGATCAGGGGGAGTTCGGCTCAGCGGTCCAGACCGTCGCGAATAGCTTCGACACGTTCCCGGTTGACGCCCATATCGCTGTAACCGACCCGTGATGCCGACCGCACATGGGTTATGCCGGCGTCCGGATCGTAGAGAAACTCGACATCGTCGACGAAGCCCATTATTCGACTGGTGAATTCCGCATACAGGTAATTGCCGTCGCTGGCGATGATACGGGCCCGGGGCAGACTCATCAACACCCGCTGGATCTCGGCCAGGCTGGCATTCAAGGGTTCCACGTAGTGGCTTTCCCGTTCCTCGAAACTGCACACGCAGTTAGGCGAATCGGGACAATCAGCCAGTCTGCCGCCCAGGTTACCAATATTCTCGGGTGGTTCCCCGGCACAGGCGGTCAGCAGGGGCAGACAGGCCAGGGTGAAGTGTCTTTTCATCGGGCTTACTCCAGGTTATCCGGTTCCAAACCATCCAGGTCTGCAGTCCGGGCAGAAATTTACAATACGGACATACCCAGCCAGTCGGCGATCAGAGCCGGTTTATCCTGACCCTCGATTTCCACGATGACGCGGTGTTTCAGCAGGAACCTGCCGGATTGTTTTTCGCTGGCTTCAACCAGGGTAAATCGCGCCCGGACCCGACTGTCCACCGGTACCGGATTGATGAAGCGGACCTTGTCCAGGCCGTAGTTGATGCCCATGACAGCGTTTTTTAACTTGATACCGCCATTGTCATTGCTGAACCTGCTCAGCAGGGAAAGGGTCAGAAAGCCGTGGGCGATTGTTGTCCCGAAGGGCGTATCGGCGGCCCGATCCGGATCCACGTGGATAAACTGAAAGTCCTCCGTGGCCTCGGCAAATTTGTTGATTCGCTGCTGATCGATTTGAAACCAGTCGGTAACACCGACTTCCCTGCCGATGTAATTGTCCAGTTCCGATGGCTCGATCACCTTGCTCATTTGTACGAACTCCCCATTATCTGCCCGTGTCCCTGGGCTAGGCTACCACATTGCACCTCGGCAGCGTTATCAACCAAAGTGCTGTTATCAGTCAAGTCATTACCGGGTATTGCCCGAGTGATGAAAGCCGGTCTGTCATTGGTACGCCACCGCTGTCCCCCCGGGTCACTCCGGCCTATAATACGCGACATGATTACGACACAGACCACGCGGAATTTCGATATCGCCATCGTCGGAGGAGGCATGGTGGGTGCGGCGCTGGCCTGTGCACTGGCAGACTTACCGCTGCGCATTGCCGTGTTCGATCGCGCGCGGTTTGACGCGGACCGGCTGCCCTGCCGCGCCACGGATCTGTCGTTCGACAACAGGGTAAGCGCCATCGCTCCCGCGTCCCGGGATTTCCTGGACACTATCGGAGCCTGGGACACGGTCATGGCCACCCGGGTATCGCCTTACACCGGTATGCACGTCTGGGACGCAGACGGCACCGGATCGATTCAATTTTCCGCCGCCGATATTCACCAGCCCTGCCTTGGCTATATCGTGGAAAATTCGGTGATTCTCCTGGGGCTCCACCGGCGGCTGCAACAACTGGACAATGTCACGCTGATCAGCCCTATTGCCATCAATGGCTTGCGGCGTATCGCGGACAATCCCGCGGGCAGCATTGAACTCGCCGCCGAGGATGGCTCACGCTGGCAGGCAAAGTTGCTGCTTGGCGCCGATGGCCCGATGTCGCGGGTCCGCAGCCTTGGCAATTTTACCACCAGGGAATGGGACTACCGGCACCAGGCAGTGGTTACCACCGTGCGCACTGAATTACCGCACCAGGCGACCGCCTTGCAACGATTTATGCCCACAGGTCCGCTGGCTTTCCTGCCGCTACACGACGGATCGGATATCAGCGGTGCAGCGCAACACTACTGTTCCATCGTCTGGTCGTCCGTGCCCGAGCAGACTGAAACGATGCTGGCAGAGGATGACCGGCAATTTTCCCGGCGCCTGGCCGCCGGTATCGAACATCACCTGGGCGAGGTGGAATGGGTGGACCGTCGCATCGCATTTCCCCTGAGGCAGCGCCACGCGGTTAATTACGTGCAGCCCAATGTCGCCCTGTTGGGGGATGCGGCCCACACCATCCATCCGCTGGCGGGACAGGGCGTGAACCTGGGTTTCATGGATGCCAGGGAGCTGGCCCAGGAGATAGGTTCAGCGGTGAAAGCCGGTCGACCGCCGGGTGATTATGCTGTGCTGCGTCGCTATGAGCGCGCCCGCAAGGGACACAACCTGGGGATGATGGGAATCATGGAAGGATTCAAGCTGTTGTTCGCCCAGGACTCGCTGCCGCTGCGCTGGCTTCGGAATACTGGAATGAGCCAGGTCAACCGGGCCGGTTTTATCAAGAATCGATTGATGCGCCGGGCAATGGGGTTGTAGGGTTGTAACGAACCGGGTCAGGTTTCCCCGCGCGAAAACAGCATGCTCCGCCGTCGGCTCGGCTATTCGAATACCTGAAAGCCGATGACCACGTAGGCAATATAACCACTCAGTAAGACCATTCCTTCGAATCGGCTGATTCTGCGTCCGGTAACCAGGAACAACATCAGCAGCAGTGCAGTACCAACCATCACCCACTGGTCGAATTGCAGCATCCTGGCATGAACCGGCAGGGGCTGCAGCAGCGCTGCGAACCCGAGTACGCCCAGCAGGTTGAATATATTGCTGCCGAGAACGTTGCCCACAGCGACATCAGCGTGCCGACGCATCGCGGCGATAACGGAAATAGAAAGCTCCGGTAACGACGTGCCCGCGGCCACCAGCGTCAAGCCTATGACGGACTCAGAAACACCAAGGCCTTCGGCGATGCCGATGGCCCCGCTCAACAGCACCCTGGCACCCACAATCAGAAACAGCAAGCCAGCGATAACAGCTGCGCAGATTGACAGGGCAGTCCGTGGCAGGGCGGTAAGCTCCTGGGCCTCGGCCTGGTGAAGCGTCACCGGCACAGTCGCTTGCCGGCTTTCGGTCCAGTACGCCCACACAAGGTAAGCAACGAGCAACAACAGGAGTAGGGCCGCATCGATCCTGGTCACGCTGGTGTCCCAGGCCAGAAAAACAAACAGCAGGCTGGTCACCACTACCGTGATTGCGTCTCTGCGCAGGATCAGCGGCTTGACCGCCATCGGCGTGATGACGGCACACAGGCCCAGTATCAGCAGTATATTGCCCGTATTGCTGCCGACGATATTGCCCAGTGCAATTTCCGGACGGTTATTGATGGCCGCGTCAATGGAAACCACCAGCTCCGGTGCAGACGTGCCAAACCCCACGATGACGAGACCGCTCAACAGCGGCGTTATGCCAAGCCGGCCTGCCGCTGCCAGGGAACCCCTGATCAGGGCTTCGCCACCCAGGGTTAGCAGGACAATGCCAATAATGAGGTAGATAAAATACATAACCTTTTAGCGCCGTTAGAATCAATCCGGGATGCAGCCTGCCGTCAAACCTTCCCTGCGTGCCGCTACCAGTAGCGCCGGAACCTCCAGGACAAGCCAGCGCAACACCCTGAACCGCAGAGCAGGCTGAATTGTAGAGGCACCCAGTGCAGTTGCCTTGTTGATTGTCATTGTCAGGAGAAGGTGAGCCTGGAATTTTCTGACGCTGGACAGTTGGCAGCAGGCCGGAAGCGGCGGAATCTGCCAACACGCTGGAGCCCCCAGTGGCAGGTGAGGCAATCAGCCACTTGCTGTCGGATGGACGGTAAAACCGCGTGTTGCCAACAGCAAGTGCCTGGTCAGCAGGTTATGACTCCAGTTCGGATTCCGAGTTCGCCTCGAACTCGATGAGCTTGCGATAAAGGTGCCAGGTTGCGTGGCCGAGTACTGGCAGCACCAGGGCGAGGCCCATCAACAGGGTCGCCGTTCCAAGTGCCAGAAGTCCTACGACCACCAGTCCCCACACGCCAAGCACGACGGAATTTGTGGTAAATGCACGGACCGAGACACTGGCCGCGGTAATGGCCGTTACCGGTTTATCCAGCGCCAGGGGAAAGCTGACTATGGACAGTGCCATGGCGGCAAAGGCAAACAGGAAACCGACGAAATTGCCGTAGGCTATCAACAGCCAGCCTTCGCGGGTGCTGAACAGGCGGCCGAAAAAACTGCCTGCCGATTCGATGGGCGCGGACCCCATAATGCCGAAGAACAGCAGTTCGGCACCATAAAGCCAGAACAGGTAGAGCAGCGTCATGACGATGGACAGCCCGAGGATCGGGGCAAAGGATGCGGAATGAACAAACCTGTATGCCACGCGCCAGCGCATTTCCTCGCCTTTTTCCCGTGAACGGCTCAGGCCGAAAAAGACCACAGCCACGATGGGTCCAAACAGCGTAAAACCGGCTACCAGGGGAAACAGCAGGTAGCGCAGTTCCTGGTCCAGGGCGAACAGTGTGAAAATCACGGCGGCCAGGGGGTAGTACAGAATCAGCAGGGCCACGGCGGAGCTGGGTTTGTTGCTGAAGTCATCATAGCCTTTTCTCAGACATTCCCAGAGGTCTTCGATGCCGATTCGGTTAACCTTGATATCGGCGGGACTTAAACTGATGTCTTCAAAAAGTGGCTCGTCGTGTCGCTGGGCTAGATCAACCATATCGGTACTGCCTCCTACAAGTGGTTTTCACACAGGCCCGCAGTGTGAGGAGCAGGGTTGCCGGATGATCTTGTCAGGATCCTCGTGTTATTGTGCCCTGCTTGTCGGTTCAGTCAACGCTATCCAACTACAGTCTGCCGAAGCAGCTACGACTCGATAAATCAACTCCCGAAACCCTCACCCTGACAGTGCCAATTCCAAGAAAAATCTATCCTGCGGGATAGTCTACCCGTAAAGCAGCGTGGAATACAGCCCCTGTGGGTCAGCTGTCACAGGATCGGAAAACGCCTTATCCCGCTACTGACCCTCGGACTCCCGTGCTTCCCGCGCCCGACCGGCACTGAGTATATTGCGGATGGCATGATTGCCTTCGTGACAGGCGTATTCGTACATTACATAGTCGGGGTCCCGGGTCAGGGGCATGGAGATCTTGAACGGCCGGGTATAGATCTCCGGGTCGGTAACCTGTACCTCCCAGATGATCGTGTCCCGGCTGACCCGGGTAAAGCGTTCTTCAACGTGCAGATCCTCGGTAACCGGTACACCCTTGAGTCGCCCGCCTGCCATGCTGCTGGCGATCATGCCCCGGTCATTGAAATTGGTGGTCTCCACAACCAGGGTTTCACCTTCCCAGTGGGCTACTGAATCACCCATCCACAGCTTGATCCTGTCGTCGATGTGGGCGGATCTGTCCAGCGGAATGATGCGCACGTCGTGGATCATTTCATAGACGATAGTGATCGTGTCCGGAGTCTGAATGATGCGGTAGGCGTTGTTGTAGCCGGCCGGCAGCATGGAGCCCGGCACACCCCGGGAAATACAGCGGTCCCACACCGTGTGGTAAATATAGTCGTCTTCCACGTGGTCAAAATAGTAATCACGGATGCGCAGAGCCGATTCACGGATGGGGGCACGACCAGTGGCGGGTTCCACGATCAGGGATGTCTGACCGGTTGAGAGCACGGTGTCTCCGGAGTCCAGCCAGACCTGGTTGTAGCCACCCACGCTACCGCCAGCGGTCACCTCGATATTATTTTCGGCCTCGGCGCGTCGCTGGGCAGTGCGGGCTTCCAGCGCCGCGATTTCGTCATCGGTGAGGTACGCCCGGTCAGCCAGAGTGGCAGGCCGCTCCATGGGCGTTATGGTCGCGTTGGTCCAGATCCCCTGCAGATCCGGCTGTCCGTCGGGAGTGCGGTTGTTTACCCAGCCATCCTGTGCCGTCACACCGGCTGCGGTGATCATGGCAAACATCAGGACGCTGCCTGTAGTTATTCTGCGCATTATGGCCTCCTTGAGGAACCTCTGACTGATCAGCCAGGGGTTATTAACAGTCACTTTCTTCTGTTACTTACTGGCAGACCATAACACAGACCGCTTCCGGGCAGACAGTATTTCTACCCGGTCGTTCCAATGCGGTCGGCCCGTCAGTCGAGACCGCGTTGCATGTATTCGGTGGTGAACAGCTGGTCATCCAGCTCCACATTGTAGCGGACGTCTTCCATCTGCAGCACGCTGGCATGCTGTTGGCGATTGTTTCGCGTGGTAACGACCTGCAGGCGCCTGATGGTCCAGATGCCGTCCACCTGCTCAATTTCCGAGGCGTTGATGTATTTGATCCGGTTGCCCCGCAATTCCCACGCCTGGCCGCGTTGTTCGACAAAATTGTCCTTGCGGATCCAGGTTCGCAGGCGTGAATAACCGGTGGCTTCCTCGGCTTTTTCCCGGAATTCCGGTTTGGGAACGATATCGATCACCCAGCAGTCCTGGCCATCAATCACCTCGCTTTCGCTGTAAAAACTGTAGTCGTACCAGGCGATTTCCAGGCCATTGATATCCGCATAGGTGAAGTCGCTGCCGAGAAAGGAGTCGGAGGTATCGCTGGAGGCCAGTCGTTTGACCCGTTGGAGAGAGGGCAGGTAAAGCCAGGAATCGTCGTCGCTGTCCGGATCATCCCAATCGTAATTGAGGTAACTGGTGCCGCGAATATCTGCCGGCGATTCAAACTGCGTCAGGGTACGATTGTCCTCGCCATAGTCTTTTGAGTACATGCGCAGGTCGCGTTCCCGCTGCCGGCCCCGACGGTCGATCAGCACCAGGCGATAGTCGATAACCGCAGTGTCACCGTCATATAGCTGGTCACTGCGCTGAATGATGTCCGCGGCGCTGAGCTCGGCACCATGGCTGGCAGTGTCCAACAGCAGAAAACAGGTGCAGAACACCAGAACTGAGGTCAGGCCCGGCATAAGCCCGGGTGGTGCTGGCCGCGGGGGGGCCTGGATGTGCCAGGGCTTTCCCGGACTGCTTGATAGGGTGTAGTCGATTTCCGTGTGCATAGGTATAACCAGATTGTCAGGTGTTCAGGTCGTGATGTCGGCCAGTTGGCTGTGTTCATGCGATGCCCTGTCGTCATCCACCCAGTACAACAGGGCGGGCAGCAGCAACAGGTCACCCAGCAGCGCCAGCAGCATGATGATGGAACCAAACAGGCCCACGTAAATAATAGTCGTAAAAGTAGCCAGGCAAAACACGCTGAATCCCAGAACCAGGACAATCGAACTGAAAATAACGGCCCGACCGGATTCGGTCATGGCACTGGTCACCGCGTCGTGGGTTGAGGCACCGGCCTGTTTCGCCGAGAGGTAGCGATTCATCACGTGAATAGAATCGTCCACGGCGATGCCCATGGTCATGGCTCCCACCAGCATGGTGTTCAGGTCCAGGTAGATACCCAGGATACCGGCGATACCGCCGGCGAGCAGGATTGGCAGCACGCTGGGAATCAAGGACAGTACGCCGTACTTGAATGATCTGAACAGCAGGAAAAAGAACAGGCTTATGACCAGCAGTGCGGTGGCGAAGGAGCGGGACATGCCTTGTGCCGCGTACACGTCCTGGGCGGTACGCAATGCCATCCCGCCGGTCAGCAGGGGATCCAGGGCGGGATAGCTTTCCTGGACGTGGGACCGAATGAGCTGCAGTTCCTGGCGTGCATCCGAAGCCGGCATATTGACTATGGGGACGATGAGGCGCAGGAAACGGTTATCAAAATCCTTGATATCCGACAGGTCCTCGTCGGCACCGGCGCTGTCGTAAAGCAACAGGTACTGGGCAGTCATCTCCCGGCTCTCCGGGAGTCGGTACCATTCCGGGTCGTCACGATGAAGGGCCTGGTTGATTTCCTTCAGGTAATCCACCAGGGAAT